>Ga0126342_10004367_pt1 | contig 24050 bp, 28 predicted proteins | sample Cyp1metagenome_FD_92528 | JGI IMG/M metagenome (GOLD analysis project Ga0126342, IMG submission 92528) | Coral microbial communities from Lord Howe Island, Old Settlement Bay, Australia - Cyphastrea 1 metagenome | ecosystem: Host-associated > Invertebrates > Cnidaria > Coral ...
ATCTATCTAATCTATCTATCTAATCTATCTATCTAATCTATCTATCTAATCTATCTATCTAATCTATCTATCTAATCTATCTATCTAATCTATCTATCTATCTATCTATCTATCTATCTATCTATCTATCTAATCTATCTATCTATACCTCTCCATCTAGCTGTCATCCAGCTATCGAAATATTCTCTCTCGGTCTACTCTCCATCCATCTATTATCTGCCTATTGATCTATTTGTCTACTTATATTGCCCTAGTATTTGCCTACCTATTTAACCCCAATATCACAGACCAGGGGGGAATCGATACCCACCGTCACCCATTTGCGACCTGGTACACTACCCTGCAAAACAGACCCTGAACACGGCCTCCCCCCAGACCCCGAATCTCTCACTTCGTTCGCAAAAAACAACTAGCCAGATTGTCCGGCTGGCTTTCGTAATATGTGAACCATCAGAAAATACCTCAACTGCGGCTTGGGAGCATTTTGTGGCTTCTCCTGCATAGTGGTTGCCATCTGCCGATGAGCATCGACCAGGATGTACAGGGCATCAATGAGGCCCGAGGCACCTGCAGGATATTTCAATGGCACCGTAAAAACAATGCCTGACTATCCCAAAGTGTAGATTATACATGATTATACGAAGCTATACTGCCGAAAATCCTTTATAATGATACTTAATTTACACATAATATATCATAATATATACAGTTATATACATATCTTTTTGACCAGACTGGGATATATGATATATGAATATATATGATATGATTGGATTCTGTCCATCAGAGGACCTTCAGCTCCCATGCCATCAAAGATCTGCACGGCTTTCTCAGCTGCCGCAATGCAGTCCTAAAAAAAGGCGGCGAAATGGCGAAATGGACTGCAGGACAAGATGGTGATTTCCCCATGGTATTTCATCAACCGTGGGGAAATCGCCTTTGTAAAACCAATAAAGCTCCGGATTCGATGTCATTCAAAAATTTATTCGCCCCAAACTCAAAGGCCTGGAAGCGACCTCACGTCGTGAAGCCTAGCAGTCCTGGAACTGCTCATCACGTATCGCGGACTCAGCTTGTCCGTAGAGTTGTGCAGCCTCCCGCATGGACGCCATGTGTGGCTGCCAGGGGCACCTCGGAGCAGCTCTACTTGTGGATCTTCATAGATCTTCATGTGGCCATCTGCAATGCATCGTGTTTCTTCTTTTTTCTGGCAAGCTCAAACCAGTTCTAAGGCTGCGAAGATGACAAGAGGAAACACACCATATCCATCTGCCATCATCTACCATCATCTGTCATCATCTGCCGTCATCTGCCACCAACCAGCACTCCTAAGAAAACTTGTACCTAGTGCCAAGGTGCCTGGCCAAAACACAGCACCAGCTCGGGCACAGGCGGAGCGTCTAAAGCCTGCCCTTCTCACCGTCGTGTGTCGTGCTGTTTGGTGTAGGCATTGTGTAGGCTATGTCACATGATTGGCAAAGGCTCGCATGCCAAACTGATTTGAAAAGCATTGCTGAGTAAAGTGAGTCTGCTTCGGACATTGTGCCCCGACTTGTCGTTGCCATACTGCACCACTGTCCTGTCTAGAGCCTACACGGCCATCGACGCACGTTCTCTTTTCAACGACAAAGATCATCTGATACAATGTGATACAGCTATCAGTCCAATAGGTACAGTCTTTGAACGATCGCAATCTGGAACATGAGTCATTGACTGCTGCCCTCCAACACCTTTTGGCCGCGGAAAACTGTGCTGGCTCCAGAAACATTAGTCTAACGCGATCACCTACCAATGCAATCTGATGGATCAATCCTCATGCGAAATGAGATGATCAAAGGTTCTTCCTTTGAGATTGGCAGGTAGAAATCAGATTGCAGTGAAACGACACACTTGATAGGTTTGGACTGCTGAATGACGTTGCATTGGTCATATTCCAGCAGCCAGTAGTTAGTTTTAGTTGTTTACCAAGCAACTTTCTTTTGGTGGATGCAAAAGTCTGCCGTCCTATGAATGATACCAAAATGTGAAACTCAGAGATTCGACTATACCAGATTTACCATGTCGCTCGACTCTAGACTTTAGCGTTTTGTGGAGGTCGGTTGCATGGCAACATTTGATTCTCACCGTGCATGTTTGCAACGGGCATGGCCTTTGGCGAATGCCTTTGAGCAGCATTGGGGGACCTCCGACCATCGGCAGCTGTTCATTTGTCGTTCTTCTCTCCTGGCACCTGGGCAGATTCACTGAAGGTCTCGTGCAACAGGCTGCCCAGATCCCAAGACGTCTGACATAAGGTGCCTTCACTTTTGACAGCTCACCATATGTCTGCTTTCCGAAGTTGAAGGGCACATACCTGCATCATTGCTGCATCCCACAACATCCCAAAAGGCTGACTCAGAGCGAGTGACCCTTCATGAGGTTTTAGTATGTTTGAATACGTTTTAATACCACAGCACTGCTTTCAGAGGAAAAGGAGAAAGACATAAAAAGACCACGTCTCGTACTCTGAGTCACAAGTCGTCTTGAAATTTTTGGGGGGACCAGCCCGTGGCAAAAAAGTGGGGAGATCAGAACAGAGCTGAGATCTCAACTTGTGTTTGATCATATGCTTCACCCTGTCCTTCATAGTCAAAACCTGTGCAGCTCGTCTTTGGTGGCCTGTGGGGCAACCTCTTAAAGTCCCTGCTGAGTTGGTCATTCGCACTGCTTCAGCAAATGCAGCCATGCAGCCAAGAGCAAAATGAAATACGCTAGGAGAATGGGCCAATAGACCTGGACACAATGCGCAGTCTGGGCACGTATTTTTGGTGCACAACACAGTCCCGAACTGCAGCTATTGGATCTGAGGTAAACACGGGCAGGTCAAAGAATGGGATGAAGGTCATACCCTTGGCACAATGCTTGGCTGCGATACGTCATGAATGACTTGGTGCTACAAAATGAGGGGAAAAAACACTTGGAACATCTTTGTGATGGCTCCCCTCTGCTGTATATATACTAGTTATGTATATACATACATACATATATATATATATATATCTGTACACTGGTTTTGGGGATGGGGGAAACAGCAGCGATACTCTGGGCCCCAAACCAAAGCTATTGCAGTTGCGCGGGCGCCGCTCCACCAGAATTTGAACTCCGGCAGCTTGCGAGTAAATGGCCTAACAGTTTTGCAGTTTATTGCACCAAACATTAGCGGCTAATGTTTGCACTTTTGATCCAAAACAATGAGGATCAATCCAGGATCAATCAGGTGTATCTTGAGCGTACTTCGTGATTGCAAAACTGAGAGGCTGGCCTATATTCAGTTGATTCTTTCACCGGCAAGGTGGTCTCTTCAGTTTCTGGATCGACTGCCTCACAGGGAGCTAAGCCACTTGCAATCAAAAAATGCTGCCTGATGTCAGAGAACCATGTCTGAGTCTGAGTAGCTCACAGGAGACAAAAAATTGATGAAAAGGTTCAGCATGTAGATTCCCAGACCATACCTTGAAAGGAGATGGTCAACAGGTGGCGGAAAGCCTAAGGGAGCTACTCTCCTGTCCTTCCTCTTTCCTCTCCCAAAGTCAAGGTGTCACGCAAATCATTTGCCAAGCGGCGAAACTACGAAAAAGCCCTGCTTCATGTAGACTCTGGCCTCACCAGTCTATCAGAAGTCAGTGTTTCTACATGACCTGAACCCCAAGCCCAGCATATCCACCAATTCTCAGCTGCCAATCGCAACATCAGCAGACTCTAATCCAAAACTGTGAAGAACCCACCGCATTCCTAGCGGTGGGGAGAGGTGCAACACTTTTCCAACAAGTTTTCGCTGAGGACTTTGCTGCAAACAATACCAACAAGACTGCGAAGATTGCCCATCGCACCCTCACCTCAATAAAAGAAGTTCAAGGTTTGCGATAGCGACAGTGACATAGGGTGTGACAGCAAGTCCTTGAAAGACTTGGTTCCTATACCATCCTATACCTATACGTGATAAATCATGCTCCTCCACTCTAGCGCATCACGGCACAAGGCGCTGGCCCAAACCACTGTCTTGTCTAGGTACCGCTGCAACACACGCTGCGCCTGTCGTGATTGCGAGTCACTGGGATGTAAAACCAAATACCGGTAACTTTCTTCAGTTGTCATGCAAATTGCCCTTTTGATGCCCATGAGCGCATAGCCACATGCCATATGATGCCACACGCACTAAATACTAGATTGGTCTTAGGGAAGTTGTACAGGGAACTCGTTTCAATTGAGAAAACCATGTTAATAAATAAAGTCTAAAGGCTGTCAAAAGGAGTAAAAATAAAATACATATTTAAAAAAATATATCAAGCCAGCTGTTACTCCAGAATGGTCATCGTGGACCTGTACTAGTTGCGCAATGCCCGCTGGCTCTGTTGTCTCCTGGCGCATCTCATCCATTGGGAACTAAACGTGTCAGGGGTGCTCCCAAAACTCATCCAATACAAAGATGGAAAAATGGTGGAAAAATGGCTAGATAAAGTGACAATTACCAATTGTCACCCCCAAAGGTGGCCATAATTTACCTATGATTCTATGATAGGTTGGAGGTTGGAGTAACCCTGAGACTTGGGGTAATTTCATCGCTTCCCTAAACCAATCCAGTGATCACTGCGCAAATTTGGCTCCTCCATGTTTTGCGCCAAAATTCCCTATGGGCCTTGGATTGGATATCTCGGATATCTTGGACGTGGAGCAGCAAGTCCAAGATGGGTTTCTCTGAAAATGGGGTGGATACAGCGGATATGTGAAAAGAACCAAAATGGTCATTTTTGTGCGGAAAAACTGGCAAGGCTAGCATTCTTTCCAAAGCTTGAGGCCAGAACCGCCCCTGTAGAAGGACGAAACCCCAATTTCGCACTCAAGCTATACAGCCAAAAAGCATCCAGGATGACCCCAAAAAGATCAAAAAGGATCCAATGGCAAACCAGGGTTTCTACAGTAATATTGGGGCAAAGGATTGTACCCCTGGTGAACATCAAAATAGCTGGTAAATGGATGTTCATCCCCCTAAAAATGGTATTAATAGGTATTGATCCATACCCACAGTAATATTGGGGCAAAGGATTGTGCTAGTCACTGCTAGTCTTGCAGGTTGCTTGCGAGTCAGGCAGTTCGACTGTTTTACCCACTGCCATGCTGCGAAATCAACAGCCGAAGGGCTGGGCTGGCAGGCTGGGACTTAGCATACAAAAATCTCACTTCAAAATTCCCTTGAAATCTGGAGTAAAGCCACGCCACCTGGACTTGCATGACAAAATACAAATTCATACATGTTCATTGTCATACACATTTCAAACAGCTAGCTGAATCTCAATTATTTAAGATGATTTAAGCATCTTTCAGGTCATTCATGCTTTCCCTTTGAAGGGGGACTGGGCTTCTCCAGTTGCTGAAGTACACCGCTTCTTAGAAGCTGGAAGAGCTGTGTGCCTTGAGCACAGACAGCTGACAAATGCATTTTTGTGGCAGCCGCACCTGATCTCCGAACATAATGGATATCATGGCACATTGGTACATCAACAATAGTTGGATTCATGAGAAAATATCGAAAAAAACAACCGCTGGATTTCACTAGCAGGTGGGACTCTACATTAGCCCTGGCCGAGATCAGCCTCACTCATGGATTCGGCCTTATGTTTTCTGTCAGCTTCCAAGAGCTTGCATGAGCGCAATGAGTTGCCTCCCAATCTCAGCCACCATGCACCACCATCATGTACCAAAGAAGGAAAAACATCTACAATATTCTACAATACTGTAAAACTGTAAAACCTTGTTTGTCCCTCGTTTATCCATGGTTATCCTTCTATTTACTAAAATTGATTAGTCGTTCGTTGATCATCTAAGCTGCCAGCGAGGTCGTGTGCATGAAAGGCTGTTACCAACAAAGTCCGCTCCAAAGTTGTCGGACCTGGACGATCCGTATACAAGCACAGGCCCTGACGAGGCACGTGTCGCCACGGTCGCCACGGTCGCCACGGTCGCCACGCACCTTGTATGGCTGGCTGAGGATCCTCTTCAATGGGACCTGCCGCCGAAGCAGGTGATACGACTGCGGCAAGACTGCGATGACTGCTATGACCGGTGCATGACATCCATTCAGCATCTTCTCTTGTGGCCTAAACTTGCTCCAGCATCATCCTCGTCCCCTGCTGGAGCCACAGATCAAACATCATCAAACAGCATCGAACGCCAAGCTTTAAACTTTGCGGTTCAATTTCAATGCTAAAATTTGCCACTGCTCTCCCATACAAGAAGCTTCAACGCAGTGGTGTTGCAACTCTCTGGGCTCACCCTCAACACCCTCAACTCTCCAGCCATCCTCGGGAGAGCCACCTGAGTCGTGGCCAGGAGAAATGCTTTCGTATGCGATGTAAACAATGTATAAACAATGGTCCGCAACGGTATGCGTTCGTTCCTATGAAATTTCCGAAAACCATCGAAAACCAGCATAAGGTTGACACCTTGCTTGGGAACATCGCCTTAGAAGCCACGAAGCAGCAACGCAGTGACAGCAGGACGTCGGACGTCCCCGTTCAAGCAGAATTCCCAGAGTCGAACGAAATGCAGCTGCGAGAATAGCATCAGCCTGGTGAGGGCGCCGGTCACTGGATACACGGCGCCGGTGTCTGAAAAAACGACGCAACAAATTCTGCAGTGGCGCACCGTTCTTTGCGGAGAGGCCCACCCCGGGAGCTCCACCTGCAAGATCTTAAATCTTAACAATTCTTAACACACTGCGGCTGCCAAGAACTGAGTGAATCCAAGTGTCACATGGCCAGACTTCAGACTTTCAGACTTGGCCTGTTCCACCTCCATGAAAATGGTGGGATGTCTGACCAACAGCTGGCGCATGGCTGGCCTTGGTGGTTGATGGAGCCCCAGTCTCACAGGGTCACAGGTCGGTCTCGCTCCAAGATCCAAACAGATGTTTGGGGTATCGCCGTCCGAGATCACCACTACCTGGAACTAAAAAAAAGCAAATCACTCTGAAAATCTAACATGATCTAACTACCAAAAGATCATGAACCAAAATGTCATGGCAAAACCTGCAAACATAAAAAAACCAGATGCAATGATAGTTGTAGTAGTGTAGTTGGTGTATGTCGGTGTACCCATGGGAAGCCATGGGAGTTCCCATCGAAATTCCCATCAGAAGCCAACATCACCGCCGTATCGTCTAGGCTTCTCACTGCCCCTGCTTGGCCTCTTGGAGCGAGGCCTGGATGGTCATCCCCACATCTTGAGTATATCAAACATTATCAAACAACTGCAAAGTCAAAGATATCTGGGCCTCTCCAAGCCGGACCTCAAAGCACGTTCAAATGCTGGGAGCTATGATGTCAAGCTGTTGGCAGTGGGCTGTCTGCTGTTGGCAATGCAACACTGGTGAGGCCGACAAAGTTTCATGAAAAACATCCACAACCGACACTGGTTGTTTCCTAAAGTCAAAGAAATTGCCCACTTGTGTGACTTGTGTGATGCGCAAAGTTGGGTCTGTTCTGAGACATGTCTAAGTGTTTTTGTCTCTGCTTCAACCCGAGTCTTACCACACTTTTCTCGCCTGAGGACATCTGACTTCCTCTGACCCCAACCTTGAAACATGTTCAGCCCAGACACTGCCTTAGAAGCTCTTCAGCTTTTTGGCGCGAACCTGGGCCGGAGGGGGTCACCTAAACCCTTCCATATCGTTTGATCACCAATTGTCATACGCCTTAAAGCCTGTCTTCACCATCGCATTGGGCCGCCCAGCTGTCGAAGTACCAGTGCATGTAAATAAAGAGCCATAGAAGCTTGTGAAATGAGGACAGCTGCGCCTGGCTCCATTTGAAACAGAAAACTCGTGGGCACAGCAATGCACGGCAATTCGATGCATACATCAAGGTTTTCATATGATTTTCTTCCGTGAGACTAAGACTTATAAGACTTTACTAAGACTTGAGCAAAAATATCAAAAATCATGAAAAATCCAAGAGAAGGATCCAACCTGAGGTTCATTCCCATAGTAGGTCAAATACATCAGGCCAATCTTCATCACAACCTTCACCTGGACACCCATCAAGTCATGGAATGCACATCCTAATGTCCGGAACGTCGCTGTTGTGCACAACAGTGTATCTATTTTTAGTACATGGTAAATATCATGGTAAATATCATTAATCAATACCAGCTTTTTAGATCCTTCACTATCACCAATTAATCACGCCATCTGGAGGTATCTGGAGATCAGTTCCCATCAGTTCCATCCCGGTCAAGCCGCAAAGGCTTCAGCACCAAAGGGCGACTCTTTGGAATTCGCAGGCTGCACCTTGGCGAAAATCCGGGAGATGCTGCGTATGAAGATGACTGGAACCCCAAAATCGAATGACTCATCATGAGATTTTCCCATAAAAGTGGTGACTTTCCAAATGAAAATTGTTATCTGATGTTATTTGGTGGGATAACCCCATTTTCAGCCACAAGCTTCGTTCATCCAGTTTCCCCTGGAAGCTGAGCTATCGGCAGTGCCGGAAGAGATAAACAAAGGATGCTTCTGCTCAAAGCTCGCCTCCCTCAGCCTCGCGAAATTTCCCCAGCGCAAGCAATTTCAACGTCCAATCCTGTGCAGCGCATGATACAGTACAATATAGTAGTATATATATAATATATATATGTGTGTGTAATATATATATAATATATATATATATTATATATATATTATATATATTATATATATATGTACGCGTCCTGGTTAAAATCCCGTGTTTCTCACTCGACTAAGATTACACAAGTAAACATGATCAAGGATTGCTGACCTTATACGGACATACTCAAATATGTCCGCCAGGCAATGTTTGATTCCATCTGATACATGAACATGTCAAAGAGCACAATACACCGTAAAAACGCAGTACAAAATGAAGTTTTCACGATTTGGACGTTATCAAACATTGTTCGTTTCCCTGGAACCACAATGTCGCTATCCTGAAAACATATTTCCAAAATAGATATCCTCACCTAAGCATCACGATGTCAGCAAAATGAATAATCACAAAAAAACAACACAGGATAACAACATGGTAAATGCTCATGTTATTCATGTTGGGATATGTTGGTCATGCTAGAGTGAAGCCTGCTAGCTTCCCGGATCTCCTCCAGCAAGTCTACAAACTCCTGAGCAGTTGCGTGCAGGGGACATTGGTCTGGACTGCTTGACACATGCAGAAAATGCGAGTATCCTTGCCAAATGCTTCGAAAATTCTTTGAAAAGGGATATCAACCTCTCCTCCTCCGTCACATCATCGTCCACGGTCTTGCCAATGAAAGTGAAAGGATTGTCGATTGCCATTGCAGCGGTCCTGGCTGGATCGAGACATTCCTGCGAAAAGGCAACAACACCCGAAACAATTCACCGCTGCAGTCCTAGAACTGGACAACCCAGGTTCTGCTTGTTGAAGCGATCGTGCCTGCCGTGTCACTATAGTAGTCAGAAAGTGCCAGAAAGCTTTCTATTGTGCTCATGTACTCTATATAATCACCTCAATCTGGAAGCGGGTGCATCCCACCTGTCGAACGACGACCCCAACAGAAACAAGGCCTAGCATCGGGTCGTGCAATGGACTCATCACCAATCTCTCTGGCGGTCGTCAGTAAACACGGAGCGGCCTGTGTGATCCACGTCCAGCATCCTGGTGACATTGGCGACAGTCACTGTGTGATTTGTTCGTTCCAAAGGATCTGAGGGCCACTTTAAGCCACTTTGGGAATAAGCTTCTGGACGCCTGTAAAAGGACCCTGGAGCCAAGCCACTCAACCTGGCAAACTCAGGTGAGTCAAGCTTGAATTCATCAAGCTGTAGCATTCTGTGGCCGCTTCATCATCTCTAGCATCTCGCTCGAAAAAACATGCAGAGGAAGGCTCCAAACGTGCAGCCAATTCTGTGAAGAAGAGATATGCCTGGCTATCCACAAGTCGCATATGTGCCGGATCCTCCAAGTCTTAAAGCCCATAGTGATGAAATGTGATGAATATTAGCCAGAAAGCCCATCTTAGAAAGTCTCCAGGTGGTCGCTTTCACACCTCATCTTGAGTTCTCTTCATGATGGTTGAAACATGTTGAAACATGATGTTGAAACGGTTGAAACGGTTGAATGGTGAGGTCCAGTGACCAGGTCTTGACAATGCACTGAATATGCGCCAGTGTGACGCTCGACTCGAGTTTGCTCATCTTTGCCAAGTCTTTCAGAAAGCAGTTCCTGGCCCTGGCATCACTGGCATGGCATTCTGCTTCCTTCGACAAACATGCAAGATAATTCAAAATGGTCCAAAGTTGTCCAAAGAATGGCTGTAAAAACCCTACGAGTCATTGCAGTCATGCTATACAGATAGCAGCGATTAGTGGTTCTGCATTGGATCTGTGACCTACAGCAGTCCATGATCAGTTCGAATTACCCTCTGGTAAACTAACATAACTATGGAAAATCACCATGTTTAATGGGAAAATCCACTATAAATGGCCATTTTCAATAGCTATGTTAAATTACCAGAGGGTAATTCCTCCTGCGCCAACCAAAAAACCGCGTCCTGCTGCGGCTTTCTTTGGCAAGGCGGGCTGCCACTCTTGCCATCTCCAGCGTTGGAAAGTCGATGGCCTGGGTGGCGCGATTAGCACTCAGTCAATAGTCAATAGTACCGTAATATACCGTAATAATTGTTATCATGATTAAATTATATTAAATTATAGTTGATTATATAAGACATATTAGAATATAATACTCCCCCGACCACACAAGATTGGATGCATCTCTCGATGGAGTTGAGTGTTTCAACAGATTCTCACATGCATCAAGCCCTGCAATACAGGCAGTGCATGGCTCAGCATGGCTTGCAGAAAAGGTACTGTGCTGCCTTGACGGAAAACCAAAAGACCTCCGCACAGAATTCTTCACACACTTTTCGTGATAATGACCGGAATCCGAAGAAAGAAATACCAGAAATACCATGACAAATTATCCCAAAGCGTTTTGAAATGTTTTGAAGTATTTCTAAGATCTTCCAAGATCTTCTCAGTGAATTGCCCCATCGCTGGCTTTTGTATCTTCTCCAATATCTTGATCTAAGGCATCATTGCACCCAGTGATCGGCATAGCTTCGAATGCTGGAGATCTTGCAGAATGTGGGAAAACTATGGAAAACTGATTGGCATTGCAGTCTTATACATCCCTCCAGTCATTGCAAGGCACCTATCAAAGCTTGAAGGTCGCCACTGGTGGGAGGATCCTGCATGCTTCGTGAAAAGGCTTCAACGGGGATTACTTGGAATACAGCTACCAAAAAGAAAAGAAAGCCATCCTTCATCTGAATCTACAAGTGGCTGCCTTTTTCCCCTCCGCAGACTGCTCACATAATTGCTACGCCAACCAAATTTTTGTTTGTAGGGCGGGATTCGCTAATCTCAAGGCATTATTCTTGCTGGAACCAAACTTTCCAAACCAAATGCTTTCAACTGCCCAACTACATCAAATCTCTCCCGTTATCCATCGATTTGCTAAAGCATATCCAGGTCTTGTCGAAGCTGCGCCAAAGTGTCCTCAAAATCCATGAAGTCCACCACCAATTGCAAGTCCTGCAGAGTTCCACAGAGGTTTTGTTCACTGTGTACGTGCTCGCATTTGTGCTCGCGAGTGGATCCTGCAGTGTGAAGGTGCTCGTGTTCGCAGTGTCGGTGTTCGCAAACATCTCCTTTACCTGCCCAGAATAAATGAAAATCGGTGAATCTAGTGACAATATAACATTATATAACGATTGGGGACGGGTAGGAACACTTTGCGCTACACTTTGGGGCGGGAACTGCTGTTCACGAAGAGTTTATATCGGTTTGTGCATCGCAACTTCTTGGGGCACAGCATGATCGGCCTTCAGATTGTGGCTTTCAAGCCAATCGTCAATGGCCTGAGTCATGGAATCCATTGCAAACGCACTCTGCAAATCTCTGCAAATCTCAACTTTCCAAGGCTTGGCACAAGCTGTGACAAGCTGTGACAAGAACACAGTCTGACCATGCTCTCAGCTTGCAGCCGTCAAAATCAAGCAACTCCGCGTTTCGGCTTCAGTCATGCTGGCAGGCTCCTTGCTCATCCACGCCAGGTGTGGCTTCAACCACTTGTGGTGGTAAAGGAGGCCTTCTTCCGAGTTGACCATCGTCTTCCTGCAGGTAGTCACCAGAGATGGTGATGTGATCAATGTGATCCATCACTATCCGGTTCAGATGCAGCCCCTGCTTCAAAGAGAATCTAGGCACAGTTGGAAGTGGACTCGACCAGGGATATTTCATGATATTTCCTTACCTGCTCGACATGTTTTTCCACTCCCCAGCATCTGTTGGCGGCCAGCAGCTCGTGGCTGTGTCTGAGGCAAGAGCTTTCGTGTCTTGCGCGGAGCCATGATGACACTGTTGGTTCTGGGCTCAGCAGCCTGAGGTGCCTAAGGAGCTGTGCTCGAAGCTGTTGAAAATTCATCCACGGCAATGGCCATTCTATGGCCAATGTCAGCTCAAAAGAAAATCATCACATTCATATCTAGACATATCTGATATAATAAAAATAGAGAGAGAGACGGTATTATTCATGATATGGGTATGGGTCAAAATTAGGTACCCCAAAATTATGGATGGTTAATACTAAACTAGACTAACAAATTTCATGTTCATTGATTCATTCATTACAAGAGCATTGCTGACATGTCAGCATGTCTCCATGTCTCCATGCCATCGCATTGCTCACCTGGCTGTCTCCGTCAGTAACCCACACAGCAATCTCCCAGGGAGACGACTTGTGATTCCGCGTTGTACAGCCACTGGATGGTCTTAAAATCCACCTCAGAATGAACAGATCCCAAAGATTGCCTGGGACCTTAACGGTTTGGAATTCTAGAATAGTTTGAATAGTTCGTCGCCGCAAACTGAAGTCTCACAAGGGGACTCGCTTTGTAACATGTTGTAGACTCTGGTCTCAAGAATGTCACAGATGTCTTGGCAAAACCTAGATTTGTAAGAGCTGCGTTGCACATAGGATCGATAAATGATGATTAATCATGATTAATCATTGATTCATCGATATTACGTGTCGTAGCAGCGACTTTAAGATCTTCAAGCCTCTTGTCGCCTCTTGTTGATTGGAATGTCCGTGCGATGTGCCGTTTTTCGTGCGCCACCTTGTGGGGAAAAAGCCCGAAGTCAGCGGCGAAGCGGACCAAAGCAGACAAAGACATGTGCCTGAGCCGGAAAAGATCGGGAAAGACTTGCCTTCGCATGGTCAATGGAATGTCAATGGAGTCAATTTGAGATGGTCAAAAACAAAGACTGCAGCTATAGCAGCTAGAAGCTGCTGCGGTGCTCGAAATCATTCATTCCACTGCATAGATGGCTCAAAGAGCCCCATTTTGGGATGCTACAGCATGGGATACATCCACTTTCTCAGCGCGTTCTGAGTGAACCGCCCCTGGCCAGTGGCCAAAGGTATATCCGCCTCAGGAACTCAGATGCTGCGAGTTTTCGCTTCGTGTCACCGGTTTGCAGCCTGGTTCGTACATCCATGGCCAAAATGGAGGGAGATCCCCCGTAAATAACCGTTCTGATGGGGGGTGGACATTAATCTATATAATATTGCTTTTAGGAGTCATGTCCCCTAAATTTTTGGGCACCAAACCCTATGACAAGTTGAAGCCACAACCTCAAGGATAGGTCAGCTGACATAGGCTTTGAAGATGACCCGGAAGAGCTGGCTGGTTTGCGACATGAAGCGCAACACCTGGCTGAGCTCCCACCCCCGGTCGTTTCAGGTGGATTTTTTAGGTGAATCAAGAAGTAAAATTATCCCTTTTCCTCAAAATGTGATCTATCATGTATCTATTCGGTTGGAGCAAGCCTACTAAAGGGTCCAAGCATGCGCTTGCTGCAAAGTTGGAGACAGTTGCACATTGCATGTGGCGAATTGTGCTGATTTCAACAGATTGACACAATTCTGCCCCCAGCCTCGGGCTCGAAAAGGGAACTCCCCAAGTTCTCACTCTTCACCTGCAACCTCAGATCAACTGAGATCATCTCAGATCATCTCAGATCCCAAGAAAAAAGGAACATGCAAATCACTTGAAGTCCATTGAAATCCTGGCAATTTTAAGGTCCAGGGTCGTAGCTCTTGCATCCAAAAGTCTTTGCCTTCTTCTTTCGGCTCTTCAACCTCTGCAAGAAGCTAAGAGCCCAAACAGTTCCTGATTTCAAGTTTGCATTGTTGTCCCTACGTCCTATATCTTCTGTGAGTGCCTATATTGATTTTCCTGATTTTTTCAGTTGCCAGAATACTTTACACAAACTTTTGGTAATCAGTAATGAGCTAACAACAAGCTGACTGGCGGTGAGGCCGCATCACAGCCACACACATTCACCCATCCACGGTCCCCCGACATCTGTCCGAGGTGTGCATACCCGCGGATCCTGCAATCCCGCCCGATCCGCCCGATCCCCACTCTGGCAGTTTGGAATTCACAATTTGACCCGAGTGGACTCATGCCTGTTCAAACCCCAATTGGAACTTGGAACTCTCTTGGGGTCCGCATGCAAAACAAAGGGGGGTTTTGCAGTCCAGGCCTTGTTCGGAGTACTGGGAGTATGAGCACGACCTCAGATTTATAGATGTTGTCTTGCCCTCCAGTTCTTGCAAACGAAATCATCAAACGAAACAAATTGTATAAATCATCTGATAATCAACAAGAATTTCCCGACACTGGAATGTGCATTTGTTGTATGTTGACGCAAGACCTCTGGAAACGTCCCCAATCCATTGGTGTCACATCTTAGCGACAAAGGTCCAGACTCCTTGGGTACTTCGGCGTCCTTGCCTCAGCTCATGGCAATCGGAAATTCCCTGTGAATGGGCATTTTAATGATCTTTAATGATCTTTATATAGAGGGAATGTATTGTATTGGGAAATATCATCTGTGAATGGGAGATTTACCAAAATGGTGTTGCTGTCAGCAGTTTAATGTTCAAAAGGCGCGGGACATGTACTTGTGCGAGGCTATGCTGCAAGTGAAGGGTCAGCGAGTCAAATGCATGAACATTGGCACAGTCGTGGACTTCTCCAAAACCTAAAACCATAGTGGGCTGCAAAAACTGTTTTCTGAAAACAAACACCATTCAAACTATATAAAGTGTTCCCGTGCCATATATGTCAGCTAATGGCTATAGGTGACTCCGTGACAGCTGCAAGCCCTGATCACGTCCCACGAGAGGTTTTGTTTCTCGGAGCCAAGGTCAAGATCTTCACCGCCTTTCAAGTTCGACCACTTCAGTCTGACGCTCGTCTCACTACGATTGAGTCGTTTCGCGATCGCTGGCCAACTCCAGCGCTTCGCCGGATCTTTCATGCGGCGAAGTAAAGTCACTTCCTCATCCGACCATGGTGCTTCAGCCTCTGGCGCAGCTTCACTGGCTGCGGCTGGTTCCTGGCCGAGCAAACAGCGAGTAGCCTTTGATGTCTTAAAGTTCTTAAGGAAAACGGTAGTTGAATGTCGTGTGAAATCATAATCCCACATGATCCTATACCAAAGCAATCTTACATTATCATAGATTGTGCGCTTGGGCTGTAAGGCAGCGCCTCAGAAGACTTCGCCGGTCTTTTTGAGGGACCGCTTTTTGCGTCCGGCGCATTGATCATTGCATCAGCTTTTCGTTTGCCTTTTGGTGGCTGGTGTCGACCAGCTTCATCTGGCACCTGACACGCAAAACAATGCTTGGGAATCGACTCAGACTGCAATTCAGGTTTCACAAGCTGTTCGCATCACAGAGGCATTTGCACTTGTTTTTTTTCCTGCAGTGCTTCCCACAATTGCCGATGTCCTCCGACCCTACAGGAAGTCTCAGATTATCTGATTCCTATCCCCAGTGCTAAAAGAAATGCCCCTTGGAGATGCACCAACATACGCATGACTCTCAATGTTTCACGCCTTCTCTCCACGTGCAGCTTTTCTGGCAAGTTCTTCGAGTTCAGGTGCGATGGCCTCCTTAAAGGTAGCTGCTGGTAATTGGTATCCCAGCTCTGTCAAAAACGCTCGCATCAGCGCAGGGGTCTCTTCATAGGAAGCTGTGCCCATGCTATAAAGAACCACTGCATAGCGAGTGCCTCGGAACTCTTTGGTCCCGTGCCAATGGCGGCTGCCATCAAACTTCACCAGCTGGTTTCGGACCACGTGAATTTCCTCTGAGCCCTGCTCATCTTCGATGAAGAGCTCCTCGCTTCAGCAAGCCAGGTCAAACAATCTGGAGGTGAGAAATCAAAACCTGTGTGCACAAGGCCAAATTAAATGAGGAAAGAAGAGCAAAAATTATTGAAAACGATTAAAGACCGAAAGTGGTTTTTGTGTGTTCTTGTCCAATACTTTTACAGCAAGCCACCCCTCCGGTATGGTCACCAAGGGTGAAGATCAAGCTGAACCTTGGAGGCAAAAAATGGAGTTTCTCAGTTGCTCACCAACATTTTGCAAAATGCAAAACTGTGGGAGAAAGGGCCAAAACTCAGTGAAGCTACAAATCCCTGTGCCAACGCATCAAGAAACCCGGTGTTCTTCTTGTCTTTGTGACGCTTTGTCCGTAGGTTCTTGGTGATCTGGATAGAAGTATAAGTAAAGCCAGTGAGATCAATGCCCTGTTCCCGGGCACGCACCTGCACATACGCAAAGATGAGCTGCTGTAGCCGCAAGTGTTGATACGTCTCCTTGCCGGCCATTGGGATATGGCGCCAGTGACCTGAAGTCACCAAGCCCAAAGCCATCTGCAGCGTCACCTTCTCTCCATCTGGCCGCACATTCTTGCGGCTAGAGGTGCGAAGCTGGTCCTCAGGGATTTGCTGCAACTCCTTGTGAATGAGCTCCAGAAGTTTGGCGCTGGAAGTTGGTGGTTGCAACGAACCAAGCGCTGTCGCTGCTGTCGCCCCAGATAAGAGCGCCATTTGGCTTCGGGCAAAACGTGCGCCCATCTCAACTCGGTTCTCTGGGAGGAGCAATCGGTCTTGGGACGCCTGGCCAATTCGATAGCTAAAGGCACTGAACATCACTGAACCGAGGACACATCTGTCTGGAGTACAAGGGTGTCGGAGCCGCAGGACTGTCATTGATAGTTGGTTTGATGGACAGTCTACAGCAAAACCCTTAATTTGATGGGGAAAAAAAAACATCGTTTCTTGGGCTTCATAAGCCAAAGGTATGGACTTGAGAAACTACCGCTATGTCTCTAACTCCAGGCCTGCGTGTCCCACTCCTTTCCAATTGAGACCTGCGAGGTCATTGTGCCGTGTGAAGTGCAGCTATTTTCTTCAAGGCCGATAGCTGATTCGACGACCGTGTCCATTTTTTTCTTTCCTGCTTTCCATCCCATTTTCGCAATCAAAAGGTTCAACTTCCCGTGCGTAGTAAATCAGCAAGGGGGAAAAAACATCCAGTGGCAAGCGGCCCTCCCAGTCAGCGCAGCCCCGGGCCACGCCTCCTCCAACACTCTTTCGGCAATCTCTCGCTGCTCTGGGTCGGGGGACTCGTCGTCTGATATGTCGATATTCCCTACCTTCAGATTCTAAATCTTGTCAAATGAGGAGACATTGAGACACTTCATCAAATTTAAGTTCGCATTCCTGTGACATTTCGACTACCACAGTAGGACCGAAAAACCGAAAGAAATGAGTAAGTCATGTTCTCAAAGACATCCTTTTTGAGCATGTCCCTTCGGTTTAAAAGGCCTTCTGGAGTTGCTAAAAGGTGTCTGTTTCCTTTTGCTGCGAAGAAAAGTTGCCATCTATTGAAAATCTATTGTATTCTATCCTCTCCAAAATCAACACGGCGGCTCTGATGCAATGTTTGAAAACGCCATTTAAGTGAAAGTCCTCTGACAATCCAACAGTCTACGCGTTTCAAAAGAATGCTCCTGCCTGCTCCTTCACGGCTCCAAGATCTCCAAGGGTCTGTCCAGATGGTGGCCCTGCATTGGGATCCCCAAAGTCCTGAGCCGAAGGCGAATCCAGTGGACAGCGGGTCAGATTCGCAAGACATGGATGAGGGACGACCTTAGGACGACCTTGATTGGGAAACCTTTAAACCTTTGCACACATCAAGTAACATTGGAATACATTGGAGACATGAGTAATCATCAGATATCATTGATATCATCAGTATGTATCATGGCATGTGATATATATATATATATATGTATATGATTCTATGATATATCATATGGCATGTATATCTTCTATCATGGCATATCATGGCAAAGCACATCATGTGCTCGTAGAATTTCCTCCTCGTCAGCGTCGTCATCTGGCACTGTGGCTGGGATTTCATCCTGCAACCGAGACTGGGTTGCCACCGCTTCTCGTCATAGTTGGAAACGAAATCCTACTTAACAGAAACATAGTGTCACATTTCACTTGCAGCAGTGAAAGAGTTACCAGGAAGGTTAATATAATAATGTTCTTCCTGAAGTTGTCTTGATCTGTCTTGTCGTTGCCAATCATGTCTGGTATGAAATGGGTTGCTTCGAGAAAATCTAAGGACTTTTTGTGGATGATGGGGAGATACGGGCTTGTCAAAACATAGGTTTCTTCAAAATCCTGTGGTTTATATTGGTTTATCATAATTTTCTCATTGGAATAGCAATCTTGGAGCATCCCCCATTTTCAAGCAAACATGTAATATGGCTGCTGCCACCCATCAAAACAAGCAGGATCTGATCGAAGGGGCCTTCACAACTCCTGCAGTTTGGGAAGCGACTTGGGAAGCCACTTCCTTCATCATTGCGGTGAGTTTTGAAAGTTGCTCCTGCACAAGGCCCTGCGATGCGGCTGGGACAAAAACCACACATGGGTTTAAAATGGTTTAAATGCCCAATGTTTAAGTTATAAATTATATATATAATATATATAATATAATATAATATATATATATATACATATATTGTATATATTATTATATATATATATATTACATTTATTACATATATTACATATGTCATATACATTATATATATTGTATATATTATATATGTATTATATATTATATATAATATAATATAATATAATATAATATAATATAATATAATATATATTATATGTAATATATGTAATATATGTAATATATGTAATATATGTAGCATATGTAATATATGTAATATATGTAATATATGTAATATATGTAATATATGTAATATATGTAATATATGTAATATATGTAATATATGTAATATATGTAATATATGTAATATAATATATATATATAATTAATATAATATATATATATATAAATAAATTAATCAGCATTTTCACCATGGCCTTTCCGAGGTATCCCCATTTCCAGGCAGACCCACATGTGATTTGATTCCTACACACACGACAGTTCTTCACTTTGTTTTCAATCAAGTTGTTTATTCCACGGTTCATTTGCTGCCACTAAGAGCAGTTTGGAGGCCAGGCTGACTACAGTACCATGGACATCAGCTTGTCTATCAGCATCCAGATAGCGGCGATGTAGGTAGCTACTCGTTGTTTCCAGAAGTCTGTAGAGGCCAAAAAGTAGTACAAAAACAAATCAACTTCAACACAAGTAGCATCTGTTTCAGTTCCAGCGGAAGTTTTGCATGCCTCAGCCCTTCACTAATCATAACCAACCACATTTGCTGTGAGAATCAATTGTGGAATACACCCTCCAAGTTGTTCAACCGCGCCACTTGACGCCAGTGGACGTCTTAAAAAGCCAAGCCGCCAGCTTCTCGTCGAGGCGAGCCTCCATTTGCTGCATAAGGGGGGCGCACTGACCTAAGCTTGACCACGGAGCAAGAGGTGTTTCAAGAATTGGAACACCGCTGGAGGATGCTGGAGGTATGAACGGCTCTGACCAAGATGTATAGATCGTTCTTGGGTATAGATGGAGAATGCAAGCATCAGTCAAATCCATACAAATATGTCTGCAATCCATTCGCTAAGATGACAGACATTGTGAAGTGCTGTTGTCAGCACTCCTTGGTTGTTTTTTCGTCACCTGCTCTTGCCTGACCGATTGCAAGACGAATGGATAGGGATGACGGGGTAGATTGGCCTGAAAGGTGCCAACGCGCAGCTTGCGCAAGCATGCTATGGAGAATGAAGGTTTATTGCTGTCGAACGGCACTGGCATTGTGGTTTGCCTACAAAGCCAGATGTCCAAAACATCTTCAAAGACGTCTGCATAGCGCGTCTGTACAAAGTGCAGCGGAAAAAAAACAAAGCCGAAATGGCTGCAAAAGGCGAGCAGAATCATCGACAGTCGCAGCTCCATTCTTTTGAACGAAAGGCCAGCATGAAGAATGTATTGTGTGTGTATTTGCATCAACAAATGAAGTGGGTAGTCCTTTCTGCTCCGAAAATGTATTTGGTTGCTCAATCAAGAGCGACGAAATGTAGCCGCTAGCCTTTGTACCTCATCAATCCTTATCATCATTTCCTTCTGCCTCTTCAACCCTTCGGTTGCGACACTCTTGGTTCCGTAGACACTCTTGGTTCCGTACCACAGGCAGCAATCGAGATCGATCCTCGGAAAAAGCTGCTGAGTAGCAAAGGCTGGGCACAGAACTGAAGCATTTCCAAAAAGACAGCCGGAATCCAACCAAAAAGACGAGCTACTTCCCTTGTCTCAGAGAAGTAGTCGACAAGTCAACCATGCGCCACTCTGGACATACCCGGCCTGCAGGTGCAGCTCTTTCGCCCTCTCTTTGGCTTCCTTTAGCTCTTTCAACTCCTGCTCCTTGATATCTTTTGGCTTTGCCTAACAGAGGTTCACACACACCAAGCTTCAGTGAAATTTATAAATTAATCGCCAACGAGGTCCGCAACGGGTCAGGATGAAGAGCGACAGCCGTCCACAAATCTTGTCATGTTCAATGCAACCTAGACCACTTTGATCCATTTTGCAGTACGGTACCCAATTTTGAGCGGTGGCCCAGCCTCTCTCTTCTCCAACCACTGCTTGATGTGGCTGGCTTGCTGGTTGATATGCGCCAGTCGACTAGCAGCGTATTTTCCAGCCTCCCAAAACACCAGACAGACTGATGTGTTCAGCAATTACGCAAGGTGAAACATTGGGGCACCACCTGACTCGCATGCATGCTTGTAGACCTCCAAGCCCACATTGCTTTGCATTATCTTCAGTAATTCTACACTAGACCCCAGGGCCCCTCTAGCTCTACTTCACCCGCGCCTGCGGCAAAAGCCTAAAAAATACCCGATCACGAGCTTGGAACTCTGCCCGACCTGACGTGTGCTTTCACTACCTTCCCTGTCCTTTGACGACCAGGACGGCAAACTGCAATGGCACGCTCTCTGTCTCGGCCTCGCTGCGCAACCACGTCGAAGTCAAGGCCTCGATCAAAGTCTGGGACAATGTCCTGGCGCTAAAAAACAGTGGACGAAGGAGGGACAATGCCTGATAGATCTGATAGGGTACCCCAAATTTTGATAGTTTATCAGTTTATCATCATTTTCGTTCATTTTATGTTCATTCATTTTCCACATTGTTGCCATGTTGACTTTTTCCCCATGTTCATCCATTTTCACACATACCCAAATCATCCCAAGTCTCTGTGCTCTCTCTTCTGGTTCCCACACAAAAAAGAATAAAAACTGCCCAACTGGCCTGCACAATCTTGGAGAAGAGTCGGGCCATGGGTGTATTCTCCACCCCTGGTGACCTCACATGGTTTGAACATCGCTGGCATTTCAACAATGCTGGCGACCTAACACTGGGACATCTACAGGTTGCAAAATATGCAGAACGAATCACAATCAACAGAGATGAGTCATGATGAAATCAGCTTTCCTCTCAGAGTCCTTTCACTTCTGGAAGATAAAAATAAACACATTTGAACCCGGTTGCAAGTTGAGCCGATCACCGACAGTCCAGCAGTACGATCCCAGAGGTCGTTGTTGCACTGCCTTTGACCTGAACTTTCAGCAAAGGCAACCGGAATCTGACCATATGGGGGGTTCTGAAATGGGGGATCCCCAAAAACCATAGGTTTCAACACTAAAATGGTTCAATTTAGGATGATTTGGGGGGAACCCCATTTCAGGAAACCCTCTACATGTATCTTCTAACCCTCTACATGTATCTTCTAACCATATCTGACCTCAACCAGCAAAGCTCCAACGACCCACTTGGTCCAAAAAAGTTTGGTGCCCGCACCAACACCTCCTCCGCTAAGCTGTCAAAATGTCGAGCTGCTCGACCTTAGAAATCCCTTGCCCTTGGATGTTGCTGAACAAACTTCGATTGGATTTTCAATCCGTGGATGTGTGGATATCCATGGATTTTCATGTTGTTCAAACAGTTCAAACCTCACTTTGCTGCCTCAAGTCTGTGCAGCCGAGCAAAGTCGGGGATGACTGCCGTCAACTGAAGCAAACCCCTGGAAAGGTTTGAGCTCGTCAGTACGAGAGTCCAAGCATGAAAAGGCTCATTGTCGGCATCGTCAAGAGCACAGGAAATATGGTAAATGGATAAATGGATGTGCCTGAAAATCGGGGTATGCGCACATGAATTGCATTCTATTAGGGAAAATGTGTATTCCCTGATTTTCAGACCCACTCAACTCATACTGCATTAGTTAATGATGTTCTCTTGCAAAACTGACGCAAGGGCTGCCTGCGCAGCACACGCCAAATGGCAAAATGTCTGCCTGCAAAAAGGGAACAAGATCACGCAGAAAGCTGTAAGGCAAGAAATGAACGAGCTTGTTTGGAACATTTTGGAACACATCGGATCAATTGGCTGCCAAAATCTGCCAAATGCCCCCCCTATTTCTGGAAACAAAGGCAAAGTGAAAAGAAATTCGGCGTAAGGTCCATCTGTGTATTCTCATGTTATCAGATGATATCAGGTTAGCAACTGAATGCAACTGATATATTCAGTGATGTCTGCGCTCCTGCTCATCACAGGAGCATCAACATTACCTGCCCAAGTGCCAAGGACATGGAAAGTGTGAAAAGTGTGGGGTGCCCAAAAATCTGGTGAACGATACTTGTCCCTCTTTATGTGCCCCATTTCCAGACACGCTCATTTATCCTGAAGGGAATCATCAGTTGACACAGTGTCCATGCCTATTATGCCTTCAGGCGTTGTGAGTGCCTTGGCTCTGCACAGGAATCAAAAATCACGCTCATCCTGGAGAGTTTTGTCTCAACCTTAACATCCTTCAGTTGCCTGCACTTCTAATAAGGGATTTTCTCAAAAGGATTCAGATCCCAATTTTCCCCAGCTTGGCATCTTGCGCAAAACAGGTTGCAGACTCGGTAGGCTTCCTGGCAGGTTTCTCTGAACAGCTTGGTTTCCATCGAATTTAAAGATTCTTTTCAGGGGCGACAGCTTGCAGCCTGATCCAGCAACAAAAGTTGTTGTTGAGCCTCCCAAAACTAGCACTTTGTTAATTTCCCCGTTTCAAAACGCCGCCAACAGCACATGCGTTCAAATATTCGAACTCCGAATACCGTAGCCAAGCCCAAGGCCCCAAGCCTGAATATCGGAATGCTCCAACACAATCTCGTGCACCACTTCATGTGAGACAGCACTGGAGCGTCGAGCTATGGCTGTCCTGAATAGGTCCAAAAAAACTACTCCCACCAAACCTCCAAACCACAAGAATCAGTGCCCAAAGCTGTTCGTGGGATTAGAATTGTGTATCTGTCCATGAAGACACGGAGCATGCTAAGTCATCAGATGTACGCCCGGCAAGTGTGTTTTTCATTTGCTCCAGAGGTTCCCGCCTCGTCAAGAAACTAGTACAGATGTCTGTAACTATTGACTATACATTTATAAAAAGTGTTCTGTTAAAGCATATTGAAGCAATGTCAAATCTTCAAGATTCATAATGCTGATGGTCTTTACCTTCAGCGCTGGGAAGCCTCAACAACATCTTTGAAGGTGTAGAAACCCTTGGCAGCAGCCACTGCATCCAATGGATTCACCTTTGAAAACATGTTGTTGGGGACGC
>Ga0126342_10004368_pt1 | contig 24045 bp, 25 predicted proteins | sample Cyp1metagenome_FD_92528 | JGI IMG/M metagenome (GOLD analysis project Ga0126342, IMG submission 92528) | Coral microbial communities from Lord Howe Island, Old Settlement Bay, Australia - Cyphastrea 1 metagenome | ecosystem: Host-associated > Invertebrates > Cnidaria > Coral ...
GCCATCTGTTTTTCAGGGGGTTCAAGACTGCCGTTTGCCCGGCCTCAAACCCCCCAAACGCTTCCGCAGGCCTCCAAGGCAACAACTGTTACAGCTACATGCCCCTTCTCTCTCTCTCTCTCTTCTCTCTCCCTCTCTCTTTAGGACCCCCCAAATAGGGGGGTCGGCGGCACCAGGGCGCTAGCCCATTCTATTGTGAATGACAGTTCTATGTGACAATATTCTATTCATAAGTTTTTAAATGAACCATCTCACATGAAGAATAAGTTATATAAGTTGATGTTCATTGTAGATCATAGAACTATGAGATACTATGAGACATCATAGATCATTATAAAATGATTTATAGGATGACACAGTTGATGCAACGGTATCACCTATGTCCCATATGTGTGTTGCTAGGATCCCTCACTTCATCTGGCAGGTCGTTCACGGCGGCAGAGACGGAAATCTCAGCCACGTCCTCCAAACAAAAAATCCACGTCGCGAAAGGTGCGTGGAAACACCAGGTGTTTCCCCATTGAAAAAAAACTCCTCACAAAATATATAAATGATTCTATTCTGCTCCCCAAGAATTACCGAATCTTCAACTTTCAACACCATTCTGACCATTCTTATTGGATCTTAGTGGCAAATTTTAAGAAGTTGCACTTTGCGGAAGGAATCGTGGTGTCAAGGTCTCAGTTTGACGTCTACCCTCCATCTTTTGTCCCTGTCCTGGCATCCCACAATGCGATGCACGCGCTGGCACGGAAGCTGAGTTTCAGTGCAGGAAACGACTTCAGAGATGGCACAAATCGGAAACCTGCCGATCTCAAAGAGATGGGTTGTTGTTTTGACTCAACAGAATCCCAAACAGCCCAAAAGAAGAACATGTGGAGGTTTCCATAAATGGGGGTACCTCATCCATCATCCATTTTTATAGATTTTTATAGATGGTTTTTCCATGAAATCAACCATCCAGATCTAGCTATTTATCTAAATCATCCATGTTTAATAGATTTTTCCATTATTATAAACCATCCAAATCTAGCTATTGGGGTACCCCATTTATGGAACCCCCCCGTGTTTTTCGGTGCCCAAGGCCGTGCCAGGCTCACTGACAGCGGCGTCACAGTCATGACACCGGGAGGATCCACATCACATCTGGCGGGTCGCGCATCATCATCCCAGGTTAGGTGAAAAATGTTGAAAAATGTTGATTAGTATAACATAACAGGGTTTCTTTCAGTACTAAAAATGTTTATTCTAAATGATGAGTACTGAAAATTTAGAATAACCTGGAATTATCATATATTTAATAGATGTTGCCATGAGGTTGCTAAAACGTTGATAATAGGAGTACTGAAAAATTAAACTCCCTATGGCAATCTGAAGCGGGACATCAAACCCCTTTTGTTTGAGAGACCCTTTATTGTACAAAGCCGCGCTGCACCTGATGCTTGCCATCCCATGTGCATCCACGGCATGTAGAACTCCGGGGTACATCTGCCCATCATATTCGACCTCCACCAGGGAAGCAGATCCGTGGCCAGTCACAGCAGGGACTGGAGCCATATGGCCTCCACTCGCTCTCCAAGCCGCAAGGAAGATGAGCAAGCGCGAGATACCTCTGCTGATACACCATGCGGATGTGTGGCTGGAAATGTGGTATACCGGTATACATACCCCCAAATAACATCAAATAACTATTTTGATTAGGGGAAATGATCAGAAACCACTGGATTTCTGGGTGTTCCCCTAAATTTTCAGACCAACCCATGTTTATGTACCTGGGGTTGTCTCCAAATTTAGAACCTCACGAACTTTCATCGCCAAACAACCATGGTTTCGGCCATTTTCCCCACTTTTTCAAACTTTTTCCCCACTTTTTCCATGGCCATAAATTGGGGTGTCGCGGATCCCGCCTGCAGCGCTTCTCGCGTTGGCCACGCGGCGACCAGGATTCCCTAGGCGGGTTGATCCATGGGAAAACCCAATGGCGATTGGATAACCCAATATTCCCAATATCATCCAGGTGGAAACCCTGCAACATCCAGGTTTTTCCATGTTGGATAAATCATTAAAATATTGGGAAAAAAACCCAAGGGATTGGATAAATGTTCAAGAAATCTACTGGAAAACCCCATATTCATCCAGGTTTTCTGCAAAATTGTCCTCAACCAAACGCCAGGTGTTCAAACCCAGACATCACGGGAACCTGCCTGGGTCGAATCTCTGTGCGACAGCAAGACCTGGCACCATCAAGAAACATGGTCCCCTTGAGATGTTTGGTTGATGTTTGTCGAAAACCAGCATCTCAAACTCATAAATATCATAATTTGTTTTCTTTAACTCATAGTTGAAAATATAAGAACTTTATATAACTTTATATATCATGTATATATCATGTTTCTTTCTTCTCATAATTTGGTTTTGTTGTCTCAATTTCTATCATAATCTTGTCATTTTGGATGTGTTGTTGGAAGATTGGGCGCCTTAATCATGATTTGCCTTGGGGTTTTCTCAACCATGACCCCTGGACCATCAACCTATGAGTCTGTGAAAAAGTAACACTAAAAGCATAGGATGAGTCTATCATAAGTCGTTCCCCTTTGATTAATCATAATCTCATCAACCAACCTCGTACACCCCCAAATCATCCATGTTATCTTCGGAGTTTCCCTAATATAACCCATCCAGCTATTCAAATACCCCCATGACTTCGAAAAACCTTCATATTTAATACGTTGATTGGCCAAATCCTGTTAAATCCACAATGTCACAAGTTGCTGAAAAAATTCGATGGTTCCCTCCCCCCATGACCCATGACCCATGACTTTGGAAACCCTCCATCTCCAGGTCCCAACAACGTCCACGCCGGCGCCACAGAAGGTTCAGCCACCCCGGACGCCGCAAATTCGCCAGCGATGAGATCCCAACCAGCGAGAAAGTGGAGCAAAGCGGCCGTGTCGACCTGCGGACTTTGTCCACCAAAAGGGGTTTGGCCAAAAAAAAAACGACGCCACCTTGGGATGCTTGGGAAAACAGCCACTTTATGGCAGTTAAGGGGCAAAAATGTGATTTTATGGTAGTTCAAGGGAAAAAAACAGCTATTTCATGATATTTCTATGGCAGTTTGTTGATTGGAACCAAACACTTTGGCCTTGATTTTCAATAGTAGATGGATGTGACCGTCCTTGAAACCGCTGAAATCGAAACACAACGCGTGCTGCAAGGCTTGGATCTGCACCTTGCCCGTGCTGCGAGTTGATGCCAGCAGATTCCCAAGAGGTTCCTTGGCGCAACACATGGAGGATCACTTTTCCACCTGATGTCAGTCCTGTTTCAGGTGGATGTTCCCTTCTAGAGATTCACTGGCTAGCTACTAGTTGTTTCAAGCCCTCCAGAAAAAAAAATGGTGATCTCCATGATCCAACGTGGACATACGTGGACAATATCTGAAGCCACCAAAACTGGTTCCCCTTTCTCCTCCATCAGCTGCTGCCATGTCCAAAGATTTCTGAGCCCCCCGGACTCGGTGCTCCAAGGGAGCTGTCAAGTGCAGCCCAGCCTAAAGTCACCAACGACTCATGAAGCAATGGCTGCAGCGGTTCAACCAAGGCAAAATAGGGCAAAATGGTCAAGCAAGATTCAACCAAGACATGGCACTCTGCAAACTGTATTTGTCCTGTCAGGCGAATGAAAGCGCCCGGGTTGTGTTCAGGAGCCACACTCTCTCCTGATGTCAAAAATTGAAATCACTCACTGACCCTCACGGTGCGTGGCAAGCCACTGAGAGAGATGTCACCGTGCACACTTCGCCAAAACACGTCCAATTCGGGGGCGCCAGCTTTGTGGTGCTCAAGGTTGAATTCCATTTGTCCATCAGCCAGTTCATACTCAACTCCGGCAAATCGATATCCAAATGTCCCTTGGAAATCGAAAAGGAAAGGTTTGCTTTCAAATGCCTCCTTTGCCATTCTGCACAGCTCATCCTCGCTGTTGCCTTGCAAGTGATTCTCTTCGAGGCCTTGCCGTCTCTTGCAAATGATCTCCTTCAGCTTCACAATCTCCAAACTATGGAAATCACAACGATGATCCTGCATCACAATGCTGAATTTCACGCCCGGCCCTCCTGCCACAAGTGATAGGGCTTGCTTCACTTCCCAAAGCTTTGCATAAGTCATGTGGACGAGTTTTCCCATCTGTTGCTTCCCCAATTCTGATGCGAAGTACTCCTCCATGCCTTTTTGCAGTTTTGGAATGGACGTGCTCTGGAAAGCAGCTAGGGAGCCCAACTTGGGAGGGTTCACTCGGACTCGGGGCGTGGACTGAAGTTCGGCTCTCTCTTCGATTCCTTCCTTCCACTGCTTCTCGGAATCTGTGGCTATGTCAATGACTTTCATTGCCCAGGTCAGCAGATTCATATCTGTCACCACCACAGAAGGTTCAGGCAATCCAGTTCCAATGGAAGCGATGGACTCCACGTGTATGTCATCAAAACCTTTTGATCCAACGTGCAGAGCGCTTGCGACCTTGACACCCAAGGCTGCAGGGCAGTTGGCCACAATTCCACCATCAGCCATTTTTCGCTGCTGAAACTCTTTGGTCTCAGCGTCATTTTCTCTCAATGTTTTTACACCCTGGTTTGCGTCAACAGGATCAAAAAACCCGGGAACTGCTGCAGTACAGAGCCCCGCATACCAAGGGCTGACTTTCCAAGCTGTCAAGGATTTGGTGCCTTCAAAATGTCTGGGATAGTTGCCAATGACCACTGGCTCAATTGTCTCAACATCGCAGGCGACCCAAAAAATGTATGGAGGTCTATCTCCTCTGAATTCTGCCATGTTTTTGTCGCCAAGAATGTGTTTCAGCACTTCCCCAAGTGAATCTGTACAATGTATGCTCATCTTGGTCAGAATGTGCCAAGCATTTTGGAAGCGGTTGACTGAGAAAAAATCCTCGGCCAAGTTTTGCAGCTTTCCCTCCAAGGTTGACAGTGAAACTCCTGTCAAAAGGGCCATGGAAACCAGGCCACCAGCACTGGTCCCAACGATGAGATCAAACAAAGAGGTGATCGGCAAGGGGTCGAAAACCTCTTCAAGGCGCTTCAGAACAAGGACCTCAATCAGTCCTCGCACGCCGCCACCATCAAGTGAGAGAATGCGAAAGCCCTTCCCATTTCTCTCATCATGCGAGGAGTGAGCTTGTCCATCAGACTCTTTGTGGCAGAATGGGCAAACAATAGTCCTGTTGTCAGGGCCGAGAAGCATCATGCGGGTCAAAAGACATTTTCGACACAGAAAATGTCGACATTCGCGATGCTTCAAGCAGACTTGCTCAGAATCTGCACGGAGGCAAAGCGAGCAAATGTCAAATTGCTCCAGGGACTCAGGCTGGTCTTCGTCAAATGGTGCAAGCCGGGAAGACTTCAAGTACGCGCTAACATCTTGCGTCAAGAAGTCAAGAAAAGCCTCCTCAATCTTTTCATATGAGGGAGCCATCTCAGTCGCAGTCTCAAAGTCTCCTTGCCAAACGCAAGGCTTCCAATCCTGCCAAAATCCAAAGAAGAATAATCTGAGGAAAAAGTTCTCACTTTGCACGGGAATGAGCGCCGGGTTCCTGTGCATATGCGTGTGACCGGTGCGGAGTTGTGTGCAACAGTAGGTCTTTCCATCCATATCATGGCACAGGTTGGCTGAACATGGTTCTTCCCCTGCCAGAAAACCAACCGCCTTCTCATATATCGCGTGCATCCTTTGCTTGGAAGATTCAACATCAATTCCATCACGGCGAGCCTCTCCTGCCAGGCTGTATGCATACCGCAGCAAGACGTGTTCCACAATTCTGTGAAACTTCACAGGGTCCGGGGATGGCGCTGTGCCTTGCAGCCTTTTAAATGCACACAAAGCATTTTCAGCAGCATTCATGGATACAAGGTCTCTTGAAACAAAATCTGCCAAATTCTTTTTGAGTTGGCCAGGATCACTGAATTGAGTCACCATGGGCTTAAAGCTGAACCACAAGTCTCGCTCAGAGAAAAGCACACCTTGCTCTTGCCGGAAGTGATGGACTTCGTCGACCATTCTCAAGAGTTCATTGTGAAATTCATTCAGGCTAGCCTCGAACCAATGGTGCTGGGAGACGTGAGCAATTCGCAAGACGCTCACACTGGAAAAAATCGCTGCCAAATTTGCCTGGAGCCAATCAAGTTCGTCACTGACGTTGAAGGCTGCACTCTCAGTCTCCCTCATCCACTTGTTCTGCACAAGAATCAATGCAGGCTTCCAAGCCATCGAGTTGACTGATTGATGGGCCTGTTCTGCAAAGCGCCTGATTCTATCAACCCTCTCAGTCCTGCGCGGCTCTACTGTGTCAATGAACACCACCACATCGGACAAGAGGTAAGCCATTGGCGGCAAGCGCTCCTTGATGACTTCCTGTCGTCGAGCTGCTGTGGCTTCCAATTGCTGCTGCAGTGCAGCCTCTGTCAGGCCAATCTTACGCAAGACGTCGAGCCTTCTCATGCCCACCTCCAGCAAGGTTTTAGGCACTCGTCCATCCTCGCCCTCGTAGTCAAACAAGAGAATAGGTCTCGACTTCCTGGAACCTGAATGGATCGCAGCTCTGTGCACGCATACATGCACTGATGTTGGCACATGCTGGTCAGGACTCGCTACGAGCGGCAAGACTCCGTCCTTTGACTGTAAGAAAGTGCTGGCAACGAAGCTCTTGCCACTTCCAGTTGGCCCCAGCAACGAAACCACGGGCATGGGATCTGTACTGGAGGTTTGGGTCAGCCGGGATAGGATGTTTGCGGGCACATGCAATCTAGCAGCATGTTCATTGAATGGGTAAATATCAATCTTCAAAATGGTGGATTCTTCCAAACCTGAGACATCTGTAGAATTGATCCTCTCAGCGAGACGATAAAAATGAATGCAATCCTCATTCAGCATGGCGGTTGGCTTGGCAGCTCTCAAGAACCTGCGCGAGGCAATTCCGTCGGCTCCATTTTCCACTAAGGCATCTCTGAGGTAATCAACGTCTACCTCATTGAGCTGCGCCAAGTCTTCCACACAATGAAGGCCTCTGGCCGTGAGCACAGCTTGGTGTGAAGCCAGGCCATGCTCATGCAGCAGAGGCTCAAGACATCCCATGGCGTAGCGGGCCGCAGTCAAACTTGTGCTATACTTGTCTTGATGAGATCCCCTGCAAAGCCTCAAGGTTCGTTGCGCTCAGCGAATCTTTATGCATTCCTGAATTTATCATGTTTCGCTTTCAGGTGATGCGTAAAAACTGTGTCTGAAATTGTGAACTCTGATTTGACGTTGCTCAGTCACCAAGAAGCTCATGCTCCTTGAGCGCCAATGCCTTCATAAAAAGCTTGGACGGCTTCAAGCCAAGACGAGAGACTCCGCTGAATCTGTGAATCCTGCTTTTGTTCTAGTCGGTTGTGGCAAAAATGCCACATGAACGCCGCGCCCAAAATGGTAGGGCCGCCGCGACCGACAGCGGCCATTGCACCACGCGGTGAAGGTGAACTCTCCGGCCCCCAATGGGAACCTGGCTACGAGGGGAAAATCTACAGGAAACCGCGGGCTCTTAGCCTTTACTATAACGGTCTCCTGCATTTTTTTGGTCCACCATCCAAGTCTTTGGGGATTAGATGATTAGAATGATCAAACATGATTAGATCATCCGATTTGGAGAGAGGATCCTATTTTGACCCACACGCACATTTTTGGGATCCCCAAGGGAGTTGGTGGTAGCCTGTTCCTGTGTCTGCATCTGACTCTTTACTATCAATTGTCCGCTGCTTCACGCAATTCCTCCGAACCATCTCTGCCTTCTCAGATCCTCCGTTCTACACACTTTGTTGGACCAATTAATCAATGGTCAGAATAAAATGCAAAAATCCAAGGTCAAACGTTGCAAAAGGTGGCTGTTGCCAGGTGAGAATCTACATCCCGCCCGGCTCTCACCTCAAAGCCCACATCAAAAATCTCAGACTCGCTGAGATCAACGGTGCCAGCCAGCCACTGGGAGCAGGGCTGTCGCTTGGGGGGTGGTTTAGTTTTTAGTTATATACTGTCGGAAAAATCATGAAAAATCTGAACCAGAAATCATCTTTCTTTCCATCAATCAGAAGGGTTTCCTGCAAATGTTCCTGGGGTACAACACCTTTTCACCAACCAAAAACTCTGGTGGCCTTGATAGGTGACCCTGGATGTCAATCCTTCCACGCTCGAATGCAACGTGCATGTGATTCGTTCATATGACCGCATGCACCATCTGGCAAACATCATAAACTGCTGAGTGAAGCCCATCCACATCTAGGTTTACAAAAAAATGGATAGGATAACGGCCATTAAATATTGGAAACATGATGTTCTACACCACGGAATCCTTTATGAACTTCCAGATTTGGAGGTTCGATCAAGTTCAATCTCAAAAAAAATCCGTCTCAAAAATGATCCATCAGATCTTCCCAAATATCTTCCAGGGTTGTGGATCAACATGTAACATGATACCCTCCGGTAATCAAACCTGGCAATGGAAAATTCACCATGTATGGCTTTTCCCAGCTATAAACCTCCATGTATAATTAGGGGATGTCCAATGGCCACAGTTGATTACCAGAGGGTAAACCATTGGATTTTGGGGTATCCCCAAAAACTTTCAAACCCCATTTGCTCACCTTGAAGAGGCGCTGGAGCTCTTGCGCTCGAGGTTCCTGGTGATCACCCATCTTCCGATGGCCGAAGATCTCAACTTCGATGGTTCATCCGATTGTCCATCAAAAAAACCCTGCCAAAAAAAGCCTGGATCTTCGATCCAATACATCAACTCCCAGCCCCCAGCCCCATTTTTTGTCATGATTTCATCCGAAGCTTGGTGGCTTGGTGGATCCTACAGGACACCAGTGACGACACCAGTCCTCCAGCACGGCAGGGAGTGCCGGCGCCGGCGCTACGGCGCTGGCGCCCGACGCGGAGCTTTTGGAGGCCGAAAACAGACGCAGCCGGAGCTGCTGGACCTGGGAAGTTGGGAGTTGTGGAGTGTTCTTCCCAAAAAAAATGTGGGATTTCAGAGGGAACTTTCATAAAAGTTGGAGGGATCTTCCAAAAAATTCTGGGGCTTGAACCCAAAAAAATGGGGGGACGTAACTTATTGATCCATCTCCCAACTTTTTTGGTTCAAAATGTTGGTTGGGAAGGGAAAAAATGGCGTGGAAAGCTGAAAATTCTCTGAAGTGTTCCTTGAAGTTTCTGGAAAAGTACCCTCCGGCAATCCAACATGGCGCACTGGCGAATTTCTCTGCAATAGTTCGATCTTCTTCCCATTAAAAAACCATTCATATAGTGCCACGTTTGGATCTTTAATAGGATCGAACATCACTAAACCATTCTTCCCAATAGGATCTGTTCGTGCCATGTTTGATTTGTCCAATTGGATCCAATTGGGCGTTTCCTAAAATAGAGGTAACCCTAAATTATCCATTTTAATCGGATCATTTTGATAGGATAGTCCAATATAAACCATCCATTTTTGGGTACCCCCATTTTAGGACACCCCCAGTTATGGGTTGCAAGATGACACACTGCGCAGCCGACCTCGATCTTCCCAGCTCTCAGTTCAGCTTGCAACTCGAGCACCTCCGAATGCGGGAAGCAGCTGGCTGTGTCTTCCAATGTGGGAATGACCTCCATGTCCAACCAATTAGAACATCATTTTCCACACGGAAAAAAATGACAATGTTGGAAAAGTGCACCCAGTTTTCTGGGGAGAAAAAAAACAGGTCAACTACTAGAAGTGATCATTTTATCACAGCCAGCACCACTTTCCATTGCCATCCACCACCTCATTGCAAAGCTCTTCATATTCGAGGAGAGAAGCCTCGACATCAGGGGGAAATTCTGGAGCCACGGCATTTGTGAAACTTTCGTCACTGTCGTTCGGCCTCTTCGGGTACTTCGCTCGCCTCCGCAAGTCTCTGCCCGTTTTGGAAGGGTCCAGTGAATGACAAGTCGAAATCAAGAAACCTCAAAAAAAATCAAGACCAACATCAAAGAAAAAACTGGTTTCCTTTCAAAAACCATCAACAACCTATCTTTTCTGAGGGTTTTCCACCATCCCAAAGACATCCTGCGGCGTTCATCAGCCAACCTGCCTCTATGCCATCCATGGGGCGGAGCGGTGGGCGACTCGGCTGTCCTTGAGCCAACCTCACTGAGAGACAGCATGGGTATAAACTCCTTGCCATTTGCACCGTCCCCCAGAAAAATCGCCATAAACAAACGGTATAAACTAGTTTTTGAACCATCCCCAAATGGGTGGTTTATGGATGTTTATGGCATTGTTTTACCCACATGATTGGCAAAAAATATGTTGGATAGTTTGGGATGTACCCAAGAAGACAAGTCAAAGAAGGCAACTTTGTCATGTTGATTGGCGCGGCCAAGAATTGGACTCCTTTCTTTGCCAAGGGTTGGGCACGCTGTTGTCACGAAACAGCTACTAGCTGCCCCCGGCACGGTTGAGCCGCAGAAATTCCTTGTAGGTGTTTGGACCTTCACAATTGCCTTAGTGGCTGTCAGGCTGTCAGGAAACAAGAGCCATGAACAAGACCCCCTCTTCTGTTTATTTCATGAACTTTGTCTTTGAAGAATCTGCTTGAGAGAACAAAGACTTGAACAAAATGACCTTGCACCTTCCACTCCCGCTGCAAAATGCTGCAGGCAAAACCAATGCATGGCTTTGTTTGAAGGAAAATGTATATAAAGACCCACTATATTTCATGGTAAAAAACCATGGTGTTCTATGGTTTTTGATGGTAAAACCATGGTTTTCTATGGGTTTCCCATGGTTTTTGGTGGTAAAAACCATGGATTTCCGCCATTTTTCCCCACCCAAACCGTTGCGAAAGCACAGTCCCCACCACGCTACGGATGGCTCTCCAGGCGTCCATCATCTCCTTTCGGGAGCTGCCAGGGTTGGCGGCGAAGAAGTCGCGCGTGAACTGGTTGTACTCGAACTGTTTGCCAATCTCCTGGGGGTTTCATGTGGGAATTCATATGGTTAATATTCATGGATCATGAACTTTGGGATAATGAAATATGGATTTAATATGGCGTATTATGGGATATTACTATGGGATATGATGGATTATAATATGATAATGAACTTTGAGATAATGAATATTAATGGAATATTGATGGTTAATATGGTTAATATCAATATTAATGGGATATTCATGGGATATTAATATGGAATATTAGTGGGATAATATCATAATATGGTTAATATGAATGGATAATGAACTTTGGGATAATGAATATGGATAATACGGTTCTATATTGTTCTATATAGTTCTATATATGGATAATATGGGATATTAATGGGATATTAATATGGTTAATATCAATGGGATTATATGATGATTCTGATTCTATATATATAATATTACTGATTTCATATGGGATATGATTTCAAGATGGATAACCATGAATGGATCATATGGTTAAATGGATAACCATATTCAAATTTATCTTAATGTAAACTTGGGAAAGTAATATGTTGAATTATATGGCTGTATATGGTTTTAATATGGAGAATGAATGATAGTGATTGGATAATTATAATGATAATGATAACATGGTTTAAAATGGACAGTAATGTGATATTAATGGATCTTAATCAACGGGTTATTAAAGGGATAATTATGGTTTATGTAATGGGATATTGATCTGGTTTTGCCAATCTCCCGGGATTTGTTGTTCAACATGAGTTTGGGTTTTTTCTTGGAGGTTTAATATGGTTTCAATGGGATGTATCTTCATTTCACCAACCAACATATCAAAATGGAGTTTCACCAACCCAACATAGTTGGTAAAATGGGTGGATGAAGATATGAAAATATTCATCCACATTTGTTCCGGCTTGCAGCAACCCAGTCCTGCTTCCCTTCACTGCGCTCCTGCAGGGCTGAACATCACCATCTCCCAAGCATGACTGAGACTGCCAAACAACCCTGGATTCAGGTGTTTAAAAATGGTTCAAAAGGTAAAAATCACCCAAAATCAATGGCTGGTTGGTGATTTTAACCATCTTGAAAAATATGAGTCAATGGGAAGGATTATCCCATATATTATGGAAAATAAAAAATGTTCCAAACCACCAACCAGATGAGCTCAGATGGACATTTATACTAAGCCCCTGTCCTTCTCAGCTTTCTTCCAACCTTCAATCAAATCACCATAGGTCAGTTTTTGGCCCTCGGGGACTCCTTTCGAAAAGCTGCGGAGGTACTCATTGAAACGGAAGCCCTCCACGTGCTTTTCAAAGAAACTTCGGGTGGCAGCATCGTTGTTGTAGTTTTCCACCGGGGTACTCACCTTCAATCCCCCCGGAATCGCGCTATCTCGAGGTCCCTTGCCAGCTGCAACCCGTCTCTCTGCAACGCGGCCCGTACGTAGGAAGTCAGAAACTCGCTGGGTGAGGTCGGCCTTGAGGCCGCTGCTGGAGAGGCCTTGCTCTCTGAGAAACGCAGCCAGCTCTTTCACCTCCCAGTACCACTTCCCAAAGACTTTCCTGAGTAGAAACAAGCTGATCCAGCTGGGAACTAGCCACCCAAAATTCTGTCGAAAACCATCACTAGATTCCCCAGTTCTGGTGGATAAAACCCATGATGAACCCATGGGAAAATGCCCAACAAAATCAGCAAATTCCGGGCTTCGAGTCAAGCTTTGGGGTCAACTTGGGCCTCTTTTCCGGACAGGCTGCCATGGTGCGAAGTGCAGGGAGCACTCCGATGCCTCCCACAGCTGGCTACAAGGCATCTTTGGTCACAGGGCTGGCACCGTTTAGACTTAGACCCAGCAAGTTTCTCAACTTTGGTGACTGTTGGTGGACAATTTGGTGGGTCTACCATTGATAACCACCATTTATAACCCAGCCATCCCTTTGGGAGACACCATTTATGACCCAAAAAAATCACCCGCGGGTGGCGTCTCAAAGCTGAAGATGTTCCCCACCTGCCACGATCGCAATTCGGAGAACGCCACCACGTCTTCCCCACGGCATGCGCACCGGTTGAAGCCAACTGCAACCCGGAGCCAACGGCAAACGGCAAAGGTTCAGCACATCAGAGTGACTGTTGGTTTCACCATGGTTCACCTGGGTTACTTTTTTTATCTTACCTGGTTGCAGGACAGCACACGGCCTCTCAAATCTCTCAAGCCAAATTGCACTTCGTTTGAGTTTGAGGAATCACCCCCCTACTTCCAGCTTCAATCTTTTTCGCAGCGAGTGAGACAACTCTTGGCCGGGGCACGCTTCGTCCATGTCTGCTGTACAACTGAACCTGGATGTACTAGTAGAACTGCTGGGTGTCCGACCTTTCCTCGCCGAAAGGCGAGCGCTTCAACAAGAAGAATCAGGATCAGAACAGCCAAGACTGTCAAATCTGAGCATCTCCATGCCTTCGCTAGCCCTTTTTTCTCGACCATCAGACTGTTCCTGAGCTTGGGCATGCCCTGGCTTAAAGGAGGAGTGTGGGGCCAAGACTGCGGAAAGAATGAGAAGAAAAACAACCAAATGTAGACAGTCAAACAGCGACCAAAACCCATAAAGTGACTCAGTTCACTTCCACCAAAATCATCCAAATAAGCATGAACTCCTTCCCGGATCGGCGAGTGTCAATCTCTTCACCCTTCACGGCTCCCTACGTGGTCGCTCCACTTGCTCATCTGTCGGCCGCGTCGGAGCCTTTGGCGTCGCTTTTCGGCAGACCGGCGCGCTCCAGAACTTCAGGAGGCAAACTCCTGGTGGTGGCACGGCCTTCTGCCAAACCCAAGAGGTGCATCCTCACTTTTTTTCCGAAACATGAAACAGTCATGATTTGAAACATACCATCTGGTGATTTAACATAGCCATGGAAAGATCCACCATGCTATTAAGAACGGTAAACCATCTATTTCGATTAGGGCCATCTATACCATGGCTATGTTAGTCATAACCAGAGGGTACCAAAAATGCCATAGAGATGCCCGTACATTTGGGGGGCAATGTCCTCACGGCCGCGCGCATGCAGCTTTTGGCCTCCTCGCCGGGGGACCGATTCATTGGAGCTACCATTGGAGCTTTAGGCCTTTAAGGGCTATGGGGATATAGCTGACATAGCTTCAAAATAGAAGGCTTCTATTTCCACAAGAAATGGATTGTGGTGGGTAGATGGTTGACATTTGTGAGTGGATTTGATATAATCTCAAGTTTGATTTATGGTGTATATATCTATAGATGGGGGAAAAAAAAGCTTGTGATGAGACAAAAGAATGTCAATATACGTGGCCTGTGATTTGTGACGTTAATCATTTCTACTGGAAGCTCATGAAAGTTGCACTCCTTGACCTTTTGCCAGATCATGACATCATATTACATCCGCAGAGAAATGTTGAGCATATCTAGGATTTCGTAGCTGATATCTCCACATTTTCTACATCTGGTTATGACTAACAGTTCGCGAACTGGAAAGATCCACCATGCTAAAAAAAGAACGGTACGGCCCATCTATTTCGATTAGGGCCATCGAAAAACCATGGCGAACTGTGAATGTCATAACCAGATGGTATGTTGGAAATCAATTCCACCATATTTATATAACTATGGAAAGATCCACCATCTTTAATGGGAAAATCATCTATTTCTATGGCCAACATGTTCATGTATCTCCAAAAGTGGCGAAAATGATGCGGTTCACCACTGACTCCGGTGGAGCCAAGTCCGGGCTCCTGCGACTTGCCTTCGCGTTGTAAGGCTGCGGCTTTGGCCACCTACCGGGGGAATTTCAGCCACCAGCCCTGGGGAAAAAGAAGAAAAATGGCCCCTGTCCTTCCAAAATGACTGGGATGGGACCCCAACTTCTGGCCAGATGGGAACATATGGGAACATGAGGTTTTCAAATTTACGAGATGTTGGGAGCAAGATTTTCAGCCCAGATCATGGCAACGGGGTTCCACGCACAATTTTTCTACCTTGATTCTGCTGACATCAAGTTCCAGATTCGATTTTGCGACATACTTTTGAGATGCCAATGATATTTGGAGATGGAAATTTCAATCTACAGCCACTACAGCAACATCAACCAACATCAACTGCCTCAGGGATTTTGAGCAAGTACGCCAGGACGGTTTTCTCCTTGACCTTCAAGCAAAGTGACATGGGTCAATGAGACATCCGCAAGCTTCCCTTGATCCGAGGGAGTTGGTCAAACAGGCTTTCCCACATGGGTGACTCTGGTCCCCCAAATGCCCCAACTCATCAAAAACTATGACTATTGCAGACAAATTGCCATACTCATCTAGAGTTACTGCATAATTTCCATAAGCCCAACCATCCAGTGACATACACCAACAAAACGCGAACTCTCAGAGTTGCTCCACCCCTTTCCGCTCTGTCTGTCGCACCTTAAAGTCCACCTGTTCGTCGGCCATTCCGATGGACCGTGACAGTACGGAATCGTGGTGCTGAGAGCCATGGCGAAAGAGGAAAGCTATGGCAGCGATCAAAAAAAACGAGGCTTTGGATACACCAAGGATGGTTGGGGAGTGCACTGATGGATGTGCCTTCGCAAAAAAAGATGGTACCCTCTGGTAAACACACAAAAAAACTATGGAAAGATCCACCATTTTTTATGGGAAAATCCACTATTTCTATGGCCATGTTCAATAACTATGTTAGTTTACCAGAGGGTAATGTTATTGACATTATCAATGATATTAGTGCTTATTGTCGATGTTATTATTTATGATCATCTTTATGATTAATGATCACAGTGGATTCATGGCCATTTTTTATTTTAATGGGAAAATCCACTATAAATTGTCATTTTCAATAGCTATGTTAGTTTACCAGAGGGTATGTCAATCATTTTTTTCACAGATTCTCAGCCCCAAAGGCTCCAAAGGCTCGCAACTCGGCGAGTTGCGAAAGATACCAAGGGGATTCGGCTTCACCCGGATATGCCCAGAAGTCTCCGGAATTCCTTAGTTCCCTCCGGGAAACCCAAGATGATTATAATGGATTATATGGAGTTATATCAAACTATATATCCCCCAAAATAGTTAAAAATATCCCCAATCATATCCCATATCCCATATATATCCATATATATCAAACTATGTATATATATATATTATATATATATAACTCCATTATAATCCATTATAAACTCCATTATAATCCATTATAATGGGATATATATATATATACTGTATACAGTATATCCAAAAATCTGGGGAAAAGATCGCCGCATGACATCCGAATTTTCTGTGCTGCGGCGGCGCTGCCTAAAGGGGTTTCTCAACATCTGGTCCCGTGAAACGACTCAGATTCCATCGCTGACCTGCGGTTTCCGTCGGCTTCGATTAGCCCATCTAAAAAGGTTGTGATAACCATAAAGCCAACAGTTAGATATTAGTTCTCCAACCAAAATCTAACTACAGTATAGTGAAAAAGTGAGTTTATCATGCTTAACCCATGAGTTCTAATATAGTTGTTATAACTATCGTTGTTATCCTCCGGTAAACTAACATAGCGAACTGGAAAATCACAATTTTCAATGGGTAAATCCACTATTTCAATGGCAATGTTCAATAGCTATGTTAAATTTCCAGAGGGTATTCATCTCAATTCCATCAACCCATCAGTTCCAGGCCTGGCCGCCAGCATTTCATCCACGTCGTCGGTGGAGGCCCCTGCCGCCATGAGCAGCAAGGCAGCCTGGCCACACATCCCATCCGTCGGTCCCTTGTGTCAATGGATATTGGCACGTGATATTCACCATAGGAAAATGGAGGTTTCAATGGGAAAACCATAGGAAAACCATAGTAAAACCATAGGAAAATGGAGGTTTACCCTCTGGTAAGCTAACAGTGTGCGAACTGGAAAATCACCATGCTATTAACAGGTAAATACACGATAAATGGGCCATGTTCAATAGCCATGTTAAATTACCAGAGGGCAATACTACATGTGAATATGATGTAATTCGTTATATCCCCGATGTTTATCCCATCCCCTTAAATTCTTGAGAGAATGGAGGTATAATGGGGATATAATATGATATGAATTAATGATATATAGCCAAGCAAAATTGTATTTTTACTAGTCAATGGGACAATCATGGGATAATCAATGGGATAATCGATGTGATGGGAATTTAACATGACTTATATAATATAAGTTATAGTGGGGAAATTAATATCCCTAGCCCCTAACAATGATCATTGGTATAGTTGGGTTTCCCAACTTCTTTTTCCTATTCAATAGGATATGTTATGCGATATGACTGGAGATCTGATGGGATAATCACCAAATAACTCTTAGGTGGTTGGGAAACTACCCGTAGCTCCTTCGCTGGCTCCATTTCATCCCTGTGTCATAGCCCACAGGCTGGTTGCTATGGCCGAAAACATCTCAAATTGATATGAATTGTGGCATGACCCAGTCCCAAATTAAAATCTTTGTGGCCGGCTTACATATTTTGTTGGTTCTTCTCAGACACATGTCATGGATTTTCCTTGGGGGACGGTCATCAACGGGCAACGTCAGCCTCCATTTGCTTCTGCTTCGCATCTTGCTCCCTGCTCTTTGCCTGCCAGAGCTTAGAGAGACTTCTCCATCCGAAAGGTGAACTCAGAGTTGTAATGGTGAAGACAGATGTTCAACACATCCTACTTCCATTGATCTCAAAATTCGTAGATATCATGAAAATAGAAGTGCATAGAAGTGCCCAAACAGAAGATGTGTCCAAAATTTCAGTCAAAACAGTCACATGTTGCCAGTCACCACACCTTGCCTCGGTGTCGCGTCTGCGAGAACGCCAAGGTAAGCGGGACAAACGGGCCAGAATTGACCTGGCCATTCGAACTAGCCATGGAGCTTTGGGAAAATCACGGGAATATCCTGGGAAAATTGGAAAATCGCGGGAAAATTGGAACATCACGGGAAAATCATGGGAAAATCACGGGAAAATCACGGGAAAATCGTGGGAAAATCATGGGAAATACACTAAATGAAGGTTTCTATAGTTCAAAGCCGGGAAATCCGTCCAAGGATTGCTGATTTGATCCATTGCTGATGAACGGAGTGGCCAAGTCATGGGGACATGGCAGTGTCATAGTTCACCAAGGCTTGAAAAATGGATACCCGGCCTGGTAAAGATACAAAAAAACTATGGAAAATCACAATTTTTTATGGGTAAATCAACTGTAAATTGTAAATTGCCATTTTCAATAGCTATAGGTTAAATTACCAGAGGGTATATCAAAATGGAATGTGAATTGAAAACCCACCATGGAGAAATAGATATTCAGCTGCAACTGCCCATCCCCAGCCTGGAACTTGTCTGCCTCTCAACGAGCGCCTCAGGTCTGTCAAGTATTTTCTACAGGAATGGATCCAAAACCATGGCTATTTTCCCACTCGTAAACTAACAGTTTGCTATGGAAAATAGCCCTTAGAAATAGTTGATCATTTACCCATTAATAGCATGGTGATCTTCCAGTTCGTTATGTAACAGTTTACCAGAGGGTACCTACTTCTGGCAATGTCCATGAGCTGAGTTTTTGTTGGAGAATGTCTCGCCTCGATTTCGGATGATTTCTGGACCATGTTTCACACTTGCGGCTACCACTGGAGTAACCCCAGCCAGTTGATCAGAAAATTTCTGAATCAAAGGAAGCTGAAGTCATTGATGTCAGAACAATGGCTGGAGACGGATCTATCCATGGTTGGGATTGCGACGTTCTTTTTGCGATAATTGACATTCATGTGAGCCAATGAGTAAAGCACTAAAGACGTTAAACATCATTAAACCAGTGACCGCCAACTCATCACTGGCTTCCATAATCAAATAAAACTAAGAAAAACATCATAAAATCTGCCCTTGAAACAAAATGTTGCCAGCCTTTTTCTATGGACGTGTCTAGCGATAAAAAAATGTGTTCTCCGTAACTGTGACGGTCCCCGCGCCTCAGTCTCCACGGCCTTGCCGGAGGTCTTTTCTTGGCGCTTCTCCTTCAACGGCTCCTGAAGGATTTTGCCGAGGCGATAGAGGGCCTTGGCGAGGCGGCTTGGCGACCAGGAGTTTTCGGAAATCACCATGGAAACTGATACGAAAATCGAAGGATCTTCATCACATCAAGATGGAAAAGTGGAAAAGCAGATGTGGCATGACTCATCCCCATCATTCCCCATCCCTCTCAGTTCAACCAACCATTTGCGTGTCCTGGAACATCCCCCTTGTTGCCTCTAGCTTACATCCCTTTTGGCGGCAACCCCCAAAAAAAATCTGAATCGAAAAGTACAACATCCTGTTCAAAATAGTGGTAAATCAAACCTGTTCTGCACCTTGTTTGGGGTTATATATGGTTCTATAAATCACCCATAAATTACCCAACCTTCCGCGCCTCAGCACGAAGCTGTCGGCTTGCCTTGTCAACGGACATGTCGCGGAGAACCTCAGGCTGAGGTCCGAAATCCCCATGAAAGCCAGCCGAAAACCAGCAGTGCAAAGGTCAGAGTTTTGGTCAAAGTCAAAGTCCAACCCCAGTGTACAAAAAATGATCCCAGTGTACCCAATAGCTATCCAGTTATAGTGTACTAAAAATGAAGGTGTACCCAATAACTATCCAGTTATAACTATCCAGTTATCATAATCCTGACTCAGAACATGTCAAACCTCGGCGAAAAAAAAAATCTTGGACTTCTTGGTGACCAAGGTGAGGACCCGCTGCATCACTTTGGCAAGAGTGTACTCAATGTCAATGGCTGTGACTCTCCACAGGGCGTCATGAAACAAGGGCATGGTATCCTGCCATCCAAGGGTCGCCGGCATCACCCAAGGCCCAAGGGCAAGATCTTCCCAGTTTCTTCCAGTGATGAATGGTGTTCGCCTTCATTTTGCTTGTATCCTTTGTAGTCTTTCCTGGAAATTCACTTCCGGTGCTTTCCCTACTTTGTATCACGACACTCTTAGTCAGCAAATTCAAACCAACTTCTGGGCTGCCAGGGGGTTGCTACTGGGCATGCTATGCTGGTCAGTCATCTGTTTCACCAGGGGATCGCAAACCAGCAAGCCGATCGACGAAATACCCACACTAGTCCCCTGGCCAGGGATTGAATCCCAGAATAATCCTCATCTTTTCATCATGTTGACATGTGTTGACTCTACCCCCATGATATCCCAGTGAATCTCCCCAAAAGACTAAGGATCCAATATATCCACTATATCCCCATATCATATCCCATCATATCCCCATGATCCCTCATTGGTGGATGTTGTTTTATCATGTTTTATCCCATAATCATTGTACTACAGCTCTCATCTATCCCGTCCTCTGTCAAATTCACCCTCTGGTCATTTAACATAGTTATAGGAAATCACCATGTTTTTTCGTTCAGTAAATCATCGAACTAAATGGGCCATGGCTTCCAGTTCGCCAACTGTGAAAAATTATCAGAAAACTATATCCCCAATGTTTGGTATGGTTAATCCCAATGTTTATCCCCATGAAATCATCATTTTTGATGGTCAATCCCAATGTTTGATGACGAAACCCCAATGTTTTCCTGGTGAAATCCCACTGTTTTCATGGCAAACTCTCCCCCTGAAATCGTCCTTGAAGGCTTCTGCCATCTCCGCTTCATCTCCAGGCGCCCAGGAATCTTCTGTGGTCTCCTGGAATTCGATTCAGATTGACAGAGAAAATTCACGTGCCCCAGGAGTACATCTAGTCGATCATCTAGATGTAGCTTCAATATGCGATCCACACATAAGTAAATATAAATGTAAATGTAGATGATCCACTAGATGATAAAATGTAGATGTACATCATTCATCTAGATGTTATAAAATTTATAGATATATATGTAAATCAACAATATATAAATTTTATATACCCACTGGTTATGACTGACATAGCCATGGAAAGATCCACCATTTTATAGCTAGGTAAACCATCTATTTCTATGGGCCATCTATACCATGGCTATGTTAAATAACCAGATGGTAAATGATGTAGATGTTCACTGTGGAGAACTTGATAAGGTGTAATCTCACTTTTTGTAGTGCTCAATGGGGAAAAAAATGCCCTGATTCTATGAAAAGATAGATGTGGAAATCTTGGGCAATAAGCCTAGTCATGGTTAGTTGGCTAGTATAATCCCTACTCAATGTGTCAAAATAAAACCACTGGGATTCCACTAACGAACACTGGTTATTATAGTCACAATGTGTTGGTTCGTATAATATTGTATGATCCCCGAACTCATTAACTCATCAACCGGGCTTTTTGGACATTGCTCAGTTTCCATTGAGATAGGTACCCAGTACCCAGTACCGGATAGACATGCACAAAGATGTGGAAAATCGATGGGGAATCCCGTTCGGAAAATTATCTACTTTGGGGTGGTTTTTTTCCACGTCTACGTAAACGTTTACGGGAGAGTCATCAGGGTGATTTTACCAACATCGTAAAAATTATGTGAGTACAACCTCTCTGACGGGTGCAAGATGGTATATTGGAGAGCAACAAAGATCATTACAGTATACACGAGTATCATATCAATATAATGTCATACCAAACATCATAACATCAATCTCATATAAATCTCATAATGTCAATCGCCATCTTGAAAGTGATAATCCAACAAGAACCCAAACTGTTCCAGTTCTGTCTGAATCTCAGTAGAAATGGCATCAAAACAGCATCATCCGCAGTCCTTTTCGTCCTTCGTTTCCTTCGGACCCTCTTGGGATGCTGATCCTGTCAGCTGGCCCCCAATCTTGGGATGCTGGAAATCCAAAGAGTCGCTGTGTCTGAAAATGGGCTATGCCAGGGAAAACCCGGTTTTTAGCTGTGGATGTGTTTTTTGGGGGAAAATATGAGGATAGTCTGATAATTCATGACATTGTGCTGCTTCTTATCCCATCATGTTTAGAGAAAGCCAAATGGCAGTGTGTCAAAACCAATAGTACCCCTGTAGTTCACATCAAAATAGCCGGGATTTATGGATGTTCATCCCACTAAAAATGGTATTTTCATAGGTATTGATCCATACCCAAAGAACTTGCGGGGCACCAAGGAACTTAGCAAACCACCTGCCTTTCTCTTGAGGCTCTGGAGGGTCTGGCTCTGGATCCTGCGGACTTTTGCGAGGCATCAAAGATCTGGCGACGGAAATCATCTGCCATAACTTTTTTGTGCTAGCTATAATTCAACTAGAAAATCTGGCTGAATTATCATGATTATGAATCTACTAACCTCTGAATTATAATGATTATATATTACAAATTAATCTACTAACCTGAACATAGCTGTTATGATAAGGCCATTTGGGGATGATTTCCATGTATAGACCATTGTTCCGGTGACGTTGCAACGGTCATTGTAATTCATCCAGAATAGATTCACCATGCCGAAACATTGCAGTTGCATCAATCCTAAGTCCAACTTCCAAGTTGCTGTTCACTTCGAAACCTTTTTCTGCAAACAATGGGTCTGTCTGAAAATGGAGAGGTTAAATCTTGTTGGGAAACTGATGATGTTCCCAAAAATTGGAGTTCCTCGAAATTTTCAGACCCAACCAGTTGGTTCCTCCACCACGATGAGATTCTCAGCTTTCAGCTTCCGGGGTTGTCCTCCATCCTCAGCTCCAGGCTTTCCAATGGAAATCACATGGGGGCTTTCAACCGAGCCATGGCATGAATTTTTCCCGTGGAAAAGTGGTTCCCCCTTTAAAATGACGCAACAAAACCTACCCTCTGGTAATTTGTTACAGTTTGCTATTGAAAATGACCCATTGAAATAGTGGATTTTCCCATTAAAAATGGTGGATCTTTCCATAGCTATGTAACAGTTTACCAGAGGGTAACTGGTTTTGGACCAAACTCAAAGCTATAGCAGCTATGCCGCTTGGGATTCCCGACACTCAGGTGCACAATGTACCTGCCAGATTCCTCATCGAAGCGTTCGATGACACCAACCTCTTCGTTCAGCTCCACATTGCTCCTGCGGGAACTGGCCACCCGAGGTACGTTTGGACCCAGAGGTGGTTTCACATAGCTATGGAAATTGGCTTCTTTTCAAAAATGGTGATTTTGAATGGCTATGCTAAAATTACCAGAGGGTAGATAAAGAGAGGTAGATCAGAATTTCTCCACCCTTGGTTACGGTATCATTTCCCCAAGGCTTGGAGCAACCCTGCTTTTGAAAGAGCACGGGCACAATGGGAGTTGCCAGGCGTGACATTCCCATAGACATGATCCATCATAAAAAACCACAGGAAAACCATAGGAAAATGATGGGTGTACCCTCTGGTAATGACTAACATAGCGAACTGGAAAGATCCACCATGCTATCAATGGGTAAATCCACTATTTCAATGGCCATGTTCAATAGCAAACTGTAACAAATTACCAGAGGGTAACCCCCAGTTTTGTTGGGTCAAAAAGAAACGACCAAGAATCGCAGCACATCCCTGAGCCTGAGATTGCTCAGCATCACAATGGTGCCGGGTCCATACACCTTTCGCACGTTCGTGAAGGGTTTGGGTTTTTGGGGGTTTTCGAATGATGATCCCATGGAAACCCATGGAAACCCCTCCAGACAAATCCTGTGGAATCCACGTTCGACTTTTAAAGTCCAGTATCTTGATGTCTTAGAGCCTAGCTGCTCCAGTAAACGTGATCATCAATTCACACACCGCGCCAGCCTTGCAGGGCTTCGCTGGACCTCGAAATCGGACCCAGGCTGTGGCCAATCGATGATTTTGGGGAGTATGGTTGTAAACCATACCCCAAAAATGTCAGGGTTCAGATAAGGGGGGAGGAGTTGTGCAGAGGCTTTTGGAAGGTACAAAACGCAATGCATAACCTGCGCAACTACAAAATTCAGTGCATGGTACCTTTTTTGCAGCTACAAAATACAGAACACAACCTTTTCTGACTCGGAAAATAATTCAAAATCAGCACTACAAAATCCAATGCATCTGAAGTTA
>Ga0126342_10004369_pt1 | contig 24044 bp, 22 predicted proteins | sample Cyp1metagenome_FD_92528 | JGI IMG/M metagenome (GOLD analysis project Ga0126342, IMG submission 92528) | Coral microbial communities from Lord Howe Island, Old Settlement Bay, Australia - Cyphastrea 1 metagenome | ecosystem: Host-associated > Invertebrates > Cnidaria > Coral ...
CTCAGCTTTCAAGGGCTTTGGAAAAGGGAGCAACCCATCCAAAGGCAAGTGGCGCTCCTACTACGTGGAGGATGACGACCAGCAGGAAACATGGGAGAGCGCTTCACAGTCCCTTGGTGGCTATGAGGACTACATCGACGACACCACTGTGTACCATGCCGAGACTGCGGAGCCCTACATGGATGACGGCGACCCCATCCACATGGCCTATCAGGCGATGGTTGATGAAGGTCTTGATGAAGAAGACCCAGAAGCGGTCGAGCATGCGGCTGATATCCTTCAGGCTGAATCAGAGGCCTATCATGCGCGGTTGCGCGCACAGTCCACAGGCCACTATGGCTTCTGGAGCAAGGGACATGGCCGACAATACCAAGTCCATGGAAGCCTTAGCTTGGAGGAGAAGAGACAGCGCATCCAGGCGCTGAAGTCAAAGTCTTCGTGCAGACAATGTGGACAAGCTGGACATTGGGCCAACGACCCGATCTGCCCAAAGGGATCCAGAAAAGGGGAAGGCAAAGGATCTACAACGTCTACTACGAGTACGGCATCGACGAAGGGAAACAAGTCCCACAAAAGCAAGGGATCAGAGCCCAAGCAGCGCACCGTCTACTTTGCGATCAATGAGTTTGACGAGAACACCACTGCAGACTCCAGCAGCTATATGGTGACAGGCGACCTGACGGATGCAGAGAAGACAGCGGATGAGATGCTGGACGCAATGATTGCCCAAGCGCAAATGGATCGAGCCCATCGAGATCGAGCTCATCAAGTTCCCATGAGGCTTCAAGCAGGACAAGCTCACGGAGTTGCACATCAAGGACAAGATCTACATGGTCTACCTCATGGACACGCTGGACAAGATGGACAAGGACAACCGTGGCAAATGGTGGCACCCTTTGCAGTGGAGAACATTCCGTTGGCACCTCAGATGATGCAGAGGCTGCTGAACGAGCATGAGAGGCTGATCAACGAGCCTGAGACCCCATTCTTTTCAGCCTGGGGATGCTCACCGGAACGAAGGGCCTATTTGGAGTACTACCTGGAGGTTGTCAATGACCACACTGATCCAGATTGGCAAGATGCGTATCAGGAGATGTGGAATGAGCGAGTGCCAGGGCATCCACTCTTTTGTGAGTCCGACCGCATCAATTTGGTGAGGTGGGATGCAAAGGCGCGACAGGGATTGCCTCATCTACCAGCACATGTGATGAGCCCCATACCCAAGGACGAGATGGACAGAGACCTCTTTGAAGATGATCATGACAGATCACAAAGGCTGCGCAAGAAGTACGGCATCGACCCCGACCAGACGCCAGGGAGCCTGATGACACCTTCTACACCGACACCTACGGAGTGCATCCATGCCAGAACCACGACGCATGGATCAAATGATCGTAAGAGGATCCTGAAGTGCAAAGACTGCGGCATGGTCTTGCATGAGGAGAAGCTCACCCCTGCGGAGAAGATGAAGACAACATCTCCTAAAGAATGCCCTCACGATGACCGTGACTACAGAGGCACCACTGGAAGCACATGGAAGTGGAGATGTAAAACTTGTGGGCACACCGCATCAGGTGAAAAGTCTCCTGGAGAAACTGCCCGAGCCGCCAGTGCCAGATCAGAAGGATCTGTGTCGCCAGCTCCAACGACACCATTGCGATGGCAACAGCGCAGGAGGACTATGAGGTGGACAGGATCGTCGACCTGGTGAGGCACGTGGTGGATGTTCAGAGAGAAATGGGGCAGGTGATCTCGCTCAACCAGCTGGACAAGATCTATGACAGGTGCCGCAGCGCAGTGGCCAATGATCCTCGACGACAGCAAGCTCAACCAGTGAGGTCAAGAAGTGGCAGTGCAGCAAGATCTTCAGCACCAGCAGCAGCAACACCAACTTCGGTGGCACCCTCTCCAACGACACCTGGCCAAGCTGAAGATGTACGTGCACTGGATGACAAGATCTTGCAGTCAGGTGCTTACTACGGGCGCACCTATGCCAATGTCTACTGCAATGAGATGAACTACCGCAAGGCGATGATCGGAAAGCTGAAGAATGGATCTTTGAGCAACCCCCACATCATCGACTTTGCCAAGTATGCGGCCCGACGACATGAAGAAGAACACTCAGGTTCGAGAGCCTACATGGTGTCTGAACATTCTGGACAAGTGGATGAAGACCGCATCATGGCAGTCCTCGACACGGGTTGCAACAACACCTGCCATGGTGACAGATGGATGATGAAGTACATGCAGAAGACCGGCTTCAACCCCAAGGCGGAGATGGCTGACGGCAACTTTAAGGGTGTTGGAGGCCGAGTGATGGTGGCTTGCAAACGAGAGATTCCGATCCACCTCAAGAGCTTGGATGACGAGATGGTCCCAGGTACAATCACCTCAGTGGAGCTTGAAAACTCAGATGCTCCACTGTTGCTCAGCGCAGGAGCACAACAGCGATTGGGCCTGGTGATTGACATGGGGAACCAGACGATCTATAGCAGGACTCTTGACAAAGAGCTGGAGCTGATCATGCATAACGGCCTGCCTTCGATCGTGCTTCATCCTGGAGAACATGGTCTTGGAAACATCGTGCTTGCCGTCACCGAGGAGCAGACTGATCTCAAGGACGTTGCACAGAATGACAAGACTTCTGAGGATGAAGACATGGCCAAGTATGAGGACACGATCTTCAATGACGAGATGGACAAGATCAACCGTGGGGGCAGCGACTATATGCCCATCACCGAAGGCAGAGTCAAGGTGATGACGCGTAAGCAACGCAAACACCTTCAAGAATCACTGGAAGACGTGGAGAAAGAAGACTGCGCTATGTGGTCTACGCTGTCTCCGGAGTACAAGAGGCCGAAGAGAATGCTGCCAAGGAGATGTAAGTCATTTCTCATGGAGATCTTCGCTGGTGCGGCGACTCTCAGTTGCCTTGCTGTCAACATGGGCCTTGACATCTCGCCGCCCATCGACATCGCCTATGATGACAGACCTAGAGAACCCAAATGTGCAACATATACACATTCGGGTGTGATGGAAGCCAAAGTTGGCAAAATGAGACATTCACATGTTTCACGTTTTTTGCTGTACTCCCATGACGCCCTGTTGGATGTTGGACATGCATTCAGCTTGTCACAAGAGCCTTTGAGATGTCAGTATTGAAGATATTTTGCGATCTCAATGATCAAAAAGATTAGTGTTGCTACAAAGCCAGCGGCTTGAGCCTTGATATTATCAAAGTTGGTCAGTAAAGGATTTGTTTGGACATAGTACGATTGTGAGGAACTCCAAAAACACAAACCAGGATAGTGCTACCATATATGGTACCATACAAGGCTAGATGCACCACTGCACCAACATTAAAAAAATAGGTGGGTTGTCCTTTCCGTTGTCTGCCCACCACAAATTTGGAGGTTTTCCGTTATCCCCATGGTCAGTTTTAGCGTCTATAAACCCTAAAATATGTAAGTTCAATAGCATGTATTGTTTGGGGTGCTAGCCCAGTAAAAAGGAATCACAGTATGGGTTTCAGAATTCATGTTTGTGATCTTAACCCAATAATCAGTAACAAATCGCCAACTTAAACCTAAGGACTGCACATTGCTTCGGATGTGAACCCCCAAAAAACTTCTTGTTTGGGATTATTATTAGAAATCAAATGCAAAACACGACTAATGAGGTTTTAATACTTGGTATGTACATGTATTCTTGTTTGGGGTGATGTAAACCAATAAATTTGATGAGCACACAAACAGAACGAACAAACCTTTGTTTGGTGTTGTCTCCCTGCGTGACCACCTCTTCAAACAACATATTCCAAAAGATATATAAGCGTAAAAACTACATATAGAACAAATGGGAACAAGGGCACTTGTGCCCATATATGTACGTATAGTTCTAAGAGAAATATCCTGGAAAATTGTTGCTTATATTTGATAGTTTGGTGATTTTAAAGCCCATCTATATAATACACCACAACAAAACCATCCACCCAACTGGATATCCGAAGGTTTCTGAAGGTGGCTGCGTCTGAAAATGGGGCACTCTCATTCCCACGTATACCAGGGCATGGCAATGTAACCATAATAATTTAACCATGGGAATTTGGTGTGCCATATTTTCAGACGAGCCAAAGATGTGACAGAGCGTCCTCGCCGCTTCGAAACTGTAGAGCAAAGGGCCCGCCGTGACCGTTCATGTAGTTTTTCATTGTATCTCAAAACAACATACTGGAAACATATTCCATGGGTATGACCTACATTCTAACCCATCTTCACACCTTGTAAAGAGAAAAGGAACTGCTATTGGACAGAACATTTTGTCAGTAGATGGTGAATTGTCACTTTAGATTCTCCTCCATGGATGTCCGCCTCTACCCCTCAGTGCTCGGGATCCCAGTTTTTCTTTGGCGGCGAGTTCGATCAAAGCCCGGTAGCGATACAAACTTACCATGTCTAATGTGGATGGATGGCATTTGCTGCATATCCGTCCCACGTGTTTCATGAAATCCTCTTCCATATACAGGTGGTCATATCGGGGATTCCGACACGTCACCTGCGTGAAAATGCACAAGTGAAGGAAGCAATGGAACTTTGGGACAAGTTTGTACATTTTTTTGTCTGGGCAGGCAGCCCTAGATTCCACTGCCAACTTTTGGTAAAAAAGCAAGAAAGTTCGGCCCGCATGTGCCATCTCTGCTGCAACATCAGGGGCTAGCCATGGGCCATTCGTTTCCTGCAAGTACTGAAATTGATACAAACTCCAAGCACAGTATGCTCTCAAACAGCTTTTTTCTGTATCAACTTCACTGAGCTTCTCCTTGAGAAACTCCGCTACCCAAAAAATCATATATTTCACCATTGCGCCCTTGTAGCATGATGCCAGTTCCGGAAAAGACTGCCAGTTTTCTCTGCCAAAGCGTGTGGTTGTAAAAGGTGAACTTGTTGGGCAAACAACCGATTTCCCTTTGCACCAATTTCGGTAGTGTGGCCATGCCTCAGAGGTCAGTTTTTCATTGAGCTGTGCCAGAGTTATCCCAGGGCATGCCTCTTCATAGTGATGGGTCACCAATGCAGCGATTGTATGAAGAGCTATACCTTGATGGACTGTATGTAGCATATCCTGCAACAGCAAGACACAAAGGCCAAAACAAATGTTGACAATAGGATTTACCACCCAACAGTTTGTGATTATAGTCTACACTTCCAAACTTTGATGTGAAGATGAACCCATATATATATATATTTACATATATATATACATATATATATATATAAACATATTTGAACATTAACCCAAACATACCCAAACAATCTGTTTGGTAAAATTACGTTTGCATCAAAAGAAAAACAAAACCAAAAAATCAGAAGCAATGACAAGGCTCATCCAAATTGCGAGTGATGTCCCAACCCCGAACATTGACCCATTCTGACGTCCTCCCAGGGGGATTTAACATCAAAAATTGGTCGTGGGTAAACATGCACTCCCAATATGCCGCTGCATCAGTGAAGTCTCCGTATGAGAACTCAGGCAACTTGCTGGCCAGGCAATGCTCACATATGGAGTCCGACGCCCAGTTCCGGGCCAATTTGTGGGCCAGGACTCGCCCCTCTAAATCGGCTTTGAAACATGCGAATGCAGCGCACCAACCCCCAGCAAAGTAAGACCCTGCCCTTTGGGCTTGTTTTGAAGTTGGTGGGAATGGATTTCCTTCACAATCGTTGTATGGGAAAACCCCTGACTGCAGAACATCCATAGTGTAAGCTATGAGCTTTGCAACAGCATCGTGCGTGTGTGGCTTGACCATATCACTGTCCCGAAAGAGAAGAAAAAGGGATTTGGTGTCTATAGATGGACCTTTTCTGATTGCACTCGAATGGCTATAGGCCCAAACTTTGTGTGTTTTGTAAACCTTCACGCCGTCCATGTGCCACGACAATGGTATTGTTTTGTTGGGATCCTTGATGTCCAGTTTCTTGTAAAATGGAAGGTCTGAAACTCGGTTCCAGTACTCTGCACAACGATGACTTGCTTCCCCTACAGGGTCGTGAATCCAACTGAAAAAATCAACATGACCGGGGCTGTCCCACATATTGGCCAGAACATCCCATGGCCACAGCACGCCATTCATCCGGTTGTACAGCTGCACCCGATCAGGCTGGATCTTGCAATTGTCACGGCACCACCTTGGATGTGTACGGCTCCCAAGGTCAAACAGTGGACAATGGGGTTGTATATGCTAACATTTCAGATTCCAAAATAAAATGCGTCCTGAATTGAAAAGAAGTTTCTTTTGGAAAGAACGCTCCTCGTGGGAAGCAGAGAAAGATGCCAAAGCGCTGCTAAGAGAACAACTGAAACCATCATTAACCAGTTGCCTTGCGGCTGCCACCCCATCTCTCACCGATGTTTCCTGTCCAGGGGATCTTCCTAATAAACCCTAAAAAACAAAAGGATAGTTTTGAATTTGGGGCATCCCAAACATGGTTACTTCAAAACACATTATTTGGTATGTGGCACCATTTTTGGGACCCGCGTGTGATTATTGAAAGCAATACCCTTTCAATGGTTAGGGAATCCCAAACATAGACTTTGGTGGTAAATTTCGGCCCCAAGTTGGCACCCCACTGCACATTTTGTAGAAGATCCTTTTGGCGGTGCCACTGCCGCCAGATACAATCTTTGCACCTGCATGCGGCTCGGTGTGGGAAGGCTGCTGAATGAGACCGTGGAGAATATATATATATATGTATATATATATAATAGTGAAATCATTGTCTAAGTTGATCCTGGTACTGAAACCCATTGGATGTTTGGTAACAACCATTTATTATCTACTGACCAACTTTTTGAAGCCCGCTGGGGCATGCCTTGAGGGCCATTTTCATCACGTCTTCTTTTCTTGCTTTGTCCTGGAAGAGCAGGAATGAAGCCTGAACTTAACTTGATACAAGTTTAGAGATGGGTAATGCAGTGGCTAGGGATTGAAACAATGATGCATTATCTGATTTGCTATGCCATGTAAAGATTTACAAGTAGAGAGATGGGTAATGCAGTGGCTAGGGATTGAAACAATGATGCATTATCTGATTTGCTATGCCATGTAAAGATTTACAAGTAGACAGGCTGACTGGGTAGGGATGTTGAAGTGCATTCGCATAGACTGATCAAACAAAATAATCCACACTGGTACTGGTAGGTAAAGGCTTGTAAAGAAATATATATATATATATATGGATATCGATAGATATGAGACTAAAGATGGATAGATATAGATAGATGGACGATACATATACAGATATAACTCTATATATATATATATGCACAAATAAATGAAAAAACTGTCTGGTAGATTGACAGTTTGACAGGTTGCAATATTGATAGATTGGGAGATTGGATAGAAGATCGTTTTGAAAGATAGATATAGGTTGATATAAACATTAATAATTCAGCGACATATATTAAATAAAAATATAGGTTTAAAAATACCTGTATATATATATACATTGTGGCTATAGGTAGATAGAGATACATCTGGATATAGCTGGATATAGATGGGTATCGATCGATACAAATGGGTCGAGATGGGACGTCTGGCCCCAGGTCACGCCATGGTCCTCTGCGTCTGATTGTCAGGCCCCTGGACCTTGACCTGCGCGGGACTGGTGGAGAAACCAGGTTTTTTGCTTTGATCCAAATGAGCCTTATTGCCAAACTCACAACTCTAAACCTGAGTAGCCTTTTCCAAGCACAGTGATTTCAAGATTGGTGTTCACACCAATGTCGCAGCGAACGATCATTCTGATCCTGGGTAAACCCTTTGTTGAAACTCTCCTCGCGCCCTCAAAACAAATGCCCAGCTATGCAGAGGCCACATTCGCAAACCATCCCCTGATGAAAACAATGTTTTCTGACATTCGGTTAGCTTAGCAACAAAATCATCAAGGAAGGAAGTCAAATCAAATTGAAATGTTTTATTAAGATTTGGTCCTGCAGCCTCCGCTCTAAAGCTGATACCCCAGCACTTGAAATAGGCATCCACCCGGCTTAGCAGCTTTGAAATTTGGCCATCCAGCCCAAGATCCAAGCTAATTGTTGCGAGGCTTGGCTGATCCTGCAGCTGATGGTGCCGCCTTTGGGGCAGCCTTGGCCTTGGGAGTGGACCTAGCTTTGTCGCTGGCCCTCAAAAGTGCCTTTGACAGCTCCAACCTCTCACGAGCCATTTCGGTGTACTTGTTCACCTGTGAAAGATGGAAACACATTGTAAATGTATCAGGAGTGCTCATGTGTTCACATCATGCAGACTTGTAGTAAATTTTACGAAGCATGCAACTCCATTCAGACTGACTTCAAAATTCCTTTTAGAAAAAGGTTGCCTCAGTGATGACCCCCACATAGTGCTTCGTCTTTGACTTCTTTTTTCCGATCAAGTCCTGCAATGCCGTGGCGCACTCCTCCAACTTGACAGCCACTGCACTGAGTTGGTTGATGAGGTCCGATGACATCTTGATCGGCTTCAGCTTGAATGCCGCGTTCCTCAGAGTCACCGCATGGAACAGGAGGAGGTCTAGAGTTTAGAGAATTGGCATTTGAGATTACACATGCTCTTTTTGACACATAATGATATGTATGTTTACTCACAATTACCATATGTATGTGCATGTGTATATGTATATTATGTATATCTATATATATATATACATAACCAGTTTTATAATCTTATATTAACATATATAATGCCGTGAATCCGGCAATCATTGACGTCCTTGAGAACTTTGTTCACCAGCTGCTGGGCTTTCTGCAACGGGGTCTGTGGTTCAACCTGCATGGTAATGAGATATCGGGAATTGATGGGGGAATTAATGGAAACATTGGGAATTGATGTTTGTTGAACATGAGATATCGGGAATTGATGGGGAAATTAATGGAAACATTGGGAATGGATGTTTGTTGAACATGAGATATCGGGAATTGATGGGGAAATTAATGGAAACATTGGGAATTGATGTTTGTTGAACATGAGATATCGGGAATTGATGGGGAAATTAATGGAAACATTGGGAATTGATGTTTGTTGAACATAAACATGGAAAGTTGAAAACCGCTGGCCTTAGTTGGTTCACCTTGTTGCTGTTGATTCCTTCTCTGACCCTTCCCCGTCTTTGGCTGTTGCAGAGAACCCATGGCACTTGCCAACTTTTCACAGCCACCTTTCCCTGTGAAGTCAGACAACTTCAGCTGGGCATTGGGATCCAAGACTCCACCAGCCTGGTAAAGCAGATGGAGACAACCCCGGAAAGTAGAAGTGAGCATCCTGGTTTGTTGATGGTTAAAGGGGATGATACTAGCCACTTTTTCTTGTGGGATTATCATATAATCCATTTCCCGGTCAACCAATATGATTGAATAGGGTCCTGAACACTGCTCGATTGTAAAACAAATATATACATAATAGTTTTTCCAATTAGTCTGTGCTGAAGATGCATTATCTCATCGACATTTTATAGACTTAATGTGTGAAATTGGGAATGCCTTCACGAACTCGTCCAAGCCAGCTTGGTTGATACATCCCTCCATCTCAAGCTTTGTAAGACGCCGCACTTCGGTGATATTGGACATGTCCAAATTGATCATGGTGAAGAACAGCTTCTCCTCTTCATCATCCGGGAATTCAGGATCTTGGATCCACCTGGGCTGCCGAGGCCATTTACACATGCTGCAGAAAGTTTCCAAATTGCCACCCTTTGAGGCTGGACCGACAGATGCATGGTGCAACCAGGGAGCAAACCCAAAGACAGCTTTCGATTTATCAACTTTTTTGCCTTCTTGGCACCATGTCGATCCTCTAGCCACTTTTCGGGTCTGAACCCCCACTTGATATTGGAAGCCTGGGACTCGGTGAGGCCTGCTTCGTACTTGAGCACTAGGTGTTCCACGTTCCCACCCACCTTGACAAAGTCTGCAAAGATCTTCTGTCTTTGGTCCTGTGGTATAGGCGACTAACAAGAAAACACTTGACAGAGGTATGAACTCATAAAAAACATAGCTATCACCATGATGAGGGCCCTTTTTCAATCTTGTTCACATGTATAGGGGGCCACAATGGTCTTTTTTTTGGATACTGTACTTGGGGCATGTTTCTAATTTTCCTGCTTGTTTGGCACCCCAAAATCTGACCCCCACAACTCTACCCTCAGTAAACTTTTTCCTACAGGTTTGCTACATGTTTAGTTGGTTGTGGGGGTCAGATTTTGGGGTGCCAAACTAACAGGAAAATTGTTAGGGCATGTGGGCGAGGAATGGCTGTCCCGATGTGCAAACCTGGATCTCTAAACATGCATTTGTTTATGGATAGAGCTCTAGTTTTTCATCATCCATCATCATCCATCATCATCCACCATCATCCATCATCCATCATCATCATCATCATCATCATCATGATCACCACATTGTACCTACCTACCTACCTACCTCCCTCCATAGATAGATAGATAGATAGATAGAGTAGAGTAGAGTAGATTAGATTAGATTAGATTAGATTACATACATACATACATACATACATACATACATACATACATACATACACACATACACACATACATACATACATGTTTATGTGGCTATATGATGTGTGTGGTTGACTCAGTGGTTGACAACATCCCTGGCCTCAGACTGCAAGGCAGCCACCATTTGGGAAGGGCACAGTCGCATCTTTTTTTTGTTTTTTCGGAACCTCAGAAATTTCATCCACATCTTTCTGTGCGTGGTGCTGTTGATCTTCATGTTTTTCTCCGCATCAGCAAGTTTCTTCTCGACCTCTGATCCTTCATCTTCTGCGGGCTTCTCTCCAACTTGCTTCTTGATGATGCTTGTGGGCTGGTCAGTGGCCACAATGGCCAAACCCTCCTGGTCCTTTATCTTCTTTTCATGTCTCTCTGCATCCTCCTTCTCAGCTTTTCTCTTCTTTTTGGCCTGCCGGCCTGTGTCTTCACCCTGCTCCTTCGTTGTCTTTCCCGCTTCCTTCTCCACCTTCTGCACCTTCTTCACCTTCTCCAAGTTCTCCGAGCTAGGTCCTTTTGCTTTCTTTTGGACCTTGTCAGAAGAAGCACCACTCTCTGAGGTTTCTTGTTTTCTCTTCTTCCGGCCGTCTTCTGTCTTGGTCGTCTTCTCTGGCTCCTCATCTGTCTTCTTCTCTGACTTGCCTTTTGCCTTCTGTGGCTTGCCCTTTGCATTCCCTGCGTTCTCATCTTTCTTCTCTGTCGTTGGCTCCTTCTCACCTCTCTGCTTCTGCTTCGTGACCTTGGTCTTGCTCTCATCTTCTTTCTTTGTTGTTTTCTTCTCTGCCTTCTTACTTCCCTTGGTCTGGGGCGGCTCCTTCTCCTCCTCACTCTCTACATCTACATTGTCATCTTTGTCTTCGCTTTCACTCTCCTCGTCTTCAGAACTCTCAGATCCGCTCTTGGACTCCTCAGATTCATCCTTGTCGTTCTCATCTCCCTCATCTCCCTCATCTCCCTCATCTTTCTCCTCTTGATCATCTTCGGATTGCTCTTCGGCATCAGATTTCTCTGAGCCGCTGTCCTCACTTTCGAATTCTTCTTCTTCCTTCTCCTTTCGGGCAAGGTAAGGCCAGATTGGTCCCTTTACTGTCCACCTCCGAACATCTGTTTTGGGGTAACTGGCATTCTGCACGAAACTGTCAGGCTGATTCCGGTGGGCCTCCTCTGCTTCTGACTCAGAAGAGACGCTTTCTTCCTCTTCATCATCAGAAGCCTCCTTTTCAGACTCCTCTTTCCTCTCTTTGTCCTTGCTGCCCTTGGTCGTCTTTACTCTTTCTTTATCTGGCTCCTGGTCCTTCTTCTTCTTCTTCTCAGTCTTGGACGTCTTGGAACTCTTTGGAGCCTTTGCAACCTCAACAGTTGAGCCTTTGCTTTTTGCGGCAGTCTTGCCTGCATTCTTTGAACTGTTTTTTTCAGTGCCTGCATTGCCCTTTGGTCCTTCATCTGTGCTTTCACAGCCAGAACCATCAGAGCTGGCGCTGTCATCCTGAACCTGCGAGCTGCCGGAAATGAACATGTGTTGCATGTAGAGACCCTTTGCTTGCAAAAAGGTGAGCAATGAATAAGTACATACATACATACATACATACATACATGCATACATACATACATACATACATACAGACATACATGCATACATACATACATACATACACACATACATACATACATACAGACAGACATACATACATACATACATGTCTGTGTCTGTATATACAAACACATGCATATACTGTATATAAATATATAACATGATGAAAATATTGGTAATATATATATATTGATAATATCTATTGATATTTTTATATATATATATATATATTTATTGATCATATATTTGCTTGTATGAACAGCTGCCCCGGTATATGAAATAGGGAGCCTGAGAACCTTCACTCTCCGATGCAGAAGCTGCAGCATCTTTGGCCTCCTGTGCACACAAGAAGTTGGGGTCACAAACTTTAATATGATCACATGTGTTTTTCATATATATATATGTAAATACATATGTTGGATCATGTGGATAATGAGATTTGGGTACGTTACCTATATACAAACAATTATAAACACACCCACCCAACTTTTCTTCACCCATGGTCACCATGTATCCTGGTCTTTCACGAACTTTGCCAGGATCTTGTCAGCTTCGGAAGAGCTCATGCGATCACCTTTGGCTTTTTTCCTGGGCTCAGGCTTGGCCACCGAATTACCTGGGCGGCGGTCTCCTGCATCATGTTCGGCAACAATACTATGCACCTTAGGGGTTTCATCAAAGGTCAATGCCCTCCGGGTAGTTTCTTTTGATGCCGATTCAGCAGACCCCCCACTGGGTTTCTTTGACTTCACATGTAGCTCTGCTTTCCGCAAAGCCTTTGCATCGGGGCTCTTATGCCTCCGGGCAGGGTCTGGTGTTTTCCCTCTAAGTCTCTTATCAGGAGCCATTGTAGCCCTTTATCGCGAAGCTAAAGCCGAATGACTGCATTAGATACAATGTAAAATGATGTAAAAATGTAGTCTCATGGGATCAAATCACAACTCAACTCATACAGTACACAATTGTTTGCAGAACTGCTGCTCATCACATGCAAACTTTAAGCTGAAATCCATTTTTGACTGGTTCAACCCCCTGAAAGTACGGTTGGCAACGGGCCAGCACACCCCAAAACCACTCAAAAATAGCTAGGTTCATAACCCATGAAATATCACGGGATTTCACGGGGTTTTCACGGTTTTTTCACGGTTCACGGGTTGTGCTGGGAATTTCCAATTTGTTCAAATTTGGCAAATGATGCATGGTGCATCATCAACTGCTGCAAAACAGTTGTTTCACCGGGCTATGTACTCCTCAGATTTCACATAGCGAAGCGAACACTGGGCGCAGGTTCGCATGCTTCACCCATCCAATATCCTAGGGCTGTCAAATCTTAAGATGATGGATCGATCGAGCTCAATGGTTTTTTTTTAAGACTATACTTCAGTATATATAGCCATATGATACGTGAATTGGGACTTGTGAGCCCGTGAAATCGTGAACCCGTGAAACCGTGAACCGTGAATCTAACAAATTGCTGCCAGGTGTCTCGCATCTCCTTTTTGGGGTTGTCAAGCAGATTGGTCCTGGCGCAGGGTGGCCCAGTGATTACATATATATATATGTAAATAAATATAAATATATATATATATGTATGTATATATATATTCATATTAAATACATATAGCATATACGATATATATGTTTTTAACATAACATACGTATATATATATATATCACATTACAATTACATATATATATATATATATATAGTACATAACATAAATTTACAGATTCTATACGTATGTACCTATATAATTATTTTTAGGCCCCCAAGAAGACACAACTGAACTGGGTTTATCTGGCCTGAGCATATATCCCGATGCTTTGATTTGAGAACATTCTCGCATGTAGGTTTCAGCAATGGTACGGCCAAAGAGAACTGGGTAGTGCTGGCTTCGCTTCAGGTCAGCATCTCCACACACTCGATTTACTCCACTTCCATCCTGATACCTGCATAAGAGATGGTATGGGGTTATACCAATTGGTATGGTTGTGACATCTTGGTACTGTTATGTGTTAGTGTGCCAAATTCAACAGGCCTTCGCACCATCTTTGCTCCCCATTTCTTGTCGCAAAGTGGCAAGTATAGGTCTTTGATCAAAGCTTCGACATTGCTATAGAGCCATGTCCCCTTCGGACCTATAGTGGGTAGCAGTGCTCATGTTCACATCCGAATGAGGCCGAAACTGCCATGCTGGACAACCACCAAGCCGGAACCCTCAGTTCTACCAAGTGGCTGCAACCTCCATAACTTCCCATCCAAATAAATACCTCAATTTGGTTTCCCCTGGGCAAATTGGAGAGCGAGGGCAAATCAAAATACATTACAGTAGATCAGATCTTTGAACAGAAACAGTTCCTGTTTAGTTATTTTAAGCCAAAGTTGCTCGATATATCTTGAAGCGTTGTGCCAGAAATTGGAAACATGGGTGGTATTCCATCACACTTGTACTCGGCTGCTCCAGTATGAATGGTAGGCCGAGGGAGCACATCATCATCAGACATGCCATACAGCGGCCAACCATGTGATTCCTTAGGATGGCAGATGTACAATTCCATTGGTTTGATTCTACAATTTGGAAATGATTCAGTAAGGAGAACTCATTTTTTCCTCGCCGCAATCTTGAAATTGCTTCCCCGAAACTGTTGGAGGCTTTTAGCCCATAAACATCAGCCAGCTGCTTGACCCCCCAGAACACCACTGAATCCATCTTCAAGATTCTAATAGTCTAACATGTTTGAAACACATGGTTGGTACCACTAACGCAGGAATCAAGCATTCGGCACTCCCTCGGACAGATCAACATGATCCTCCCCAAAAGCCCATCATGGGCGCAAAGTATACTAAGTAGACTGCCCAGGTGGCAGGACATATTTGAGTACCAGAACTCTTTCTAATCCTGAGCCTCAGCCCCGATAGCCTTGAACACGGTTTTGGTAGCTTCCTCGATATCATCTTGGAAGGAAATCCTGAGCCGGCCAGGCAGCTAGGCATATATTTCTTTTTATATAAATACATAATATATATGTCGTACATATGGTATGTATGTACGTCCGTATGTACGCAGGTATGTATGTATGTATGTACGTATGTATGTATGTATGTATGTATGTATATATGTGTAAATGTATGTATGTGTGTATGTATGTATGTATGTATGCATGCATGCATGCATGGTTTGAACGCAAAATAAATAGGTACAACTACATTATAGTTGTACCTATTTCTTTTGTGTCAAAAAATGTATGTATCTTTGTATGTATCTTTGTATCTTTGTATGTATGTATGTATGTATGTATGTATGTTTGTATGTATGTATGTATGTATGTTTGTTTGTTTGTTTGTTCGTTTGTTTGTTCATTTGTTTGTATGTATGTATGTATGTATCTATGGATGGATGGATGGATGGATGGATGCATGCATGCATGCATGTATGTGTCTGTGTGTGTGCATATGCATGTATATATGTTGAAATTTGTCTGTGTGTAAGTAAATGTCTGTAAATGTGTATGTGCAAATGCTGTAGCATATCTATGTGGATGATTGTGTTTTGTGCCACTTTGTTTATGTGTATATGTGTTTTACATGTATATCTATGTATATGTGTACTGTCAATGTTGAAACATGTATGTATTATGTATGTCTGTGCGTATGAATGTATTTATGTGTGTGTGTATGCGTGTATGTGTGTGTATGTATGTATGTATGTATGTATGTATTGGTTCACCGAAAAAGGCCCCCACAAGTCTCAGGAATACACTGTTTTTGCCACATTTTACCCACGTTTTTATGACTTAGTGGAAAATGAGCAGATGTATGCATGTATGTATGTACATATGTATATATATACACATTCGTTTATTGGTAGCTGTATAAATATATATATATATATATATTTGTATACATATGTACCTTCACTCATATGTATATATATATATATATACACATGTGTTCAAGTGTGTATATAATGATTTTCTCTGGGATTCATCCCACACGATAGGTCGCTCACTCCTGGGGCCCAAAGAAGCAGTTTGAATAGGCAACTCGTGATACCACGGTTTATTATATCTAGGTTTGGGATACAACAAAGGATTTGGGGCATCTTATTTTGAGTCACACCCAAAGAAGCCCGGGTTCTGAGATGATTTCAGCGGGATCCCATTGATGTCGCTCTTCGGCTTGAAGGCCCGCTGCCGAAGCAAGATCTCCACCCGAGCTTTGCCCTGCACCACCCTTAGATCCAGCAGGCACTGGGCTATATAAGCAAGACATCATAAATATATATATATACAAATACATATATATATATATGTATATATTATAAATATAAATATATATATATATAGGGATGCCACCCCCATCAGATTTGAAGAGATCATCATTTGCAATTGTAAAGATTTTATATCTCTATATATATATATACACACACCTCTTTGAACACCTTTTATATCTGTGGAGACATTTTTGTTGAGCCACGTTGTGAACGAGTGCTGGCCATGCCGGGTTGATGTGGGATGGAACTCGGCCGGCAGAAGATAGATAAGCTCTTGGTACTCGGGAAGGAAGCTTTCCAGAACAGTTTGGGAATCTTCCGCAGGCTTTGGGTCAGCCGCACCTAAAACAAGTGGCTTGGCTCTTGGATTCCCAAACATTAAGTTTACTGCTGGGTTCATGGATTGGTTGCACCCATGTATGAAGCTATGCCAAATCTATGTCTCCCACATGCTTCGCCCTTTGCAGATTTGGATGCCCTTCCTTTGCGGCTGGCACTTCGGCTCTTGCTCTTCTTCCTTTTCGTCTTGCCTCCTGCATTCTGCGGCTCTAATAAACTATAGGTTATATATAGGTCACAGGTCGAAGGTTTGAGATCTAACCCACAGAGGAAAGTTGGGATATTTTTTCCATTGACCCCACCTTGAGTCTTCACATCCACAGCTGGAATGGGTGTTTCCCAAATCTGGGACTTTGCACGCTTCAAGCCTTTTGGCGCCTTGGATGTGGTGTCACTGCATGGAATCCCGGATATTGTATTTTCTTGACTATACACTAGATACAACTAGTAATTTATGAGTCCTTTGCCCCATTGATCCCCATTGATTTTTGAATTTCAATGCCACATCTATGTTAACTTTAAAACATTCGATGATGCCCTGATGTGTTTTGCCATGGCACAGACATGCTGAGCTCCTTCTTCGCTTTGGCAATGTGCTGCTCCTCCTTGTCCGGCTGAGGCTCTGCCTGGAGACCATGCCTTGCAAGGATTCCAGGGACTGCCTCTTCAGGCACACCATCATCCCAAACTGGGCCCAAAGGAATCGTGGAGGCCAAACTCACCTTGGACTCATTGTCAGACTCATCGGGTCCCTCATGGTTACTGTTGAGAATATCCATGAGCAATTCATTCAAACGCAAGGAATCCTTGATCTCCGCGCTGACAACCTGGCTATCAGCCCCCTGATCTTCTTCTTCTTCACCTAGTGTGGACTTAGCTTCCTCCTCTTCCTCCTGGAAAGTGTCACCTGCATATTCCTCATCATCAAGTTCCTGCGTGTCATTGTCAGGCCACATGGGAGGCTCGAAATTGTCCAGAACCTAGACAAATCGGCTGCAAGCTGGGGTGAATGCAGGTTTGGAAGAAATATTTTTTGGGGTTCTGTTTGGACATGTTTAGAAATATTTGTTTCGGGGTTCTGTTTGGACATGTTTAGAAATATTTGTTGTTTGGGCTGGGCCAAGAAACCTTTTCCCATACATGGTCCAACTCTTCGGAATTCAGACTCGAGCCTTCCGACTCATCATCATCATCATCATCATTGTCATCACGAGCTTCACCCTTGGGAGTGTCCTGGAATGGGATGGATGCAGAGAAAAAATAACTTACGTTTAATACTATCCCTATTTGTGGCAGTATGCAAGAAACTCCAACTATTGTCTCGTGTTGTCTCACAGTTGGAATAGGGTCCTTGTCCGGCGAGATCATCATCTCAGATTCGGGAGTTGGCTCCTAGGTTTCATGGCTTGGACGATTGGGAAATCCATTGAAAGTTACATCATTGTTGTTTATATGGTTATACTGAAATTCAATCTATATGTATGGTACTGTGTTCGCAAGACTTTTGTAAGAGACATCACCAAGGCCAGACTATTTGACAGCTCCACTTCCTATGCTGCCGGGGTTCTCGAGCTTGCATGAGATCCTTCAATGTCTGGATGTAGGGGAAGCGAGACTTCGTGGGGCTGTTGCGCCAGAGACTGCCAGAGGCGTTTCAAAGTTTTTTTGCAAGATCAGGTGTATATATATATATACTTCATATGGAATATAATATACCCCCTCATCAACATATCATATATATATGTATTCAATTTTATTTAGATTTACACATATGTTCGCTGATGTGGGGTATATATGTCGGTACGAAACCTTGTTCACGAATATGGCAAAGAGAGATGCTTTTTGCTTGCATGCTATAAATCATGTAGAAACTGGCATGACAATCAAAGATATCCCATGACTTGAGGTAATGTCATCATGCCTTTCTAATGCAGCCCCCAGCCTGCGGATTGACGACCAAAGCACACGGGTCTGCTTCACCAGAGAGTCCAAAACACCCTCTGAATCGAGGCCGCCATGAGGTCGAAGCGCCAAACCCTGGAGTCAGGAGAAGGGTTCTTTTTTTGGGAAATGGAAATAAAACATGGTGACATCGGGGGACACATGGTGACACCGCCAGATCCAAAATCAACATAATCTTGATACGAAAGAAACGATCCAAACAAGTGCCTTCGCTTTGTGGTCGAATGCCCGCCACACAACATTAAGCTCTGGCTTAGTTGGGCAGCGGTGGCGAAAAGGTTCAAACTCAAGCAGCACCGATACGCACCAGAAATTCCTGGACCTTAGATGGCTGGTGATAAGATGGGATAGGAACATATATTCATTTTGGTAATTGACGCCGGACTTTACTTTCACCAGGTGACAGCAGTTGGTGTTCGGAATCATGTTCAAAGTCACCCAGCAGGATCGACTGACTAGGGATCTCATGCAGACCCACGATGCACTCCTCCTGTAGGTGAGAAACATTGATGGGGTCATCCCACCATGCGAGACCAACGATGTTGGAACCCAAACAGTACATCACGAATTCCATATGTTTGTCAAACATGACCATGACCATCCAATGAACATAAAATTACCGATGAACCCTTTATAATCCTTCATGAGCACATCAATTCCGAGAGGTTCCTTGTGATCTTCTGACATCTCACTGAGCATAGAAGCCCCCATCTCTTGCAGGAGCTCCACGTGCTCAATGGTTTCCGAGCACGGCGAGGAACCACCGTCTGTTGTCATGACTACTTTACACGAAGCACGCAGCAACCCACGGTTCCAATCAAACACCTGGAAAGCCTAAATGTTTGCATCAAAGAGATCAGCAGCGCTTCATACAGTTTAGGACTCTGGTTTTTCAGTCCAGACATTCTTCTGTATTTGGCACTCTTCTGGCGTTTCATAAAGAAATTCAAAAACAAATGTATTGATGGTTCTCAATTCTTTGGCATACTCCAGAATGTTGATGTTTTATTTACGGTTGAAAGATTGCAGAAGGACCCTCCGATCCCAAACTATATGCTGTCTAGCATCGCATCTTGCACTGTTGGGCATTGCACATACCGGCCAAGTGGCGCTTCAGCTGATCTGCCACTAGTATGCCTGAATGAGAAACCAGGGATTCCCTGGCCCAAATAAATTGGATCGGTGCTCTTTGTGTGATTTTTAGATTGTTTTATGTGCTGCCCAGTTACCGATTTATCCATACCCAGCTCGAACATACCGGTGCTAAAAACGCAAGCCCGGCCTGCCGCAGGAGTGCGCTCAGCTAAAGTGAAGCCTACCTTGCCTGAAAGGACTGGGATGGTCAGCACTGACATGGGGAAGTGTGTAAAGGTACATGGATGAAACTATTTATCTATTTTAGATGGGAAATAATTTTGATGTGTTTCCATTACAATTTGATGTGCAAAACTAACGTCATGCGGCGCCTGCTTAAAGAGGCGAACGCAAAGTGACAGGGCAAAACAGAATCCCATTGGACTCAACATATCCTGGTAGATTGGATCGTCATTGATCTCAAAGGTGGATGCACCCAGGCCATAGTACCTGAGATTCACGCCCCATGATATGCTATTGATGTTTTTGTATCTCTTAGCAGTGAGCCCAAGAACAACTTTATGATTTTGTTTGTACTTCAAACCGTTACAACCTATAATCTATAACTCACAACATGTATAACTTAGGCATGGGGTTCTCTTTGGGTTTACCGCATGCAGTGGTTTCCAATGTGCAAGGCTGGAGCCCATGTCACACCAAGTAGATTAAGTTTCTGGCTGGAATCCCTTCGCCACAGATTTGACTCCCGCAAAGAGCTCTGCGCAGTCCAGATCCTCAAGTTTGGGTTGAAACACATCAATCATCAAAACGACTCACGTGATAGAATTTTGTTTCGGTGATTCAGATTTCTTGTGACATCGATCTGACAAAGACTTGATTTTAGACCAAATTGAGTTGATGGAATTTGGATGGATCCCTACGAGTAACCCAAATCTTGGAACCCAAGTCACCAACTCTGGCTTGCCCATGTGTTGCATGGTTTTCTCGGTCATGGCCAGCAGTGAAAACGGCAGCCCAGCGCATATGAGGATCTGCAACCTGAGAGCTGCTGAGATTGGGAAGTAGCAGGGTCCTGTCATGTAGAAAAACAAGACGGGCCTAATTGTTGGACCATGTCCCTAATTGTTGGACCATGTCCCTAATTGTTGGACCATGTTGGATCTATTAAATTTTGACCGAACTGTGCAGTGCCCTGCATGCGCGCCAACACGTTTCACTGCTGCTTTTCACTGCTTGGTGACTACTTTCCTTCAACTGACCAGGAATGACAGCATTTTGGAAGGACAACATCCATATTGTTTCAGATAGAAATTAAAATCCATGGGCAAAAGGGAACCCTACATGCTGTGTGGTGGCAGGGCATGGTTGCTGCAGGCAACCATCAAACCATGAAGGAAATCTCAAAACCGTTTAGTAGTTGAATGGGATGATGGCTTCAAAATGGTTTCACATGCTCAAAGCTCTTGTCCCTATCAAAAATGTTTTGTTGCTTAATGGTCACTCCAGGATTGTTTTCCAGAGCATGTGCAATCGAGAAGCATCGCCGCAAACTTCGGATGCAGCTTCGGGGAAACACTGAAAGGACACCGGAACAAAGCAGGCCGCTCTGCGGCAGGGCATCTGGGAGGCTTGGTTGGCTTCTTATCCTTTCCCCCACTACGTTTGTTTTTCTTGGTCACTTTCTTGGGCTTGTCCACCTTCCGCACACGGCTGGCACCCATGGCTAACAAAGATATATATCTCTCTGGAAATCTGGTGAAACTCTTGTACAAAAAGGGCTGCAAATAATCTCATTTTTTTGGGGGGGCCCATGCAACTGCGCGAACCTGACTGTGGAAGGTTTAATGCAATTCTATCCATTATATTTTATACTGAAATATTTTTGGGAAATCATATGCCAATACAATCACAAAGAAACGGTGCCACAAGTTGGAAACCTGGTTTGGTTCACATTGATCCACTACAATATGGTAAACCCAGTAAGAACATTTCAGGTATGTATTATTTTCCCTGGCTAATAATACTGTGTACTTAGAATATGCTGGTTTATATGTTACTGGGTTTGCCATATTACATGACCCTTCCAAACCCCGGGCTGTGTGGGTAGGACGGCACCTGCTTCGGGTGCAACTTCTCATCCTCACGGGCAAAACATAGGAGGATTTTTTGGGACATTAGGGGTATAACATATAGGGGCAGTTTGGCAATCAAAACTCGTTTTTTTTTTTACCCAGGTTCCAATTTGTACCCAGGTTCCAATTTGAAATCACTATCATCTTGTTCATATCCCCATTGGTTTGGTTTGGTGTATACCACGCGTAGAATGTCAAAAGAAACTCCAAACAATTATCTTTTGGTGGGAAACCCTGCTGTTGAAAATATCCTATATGATATATGAGATATTGGAAACAGGACCTTGTAGGTTTTCAAAGTGAATAATGCGCGCAGTTTGCACAGGCAGTCCTGTGTACAATTTGACATCATCAAAAGGAAGGCGCACGGCATGACCTGCCATGCCAGCAGCTTCTAGCAACCTACAGTGTCCCCTTGCATGACTGGTGGTATTTTTGGAAAGAGTGGCCGGCCTTGCATGGCTATTCTAGCCCCATGCCAGCAGCCATGGTAGCGGAGCGCCCGCTGGGAAACTATGCTGACACCAATTGAAAGCGAAAAATGAATGAGTGAAGGCAGACATTACTACCAAAACAGACGATGCAAAAGTATATCATCTCATCTCAGACTGTGAAATTGAAAGCCTTTTTGGTCATGTAAACTTGCTGCTGCTATTTGCACTGCCGCCTATATATATATAGGGCACACCCCCGCCCCATATGCTGCGCGACGAGAGCGGGCAATAGACCGCAGAACACATCACATGCATGCCCGCTGTAGTTCTGAATGGTTTGTCCCTGCCACTATAATTTCTAAGTATGGCAAATTTTCGCCATGGGGATCCGCTCTAGAGCTCTTAAATGTTTCCACATACCCAAAAGAAATCTTTGGGGGTTCAATGCCGTTTGTCCTCCTGATGCATGGGGGCCATGTGGGTATACATGTTACAGTTGTGATAGTTTTTTACGTTTTGGAACTATAATAAAAAATAGATATAGTTAATTCACAATCAATCCTATAATATGTGGCGAGCAACATGGACTATTCATACCTAGAAGGGGAAAGCATATATAACAGCCATGTTGCTCGACCATCTTTTTCTTAAATGCGCAAATGGTGCTGAAAAGATCAAGCGCCATCAAGTCACAGTAGTGTAAACCGATCGGGATCGGGCACGAGATTTTTGTCGGGCATCCGACAAATTATCTCTTGTCGGAAATCCGACAATTCGGAGATTGTAATGTCGGAATTCCGACAATATTTCTTGCATTTTATAAGATCGCGGACAGGATCCAATATTATCGGATATCCGACAATACTGCAGCTGCATCCGACAACATGTTCTCCAAGAATTCTCGGACAGTATTCCAGTATTATCGGATATCCGACAATTATCCGAGGAATTCTCGGCGTGACCCGACAAATTCCAAATCGAGATCGGATGCACACCACAAAAACCATGAATATCCAATGTCGGATGCATCCGAGAGCCAAAGTCGTTTTATATGATAATATGCTATATCTTAGACAACTTTGATCCTAAAGTTGTGTATATGGCAACTTTGGGTTCTGCAGGGATACAATCTCTTGAAAAAGGCGAACAGAGATCACCTTGAGAAATTGATTGAGGACGAAGACCCTTTCTTGCTCACACTTGCCCCAGTATGTGGACCTTGGAGCAGTTGGCAGTACATCAACATGGCCCGAGACGAAAACACCAGGGAGAAGATCATCCAGCAGCGCAAAGAATGGTACCCTGTTCTTCAGTGGGTAGCCAAGATCGTCAGAGCGAGATTGGCAAAAGGCCGTGAAGTGCTGGCTGAAAACCCATGGCCATCGCTTCTATGGCGATTGCGTTGTGTGGAGGACCTCTTCACGGAGCCTGTCTACAACTCCATCACGGACGAGCCCCTGGAGCTGGTGAGGATTGACCAATGCATGTATGGCCTCATGGATGAGGAGACAAGTCTACCAGTCCAGAAGGCTACAGGACTCCTGCTCTCATCTCGCAAGATGAAAGAGCTCCTTCAACTACGTTGTGATGGGCAACATCTACATCAACGACTTGAAGGAGGATCGAGAACGAAGAAGGCTGAGCAGTGGCCTGAG
>Ga0126342_10004370_pt1 | contig 24042 bp, 12 predicted proteins | sample Cyp1metagenome_FD_92528 | JGI IMG/M metagenome (GOLD analysis project Ga0126342, IMG submission 92528) | Coral microbial communities from Lord Howe Island, Old Settlement Bay, Australia - Cyphastrea 1 metagenome | ecosystem: Host-associated > Invertebrates > Cnidaria > Coral ...
CCATGATATTTCCATGATATTTCCATGATAATCCCATGATATTTCCATGATAATCCCATGATATTTCCATGATATTTCCATGATAATCCCATGATATTTCCATGATATTTCCATGATAATCCCATGATATTTCCATGATATTTCCATGATATTTCCATGATATTTCCATGATAATCCCATGATATTCCCGTAACTCTCCATGTCCCAAAGTCTCCATGTGCTGAGACTCTCCACGAGCTGATGAAGCCCGAAAACCGCATCTTCCTGGACGAACTCCATGACGAGGTCGGCTGATGGCCTGGTGTTTGGTGGTTGGAAGCCTCGAACCTTCGAAAAGTCCCAAGGTATGTGTGAAAAATGGTGACAGAATGATGAACATTTGGGAAAGACATCCAGCATTGCAGCATTTTTTCTTGGAATATGATGATAAACATGGATAAGAGATGATAGGGCCTATAGGGATTTTTTTTGGGTATAAACAGATATAAACAGAACCCTAGAGATGATTGGATACTATGGATCAAAGTCTGGATGTTATAGTGAAGCCCTGTGAGACCATTACTGGTCGGAGAGGGGCATGGCAGCCCAGGTGGATTCCCTTGATGGTCGCAATCCAACGTTCGAGGAGCAGAATTTACTGCCACGTCATGCCACGTCGGTCCGTGGAATGTCGGTGTTTGTTGCCACTTAGAAAATCATTTTCGCAAATCATGATGATGATGATGATTATTATTATTATTACTATTATTATTATTATTATTATTTTCTATGCCCAATCTATGCTGCTCTTGATGTGTTGCAAGCTCCGCATAGTGCAGGAATTGGTGCAGCTGCCAGCCTTGCGAGCCTGCCTTCTTGAAGCTTTGAGGCATGGAATCCGTCAGACTTTGTGAACTTCTTGAAGAACTTAGTGCAGTCTTGAACTGTGCAAATTCAGAAACCTGCAGCAAGTGTAAAAGGAAGACGTTGCTTACTGTACGAATTCCTGAGCTTGATGTTACAAATACTTGAGACCGTGTAAAATCTGGATTTGATTTCATTCCATTAGCCATTGCGATCCATTACGGCACTGGATTCGAACTTGTCATGACTCAAAAGACTGTGAGAAACGGAAGAGATATCGAAAACGCAGTTCTCTGGCTTCCTCACTAGGCTCTATCCGGAGCCTCCCTTGCTGATTCGACGCTGCGTGGGTGGAGATGATGTGCCTGTGGGTCTCCAACTTGGTTCGACCACTTTTTGATTATTTCACCCAAGACCCGAAGAAGGTCTGATCATGTCTGATCAATTTCCTCAAGGCATGCTAAGTTTGGGGTGAACGTGATCCGTGTCGAGTCAACACCCCATGGTTCTTGGAAGTTCATCACCCATCGATAGTATTCACACGGCAGAGGCACATGTGCTGAGGTCCACTTTGCAAAGATGTGGAAGGGGACACCGTGAGCTTCCTTCCTGGCCAGGACCAAACCATGTCACTCTGCTGAGGGATGAGATGGATTGAACATGGACACATTTCGGACTCAGATGGATCTAGTTGTGAAGGCTTGCAAGAGGGTGACCAGATACAGCCAGGTGGCTATTTGTTGGGAGTTCTGAGTGGTCTTACTTTGGTGTTTTGGAATGACGTTACTCAGGAGGCATTTTATTCTCACCAGGCATACATTTCGCTCGTCTTCCTCCCCTTGGCAGGACATTTTCATTTCAACCTGGTCGCTGCAGCGCTCACAGACACTGTGGGGTGAGGTGCACTGAGCCCTGGTTGCTGTGTGCAAGCTTGTAAGGTAGAAAGATGGTTACAGCTACATGTAACAGCTAAATCTTTCCCATTGATTTCCAACTTCGCACGGCAGGATGCAAGCCGCTTCAATCCACATCGGTGGAAGGACACATCTTTCAAGATGTTTCCAAATCAAAAACTCGTTCGCATATGGTTGGAACTCCTGCAATCACCACGAAGCCTGAACCTTGTGCCCGTCGTGACATACAGCGTTGTCTAGTGGCTGCATGCTTTGTGTCTCAAGTGTAGCTGTGTGAAAGTCTGAAGCGGAGCCCAAACATGAAAGAGAATTGAAGACATTGGAATTGCACGTGCCATTGAGAAGTTTAAGATGCATGTCGTTTGACGATGTTTGACGGCAGCAAATGGCAGCAAGCCAGAGTAGCTCACTGCATCTGTAGCATCTATTTGACTTGGAAAAAATTGCAGGAGAGCATCCCTGGCAAGGGAGGTTGGCTCGGGTACAATCCTGACAAGGCGGTCATGGAAGGGCAACTGCATGGGTTCTGTGCGGAGTGTGCGTTTTTGTTGTGCAGTCATCCTTGCCTATCAAATCGGGTTCATTCATGAAAGATATGAAGCTGCTCAGACACTGAGATCACCAGGGTTTATCAAGTACTAGTAGGTTGCGCTCAATCGTTTTCAAAGCGGGCCCTTCTACGGAGATGGGAGATACAGGCAGGCGAACTCTAAAGGCAGGCAAAGGATTCAAAGACTCAAAGCCCACAAACTTGATGCATTTAGCGAACAACTTCAGAAGCCGACATCATCTGATCGGCCTTTGCCCTTTCTATCTACGCTAGCTCTATGTTTTTCCTGCATGACAAAGCCACTGGAGACACGTCACTAGTTTGGCTTGGCACCAATTGTCGCAGCCTGAGCTTGGCGGTATGAAGCTTCGCCATGAAGCGACCTCCCTTCCATCGCATCAATGCCTCATCGATGGGTTGTATGTTCTCGACTGCTACGGAAAGGTCTACGAATACGCGTTCCCGCCAGCACCGGAACTTGAGGGATTTGCTTGTGGGACAAAAAAAAGTAGACGAAGACATCCCGCAACGCACGCAAGAAGAACTCCCCTTCATGGTAGTAGTGCTGATGTGGAACCACAGGTGGCCAGTTACCAGGATGAAAGGGCTGTGACCTCAAGATATCTCAAGATCAGTTGAGTCTTCATGTCATTTCAATTCATTTCATATACCATCTGGTTATTTAACATAGCCATGGACAATCACCATGCTATTAATAGGTAAACATAGGTAAACCATCTATTTTGATTAGGGCCATCTATACCATGGCTATGTTAGTCATAACCAGAGGGTATTTCATGTCCGACTTACCCAGTGGAGTTTCCATGGCATTTTTTGAAGCTGAAGAGTCCACAATGACCTGCACTTCGATGCCACTTCGATGCCACGAGGCCTCCGACTATGCTTTCCTTCCCTTCGGTGCGGGGCAGCACTTTCCTCAAAAGGTGATGGTGGGATCTGATGATCATGTTGACAATTGTTGACCTTTTTGTGACAGAGGGAGCCCTTCCATGTCTCGAAAACATGACACCTTTAGATATGCATAGACTGCATAGATATGCTATCATCTTAGTCATTGGTGAAAGTGGTCAATTGTTGATGAGAGGCTGAGGGGCCACCATAGCAGGAAAATAAGTTACGAACATCCAGCCAGACACATAAATGCCAAAGCATTCAAGAATCGGAGCTCTTGATTCTTGGAGGCAAGTAATGATAATAAAACATAATGAAACCACATTTGGAAACCATATGAAAGCTAGGGATCAATGGTCCTTTGGCAAATCATGGCAAATCCACTCTGAGGCGAAAATGTGTGGGCGATCAATTCGCGTTGCTGGAGGCAGAGGCAGAGGAATACCGATGTCGATGAATATGCCGGTGGTGGAACGTGGAACGTGGTGGAAATTTGGTGAAGTCAACGGAATCAATACTAAGAAGAAAAGATAAGAAAAGTGAACTTGAAATGAAAGAGTAGCACCAGTTGAAATGGACAACCCACAAAGGGATATAAAGGGAAGCTTCCTGTTTCCATGGTGCGAAGCTGCGAAGCCTTGTTCCTGAAGAGTGTTGAACTCCTGATCGTCAGGCGGTCTTGGTGGCCCTGCTGCAGCGCTTTGAGTTCAAGGCCTGTTGTGGCTGTGACTTGACACCTTCGAAGATGCATGCAACCTGAGCTGTCGAATGTTCAGTTGGCATTTGTTGAAGATGTTGAAGCAAGTTCAACCATGTTCAAACCATAAATTTGCCATCACTGTTTTAACATGTTTCAACATGTTTTAACATTTCTAAAACCATGTTCAACCATCTTCAACCATCCTTAATCCCGCAAAAAAAATGTTGGTTAGTTGCGCAGGCAGCTGAACATCGCGGAGAGGTGGAGATCACCACTGGTGCCACAATCCATACTGCAGGTCAGATCCCGAGAGACTGGAGATAGGACTGCCATCACGGAGAGATTTTTGATGATTTTTGGTGCGCCAAGTCACGTGCTGCAATAGGTGGGCTCTTTGCAGAGATCTCACATCGAACGGACAAGCGTGCTCGCAAGAATGGCAAAGGCCAGCCTGTGAGGAAGAGGTCTTGGATTCCACTTTTTGGATTAAGTAAACGATACAAAGGATTACTTTTCATCGTGTTTGTTGTATTTCACTGGAAAAGTGTACTTTGATGTACTTGTTGTTCTTACGCAGCTAATTTTATGCGCCGGCGCCGTCGTTTACGCAAGACAACTAGAGTCCCTTGCTTTATCTTGTAGATCCACTTTACCCCATCAATGATAGGTCAATCGTTTACTGTAGCGTGTTTCTTTTTTGTCAGGACCCTCAATCCCACCCTGCAGATTCAGTCTGTGCAAACGACAACCCCTGACCGCATCAGTTGCCCAGTATAGTGCCGCTATGCCATGGTCAACAGGATTGATATGTCTCAGAATTGCGGAACCCCACAATCTCCGGGTCTATGATCATGATTGAAAAACATTATCGCCAGGTCGGAAGCCTGTGAGTACCAAGGGATTCGCCAGTATGGTTCGGGACCTAAGGGAGAACCAGGGAAAACTTGGAGTAATGGATGGGACCCTTAAATCACCATAAAATCCCATTTAATCACCATGAAATATCATAAAATCCGGTAAAATCCCTGTTAAATAAATCCCCATATGATGTTTTGTCAAAATGCTGCCAGACTCCATTGGATAATGGATAGATGATCTGCAGTTTTCGTATGTTTTCGTCGCAACTTGGAGATGGCCATTGTGATGATTTGTGAGCAATTCTTTGAATCTGCAAACAGATTCGATGGCCCGACTGTTTGTAGCAGATGTAGCAGACAGATGTACTTTGGCAGACACACCGTTTGCTGTTTGCTACAAAAGCCTGCGCACTCCGACCCCAAGGAGAAACGACTCACAGGCAGTGTGGCACAACGAGTTCGGAGCCCAGTTTGATTTGGCGATGGCAGGGAGAGGAGTACAGTCTGGGCAAGTGCACTGCCAGTACAGCTGCCAGAGTGCCGATGCAGTGCCTCACTGAGATACAGCCAGAAGCATTGGTCGTGCCAACCGCTCGCGAGTTGCGAATGCTTTTCACTGCCCAGAAGGAGGCAAGCTGGGATGACCATGGGCTGCAGGATGGAAGCTTGTTCCCTAGTCGTCGAATGTTGTTACAACATGTTAAAACTGATTAAAACTTTAGGCTTCGGGCTCCATGAATTGATTAAATTTGGTGCTGGGTTGAGGGCATGGATCCTGTATGATCCTGTGTCAGGATGTTCGGAAGCTGGCAGACGCGCCGCTGGCCTCAGTTCAAGGCAAGGGATGGACTCGCTCTACGAGAAGCGCTTCCCAATGGTGGCAAGATATTCGAGTGCTTATGGTAATATCACGGTTACATATATGGTTACTGCATGTTACTGCATAACATGTACATTTGCAATCACCTGCATCTACTGTGTGTATTGTGCTTTCCACATGTACATCTATCTAGGCACATGACAAAGGCGCATGACAAAGGCACATGACAGAGGCACATGACAAAGGCACATGACAAGCACACACTCCCTCACCGCTAGCTACACAAAATGACATGGACAACCGGACAACCTTTGTTTTTTTTTTTCACAACATGGCTGAGAAGGACAACAACGATGCCATGGTGATGTCAGATCGAGGAACTTTTGAGATGAGATCTAGCAAAGGCAAACTTGGCTGTGATCCAGACCGCTTGGAAGAAAGACAGTCAAATGAGGCCTGAACTCTATGACGCTTTGGAAAAGGCATACAAACAATGTGCTGCACTCAGTGCATGACTCCGGTGGAGTCATGGCCGAAGTCCTTTGGCTTGGCAGTGACCAGTTCTCTGAGATGAGTGATGTCGAATGATGACAAATGTTGACGACAAATGTTGACGACAAATGTTGACAAAGGTCAGGAAGTCACCAAAGAGTATTCCAAAACGTCCCTCGGACAGAATCTGCGGCGACTGGGAAGTCAACGTGCTTGCTGATCTTGCTAAGTCCTGCAGTCAGATATGCTATGGTCAAATGTTGAAGTGTATACAGTATACAGATATTATACACATATTGGGCGATGGTCATCAATCCATTAAATGGGATTTGTATCCGCATCACAAGGCTTCCGTTGTGAGAGTGATGATCACAACCTATTTTTGATATATATATATATTATTACGTACATATGTTGTACGTACCATGTTTTAACCCCAGTACAGATGTCAGCTTTCTGAATTATGGGCGCCAGGTTCTACTTGGGTTCGCAGCTGTTGGACAAGGATGAGCAGCGAGTTGTTTGGGTCAGACTCCTCAGCTTTTGACCCATCTTTTTGAGCTTTGGCATATCTTGTTTTGGTCGCAAGATCTTGTAACTTGAAACAAAAATGGTCCGAGGCCATCTATGATTGGTGCAGAAGCACAGATGAACTGGTGGCCCGAGTCTGAGTGCATGGAGGAAAGATGTGGAAACGACTGAGGTTCGGTTCACTCCTCATGTCCATGGTTTCCCTTGCGACTTTGCGGGAACTGTGGATGAATCTTGCAACATGGCGACACCGCGATCACTGAGGATGGGCCAGAGGCTGCCAACACCACCATGGATGACTTGGAAGTCTGGGAAGAACGGCTGAACAAGATTTTCCAGTTGGAGGCCTGACCTTGGATCAGGGGCCAACTGCTGAGACTTATACATCTTATACAGCAAGCATTAGCACGTGAATTATAATTAAAGACAGACTTTCAGACTTACGACCAAGCGGACAAGATTATATATAATACAGATAATGAATATAACTGATATAATATATGTATAATACTGTATAATGTTTTATAAAATTGCATCTTGCAAATAATACATATGCAAATCTATGCACATCTATGCACGTAGACAATATACACACACACAGTATAGATAGTCTAAGCCACTTCCCAATGGCAGAAACCTTCATCTTTGTCTTGCGACAACCAGGCCCTTGAGGTGACAGACCCATCTGATTTGGCCATGCGGGACAGCGTAAAGAAGTGATGCTCCCAGTCGCTGTATGAAGTGTGAGGTTTCAGGTGCATTTGCCAAGCGACATTCATTTACATGGCTGAGGAGGTACCGGTACAGGTATCTTTATTATAGTTTTCAATTTTATTAAAAAGATTTCGTAAAGAATCACACGCTGGGTCCCAGAACTAGCGACGAGCCTCAGGTTTTCTCTGATTCAAAGGCCTTTCCAAGACATGTGCCTTGGCAACGATTCTCACATGCTTGGGCCGTTGGACTCCTTGTGTGTGGCGCATGCACACCTTGGAGCCTAGCAAATTGATGTCAACCAGTCCCAGACCCAGTGTCCTTTTAATCCGTGGCACAAGTGATACGTTTCTTGGCAAATCAAGTCCAGCATCTCGGAGGATTGGTGGTATGGCTATGGACCTTGTGAAGGCATTCTGCAACTGAGCAGTGTGTCCACCTGGGACATTTCAACAAACAATGTATGTTTGTCCTTGTCGTATCTTGTCGTATGTGAAGATGCTGGTATCTCAAGCATCGAAATCGGTGCGTTGCAGGACAGATATGAAACCTTCTACGAACTCGAGGCATTTGTGGATTCGCCATGTTGCGTGTGGAGTTTGAACGACTTCGGCAGTGCGGGGTCCCTTTCGAAAAATTATCGCCAGAGGAATGGTGAGTATCATGGCCATCAGCCAAGCCAAACCGGGTGGTTGCTACCTGCTACCTAAGAAACAGCCACATCATGGTAGCTGCAGGTCTACTGCTATCGGGTTGCTGGCACAGTGGGCATCATGACACTGCCCGTCCTGGGTTTCGATCCTATGCTGCTTGGCTTGAAAAGGGCTATCTCGCCTTTGCACCAAAGTTGCCTAGGCAGGCTAGGCATTTCAAACATTTAGCCGAAGGGGTACATCTCCTCTAAATAGATGGACAAGTAAATCCCTACTAATTTGATGATGATGATGATGATGATGATGATGTTGTTGTTGTTGTTGTACTTATTGTACTTTTCCATCTATTTCGGGATGACTATTCACTTGGTATCACGAAACACTTGAGGCAAAACTTCACGGAGGACTTGCAGGACACCCATTGGAATCACGTGTCTCGTGTGGTCATAAAAACAGAAACTCTAAAAAAAAAGTCGAGTCAAGCCGCGTTGATCCAGTCATATCCAGTCATTTTTTGGCTGCAACTCCACAACCACAGCATGGTTGAGTTAGTGTTCAAACATGTTCAAACAGACTCACAGCATGTGTGGAGAGGAGCAGACCATTGCAGCCGCGATGTCTTTGGGTGTCGCCTTCCAGCTCACGCCCAGCTGGCTCATTGTTTCCTTTGCAGCTAGTGAGTTGAAAGTTTGAAAGTCCTGCTACAATTGCCACACTCTGCCAGGAATATCCTGCGAGATATCGGAGAGGAGGGGCATCAAATTCATTCGCGTATGTTCACAAAAGATCTTGCGTGACATTGATAGATCATGATAGATCCTAGTGGTATGTGGCTATTCAGACCATGCATTTCTGTGTCTCAGTATTTGGATGCATTTGGCAGGAAGTAAATAGACAATAGAATCATTTCAGCAAGGCTGCTGACTCGTTCAGCATACTATATCATCGGTACGCTGCCCAACCCTGCAATTTCCCATCATTTTCTCTGTTCTGACACAAACCAAGTCCATCCTCAAAAGATTAGGTGAGTATTTATCTGTAACTGCGTTTTATTAGGTTCATAATAAAACATAGGTTCATACCAATATTTCATAATGATAGATAGGTTCATAATATTTCATAATGATTCATACCAAATAGCAGCATCACTAAACCAAGGGCTGAACTGCAGGATGCCCAGCGAGGGCGTATCTACGTGCCGCTGGAGGACACAACACATCGTGCTTTGCACCGCTTGGTGCAGTACGGATTTAATCATCAAGTTTTGATGGGAGGCTGGCGTGCCATTTGATGTTTCTCCTTGGACATGTGTTTCCATTGGCCGTTTCAGTCCAACTTGAATTGGTAGATGTCTTGCCTATGTCTGCGGGTTCCATTGCTACGTCCTGTAAGAAGCACAAAAAACCGACTTATTTTTCTTGAATTTTGAATTCTTGACGCGGATCAGCTGCTACTTCTACTGAGTGTGAGATAGTATGAGTGTCTCAATGTCAGAAGCCTTGTCAAAACCAGTTGCTGTCTTTGAGTAATCATTGGATATCATTGGTAATTCATGGGTAATTCGCCCGCATCCAGCAACATCCACTTTTTTCCGGTGAAGGATTTACGCCGCTTTGGCATCACTGAGGAAGAGGCCTGGCATGGGAATTTTCGCAGTTTGGATGGTCAACCTGCCACCAAAATGGTCAGTGGGTGAAACTTTGACATGCTTCAATTCATCACTCATGTTGGGTCTGTTGGGGTGCCAATGGAAATCTCTGTTCGTGGCTTAACACAGATACTGTCCGACACTGAGTCCTGAACTTTGGAAGGTGTTGGAAGCTAGCAAGACGCAGAGCTCCCTCCACCAAGAGCAGAAGTGGATTGATTTTATGGAAGCCCGGCAGCATCCGGCAGCGTCTGGCAGCATCTGGGAGCACCGCTTTCGGACCTTGGATGACACTTTTCCATACTTTTCCTGTTCTCCTGGATCTCCTGGTTTGCGAATATATGAGAATATAATGTAGAATATATGAGAAAATTCATGCACAACCGTGACAGCGTTTGCCTTTGTACCGTTTTGATTCGTTTTGATCCGTTTTGTGCCTGTTTGCATTGTTTGCTTTAGGTCCTTACCTGCGTTTCGATAGTATGTGATGAAGTACTCATCCCAGTCTTCGAGATGACCTCGCCACTAAGGAGTTCCAGATGGCCAGGTGCGAAAAGTCTCAGCCTCGGACAGCTGACCTAGTTTTATGATGTTTCATGGATTTGGTACAGTTTGGGGACGTGGCCACCATATACCAGTCACATACACGCAAAGTGCGCACTCCTCCTGTTGGGTTGCCTTTGGGCCCGCCACCCTCTGCCAACAAGAGGTGGGGAGACGAAAGCGAAGAACCCATTGAAGCTGCTCCAATCTTCCCGCCCATGCAAAGGTTTCGGCTCGAACCGCCCTATTCCGAAGAGTCTAGGGTTGGCCTGCCATTAGCCTTAGCGGGAATCTGTGTCCTCCCGCGGGCTATCAGGTACTTCGTCTACCTGAATACCTGTGGAAGGTTTAGGGCCATCCTGAAAACCCTTGGTGATACAATTGGATCTAAATTGGATTGAGGCATTAGCTGTCATTAACTTGACCTCTTGCAACTTTTACTTCAATTTTTATTCCTTTGTTGACTTTCTGGCACTGCGGGAGCCGATCACCGTTTCATCTGACCATAGTGATTTTCCTTGGTTTGTTCGGTGGCTGGTGGTGGTGCAAAGAACAGTTCAATTTGATTTTCGACTGGATCGTGGATGTGCTCATTTTTGTTGCTTTTCCTGGTCTTGATCGTTACATTTTCGCATTTACAAGATTTCGCTCAAGCGCAAGTCAGATACCCAGAAGCGTAAGGACAGGCGCACACGGGCCCTGGCTCGCAGGCAGTGGTTCCTGCACAAAACTGGAAAGGTTGCCTTGTCAGTTTCGTCGCTGATTCGTGTCAAGAACATCTTTTCCAAGCATCATTCGAGGGATCAAGCCTTTTTGAGCAGAATATCATCGGAAATTTGCAATACAATGGCTGCAGAAGAAGCCTACCCATGGGTCTGCCCGTGTCGGCGGCTCAACAAAAAATCAGCAAACCAATGTGCCATCTGTTGGTCTCACTGGACAAAAGGCAAAAAACACGATGTTACTCCGAAGCAACAGACTTATGGAGGTGCCGACAAGTGGGAAAGTGCCTGGAATCGGTGGGATCATGGATGGGAAGATTGGAATCAAGAATGGGACGATGCAGAAAGTGTTGGTCATCCATCCTCTCTTTCGCCAAGGGGACGTGCGACTCAACACGAGGATTACTCACCAAGAGGGAGAACATACAAAGGAAAGGGAAAGAACAAGAGCAAGAACAAGAGCAAGGGCAAAAGCGAGAGCAATGCAAGCCCGTTTGCCCCAGGAAGCACAAGTTCTGCACAGTTGCCCTCTTGGCCATCATGGAATCCTCCGGAACTCAATTCGTCACCATTTCAACCAACTCAGTCCAACAAAACAGCACTATGCAGGAAATGGCTGTTCATTTGCGTCAAGCATACAAGGAGAAGGATGCTCCTCCAGATGTGCAAGCGTTTTTGGACAAAGCCGAGAAGGAGTTCAGTCGCAACAACATCAAGTCCTTGCAGGCTGCTACCAAAAGTTTGGATCACGCTCAGAAGGCGCTGAGAGATGCAGTCCAAGCCAAAAAGGAGCACCGTCTACAATGGACGAAACACGTTGGAGACGGAGTCAAAATTTGGGAAACCCAACTGGAAAGTTTCAGGGTTCATCAAGCTGCCTTATCCGAACAGGCCAGCAAAGCAAGGGCAGAAATCGAGTTGTCCAGGAAGATATTGAAAGAGGTGAGCGAGAGTTCTGTGAAAGAAGGCAACCTGTCGATCCCTCAGCCAATTCAAGAGGAGACGGAGGACGCCAACACAGACAATGCAATGGATCCAGAAGAGCAAAAGCTGAGAGATCAGCTGCAAGGCGTGTTGAATGCCTGTGCTGGTTCCCTCGGCTTGCAGGCTACAGAGGTCCAGGTGCAGGAGGTATCAGACGACGAAAGGGAATCAGGACCGCACAACAAAAGGCAAAGATCTGTAGAGCCTGCGAAGACAGGCCAAGGTCAGGCAAAGCAGTGACACTAGGCCGTGAGTCTCCAGTTTCGAGAAATGGTACTCATGAGGCCCATGTATACATGTTTCCAAACGGCCACTCTGTTGTAGGGGAAAAGGACTACTTGAGTCCAATGTCAGCTGTGTGGAAGGCTTGGAAACTTCGATGTGATCTGTTTTGCCCAAATGCTGAAAACTCTCTTGTGGACCATTCCTTGCAGTTGCCAAATGCTTGCCAGATTGATTCGGTTTTCAGATCTGTTTTGCGCAATTCTCAAGAACCACAAGATGTTCGTCGCCATTTGAAGCGTGTTCACTTTGATGGTTGCATTGAATTAGCTATGCAGACAGAGTATGGTTCTGAGTTTCATTCGTTTTTTGTGTTGCATGAGGCATTGCAAGATTGGCATGAGAAGCCATGGTTTTATCGACCTGAACCACCAAGTCGTCGTTTTTCCTGGAGAAAGCTTGCCAATCTTTCATTCCCATTTTGCAGTTTCGAAGAGCAATCTCCAGGCTTTCATGATGTTTGCGACACCTCCCATGATGGCGAACATGAATCAAGGAAAGGTTTTGTCGATGATGCTGCGATTGGTCATCAAATTGATGGTTGTACCAGTGAATGCAAGGTGCTCAATGACATTACCAATTTTGAATCCCAACATTTCTCAGCCTCTCGAATCAGTATGGTTGCTGGTGCTCCGCTGTCAAGATTGGCCGTGTTGAGCTCTCAACCTACCTCTGCAAATCATTTCATCGGTCCATATGCTCTGAGTCAAGAAGTTGGAAAAGAGAATATTGACACAGTCTCTCTTGTACAGACAAGTAGGCCCTCCATCCTTTCTTTGAAAAATGCCCCTCCGGACTTGCAACAAGCGTATCGATGGCAGTCGCTTCAAGATGGTCAGGGGTATCCAGAAAGTGATGATGAAAATGGGAACCAGCACGAAGAAGATGAGTCAGGAGGCTATTCACCTAGCGATGGACCTGCACCATCGAATGTTCAGCCCCCATCTTCGGATGAAAGTCGACAAGATGTTATTCTCTTTCACCTTCAAGATCCACAGATACGAGCATTGATCAATTGGAATAGCTATGAAGAAATGATTGGTGAAATTGCCAATCACATGGCATTGCCACGTGATGAAATCTTCGATGCTTATGAAGTGGTCACCTCGCCGTCAGACCTTGGAAATGAAGTTGTGCCTACCATTGTTCATGTTCACGGAGACATACCTCCTACTAGCACTGATAGGTTGGTTTTGCTCCACATTGATGTCCATGCGCACAGGATTGAGCCAAACTTCAGAACAGGTCCTGACGTAATCCGTGGTGTTTACCCGCTCAAGCACGTCGCAACAAGAAACGATGTTCTTGCTCTGGCAAACATCGATAGATATTGCCGAGCAGAAAACGATCGCTGTCTGGTTTTTCTCACTGCTAGAAGATGGCCTGACTACGACACTGATCGTAAAATAATTGAACATGGCGATTATATACGAATTGCGGTACCACCGTCAGAAAGGTTTGTATGTTCCACTGCTTCAATTTCTGAAATGACTCCAAGAGGACTTTCCGATCAACAGATCATCGATGCCATTCACTACGACGATGCAGATTCCGGCTTCTCACCAAGCCTCTTAGGTGATGATGAAGTAAGAGAGTTAGCTGCTCTGCCTCACAGTGAGTCCGATGAGATGCAAATTATGCAGATTGAGACTGTAATTTCGGATGCAGGACATGAAGTTCGTGATGCCTCGGAGTCACATGGAAGTAGCAGTTGCAACATTCCCCAGGATTGGTGGTTGGATCTACAAAGGCTTGTTCAGTCACATGCTGGTCAATGTCAACAGAACGAAGCTCAGGATTTTGAATTTGCCATCTGCACTTGGTTTCTGGATCATCAAACTCAGCATAGCTGTCGAGAACCGAAGGTCGTTTTCCTTGGTGGTGATCCAAGTGAGTGGCATGATGATATTCTTGAGCCATGGAAGTGCCGTATCTCACCGGATGATACAACTTTGATCGATTTAGTACAGCCATACACGCAGAGAATTGGCCTCGAAATGTGTATTGCCCATGTTATTCTCACTCAAAGACCAAGTGTTCGAGTATCGGTGCTTCTCTCCCTTGAGTTTGTTGACGATGATAGTCCTAGTGTGATTGTCAGAACAGCAGTCACAGCACCAGTTGAATGCACTTCTCAGAATCTTCGTGACCTTGTTCCGATCTTTCAATCCTTTTCGTTAAATGATCATGCTTGGACCAATCCGAAGCTGGATCATGATGATCAGGTATTTGCAGCCAGATCCGGCATGGGAATCGAAGTTAAGATCTATCCAGACAAGGACATCCCAACTGACCAAGGTGACGACAGAGTAAGTATGATCCAGAAGAAACATTCCAGCAAAGATTTGCCAATGGCTTCCCTCGAGGCTTATGAAGCAACCTTGCGCTGCGACCAAGATGGCCATGCACAAATTAGTGACAGCGAAACCCCGAAGGGGATTGGTTGTGTTACAGACAGACATGATTGTATTCCTTCAGACATTGACAGCTGCAGTTTGACTGATGAGTTTATTCAGTATGTGCAGGCAGTCAGTTCAAATGTACAGGCCGTCGATGTTGAAGAGCAGCCAGCAGGGATATCAGAACAGCCTACTTGGGTACAAGACCTATGGGAAAAGTGGACAGAAACACTGGTGTATCATGGTGGTGATCGGCAGGACGGATTGCGTATCGAGACTTGGTTCACCAATCCCAGACGATGGACGAGATGTGATGAAGCACGCCTTGCAGTACTATCACCCAATTTCCGTCAATGGGAAAGGGAACTATTAGCTGTTTGGTTTGACAGAGCAGAAATAGCCTTGCCTACCAACTTTGCAATCGTCTTTCCAACACCAGAGGACGTTGACAGAACAGTCCAGGAACAGCTGATGATCGAGCAACAGCCTGAACCATTTTCAAGATCAATTGTCTTCACTGTTTACGACACAGGACGTAACAGTGGTAGGCCGAAATCCTTGGCTATCGTGATGTCAGATAGATTGGAGGTTAGCTCGGTTGTCACTATGCTAGGATATGCTGAGAGTTGTCCTCCGGAATTCAGGTCAAATGAGTGTGTTCTCTGGTTGGGAAACAATGCAATCCGGCCCGACCAAACTCTTAATGTTCGGACAGGGAATGCACTGAGATTCCTGGTCAGGCGAGGAGTGCGGATAGGAATTCCTGAACTTCTGTCAATGACTGATGATCGCCTGAGGGCGGAGTTGCAAGCAGCCATTAGTGGTGAGGTCTATAGACGCCCGAATGTGCATGGTTTTCCTGCTGACCCACACTCCAATGATAACCCTGTTTCTGTTCCTGCAACGCCTGAAAACACACAGAGTGATTACCCACCTGATTGGGTCAATTCTTTACAGGAAACTTTTGAACGACATGCGATCATTGAAAATGCTGATGAAGGTCCTGTCATTTACATTTTGGCATAGTTTGTTCATGGGATGCATAGACCTACATGTCCCTCACCAAGTGTGGTCAGACTTGATCGGGATAGCTCATGGTGGAGAAGTGAAATTGTTCATCCATGGAGAGATGCAATCGTGAGAGGCCAGCAAATTGCTCTCCATTTCGTTGACCCCACTCCGCCTATTCCGCCTTGGCATTCACATGTTGCACATGTCATTATCTCACAGGCTGTCTTGCAAGATCAGGTAACAGTGCTTCTCTCAGGTGATGCTGAGACAGTTGATGCGGGCAGACACCATCAAGTTGCCACAGTTGTCAATCAATATGCCGGCGTATACGATTTTCTTCGACTGGCAAGGAGTTCATCTCTTGGCATCCATGATGTGGTTGTAAGGAGAGGGACGCAAATCTTCCCTGAAAGATTTACTGTCAGAGTTGGCAACGGTGATGGGATCGTTATATCTACAAATTTAAATGGTAGTCAAGGGGTCGTGTCGGGTGGACAGCACGCCAGCAGTACAGCCATTGAAATTGATCCAGTCCCAGCCACAGACGGTCAGGTTGGAAACTTTCATGGTGACTCGACTCAAGTTGATGCAGATGATGTTGACGACACGGCTCTCATGCAAGCTTTGCAACACACCGTGACGACACCCATAGCACGCCCACCAGTTGATGCCCCACGGGACCCTGACTGTGCAGTAGAAATCCCAGTAGAGGAACAAGGAGAAGAAGTATTCTTCCACTTCAACCCAAATGCGGAGGAGTTCCGACCTGACGGATTTCAGCTGCCTGAATGGGCACAGGTCATCGAGGACATTTACCATGACTGGGATGTCAATGCCTTTGCATGGCAAGGTGAGTCCAGGGCTACTCATTTCATGACATGGTATGTTGCCCCAGGTAATGGCAGAGTCCAGTGTCTGTATGGACGAAAAATTGCACTATTTGCAGACTTTTGGAATTGGAGAGAGCAATTTCGGCAGAAATGGATTGATGAAATTAAGCAGGCCGATTTCCAATTGGTGTATGTGAGTCCTTCGCCCACACATCTTGAGCCTGGCATTGTTGGACACGTTCTTCTTATACAGTTCAATTCGCCAGAATGGTCTTCAATCCTCCTGTCGACATATGATCCGGCCATCAACAATGGTATTCCGTTTAAGATGGTGCATGCCTTACCTGAGAGAATGCAATTGCAGCAAATCGTTGTCAGAATAGGCTACACTGCAGAATGCATCAACTTCGCACAATGCACATTTCGGCTCCGGGGTCAGAATTTTGCAACAGATAGCTGGATCCGAGCTGCCGATGGGGATGCAATTGATTTTATTGTTCAGAGATTTCTTTTGCCTGTGAATTGGAATCCACCATTCATTCCCCATGCTCCAGGTGCAGAAGGACTTGCTCTTTTGCAGCAACGAGTCAATGTTTTTAGAACTGACCAACCAAATGAACAAGGGAAAAGGCCAATTGAGCACAACACGATTAGAGCTGTTGCATTAGCAGACTGTATCCCGACAGATGACGTGGACATTGAAGGTATTCCATTCACTTTTGCTGCCTTCTTTGGCCTTAGCGATGTTCAAAAGGCCGATCCGGTGATCTGTATATGGGAAATCAATGCACGCAAATGTCATTATGAGATGCACTCAAGGGAAGATTTTGATCCTCATGTTGGTTCGCAGAGGTTTCGCCTACAGCATGGTCTTGTTGGGGAATGCTCAGAGTTGAACCCAGTTACCTTCACAAGACCATCATGGGGCATGAGGCCAGATCAATGGTACGTTGGATCATATGTGAAGCCCAGCACTGACCAAGTTGTCGTGGCATGCGTAGCATACAGTTCGAAAGGTGCAATTGCTCAAGCAATCACACTTCCTGTGAATGGTCGATCAGACATGTTACGATCGATTCTCAACATCAGGTTTGGTACTCTGATTCGACGCAATGGAGTCGTGTTAGGAGAGGTTGTTGATCTTGCTGCAGGTGACATCCTCGAATATCATGTTTCAGAGTTCAGTCATGGAATCGAATTTGATCGCCATTGCCACAGGGTCCAGATCTGCCTGGAAGCAACTATTGACCCTTATGCAACGGTTTTTGATGATGAAAAAGATGCGTTTGAAATTTTGCAGTTACCAAATGTCAGAAATGCCCTCGAGAATGAAGATGGTTGGACCTTCTGCTTCATCCCTGAAGGAGTTGCTTTGCACAAAGCGACTATTGAAGCCCTCCATCAGCAGAAGGAGATCCCCTTTGTCACACCTGTAACACATGAACTGTACATTGATGGGGCAACATGCGGGGATGTATCTGCATGGGCGGTGGTAGCCGTTGCGGTTACAGAACATGGCAGGGTATTTCAGGGATGCATAGGCGGGCTTACTGACATCGATAAGGCGTCGCCAAGTTGGATAGGAGCAGAATATCACACGAACATCGATGCAGAACTCTCAGCGATGGCAGTCGCCACAGCATTTGCATTCTTTGGATTGGTCGACAGGAAATTCATCATTCGACCGGATTTGGCTCTCAGCAAGCGGTTTCTTCAATTGGAGAATACCAGCCGCAGTGAAAGCACGCTGGCGAGGCTTGTTCATATGTTTGGGCAGTCAAAGCCCTCCAACGTCGTAGTTCACGAAGTGAGAGCCCATCAAGGTGACCCATGGAATGAATTGGCTGATGCAATAGCCAAGTTGATTGCCAAAGATAGAATTGCTGTAGGAACGGTACCCTGGAGTTTAATCAGTGAAGTTGCAAGGTCGTCTTCTACATTGAAGTGGGAATGGCTGAGACATGAAGAGGCTCCCTTTCAGCGAACGATGCCTACCTTGCATGGTAATGCAATATGGCAGCCAGCCCCATCCAACAGAATCATCGGTGCCAGAGTCAATGAGTTTAAAGCATCTTCGGCAAGCCTGACAATTTCCCTGAATGTTATCACATATAATGGCCTGGCACTCAATGATGAAGATCAGGCAGTCAATACCACAGGAGCTCGAACTGTGCGCTTGGATTCTCAGTTCCATCAAGTACGTGCAGCTCTAGTAGGGATTCAAGAGGCTCGAACGCCTGAAGGTTGCCGTTGTGCAGATCATTACAAGATATTTTCATCAGGATTTGAACAGTGTGGGAGGTCAAAACATTTTGGCTGTGAGTTGTGGGTGCACAAATTTCTCCCTTTCTGCAAGTCGCCAAATGGAGATGCAATCAGCCTGCAAGACTGCAAGGTTACAATCACAGTCTCACAGCCTCGCCTCCTTATTGTCAAATTTGAAGGTCCGCTTGTTTTCACGGTTGTGGTTGCTCACGCGCCGTGTCTCAATGCCACCAGAACCATTGATCAGATCCGCAATTGGTGGCAGAGTCTCACTCGACAGCTTGAAAAATGTCAAGGAGGTAATATTATCATGTTGGTCGATGCCAATGCTCCTCTTGCTGACCGTGAAACGCCTTTCTTTGGGCTTCACCACAGTGAGACTATGAATCGTGAAGGCATAGAGTTTCAAGATTTTCTGCTCATTAATGAGCTACTTGCTCCTTCCACATTCTCAAATCACAAAGGTTTGTCAGCCACGTGGAGACATCCGAGGGGAGAATGGCTCCGTAGAGACTATGTTTTGCTGAGTCGATCATTCTTTCCTCTCTGCTCAAATTCTCAGATCATTGCGGATTTTGACGGTGGATTTGGGCATATTGACCATTGCCCTGCCATGTGCAAGATTGATGGTGTAGCAGTGTTGGTGCTGCAGGGAAAAGGTTGAAATGGGATTTCCAGAAAATGCAGGATCCCCAGGCTCAACAAGATTTTGCTGCGGCATTAGCCACAATGCCAATGCCATCATGGTCCACATCAATTGATGATCATTCAGTTATGCTTGAAACGAACATACTACAGATCGCCAGACAGCATTTTGGTGTTTCTGGAAGGGAGAAATCACGACCTCTTTTGAGAGAGCAGACAATCGCTGGCATTCAGCTTAAACGACAAATGCTTGATATCGCCAGGAGTCAGCACTTTCAAGACCAAGGTCTCATCGATGAGCTGAAAGCCATTGAAAAGTCAATCAAATCGATGGTTCTTCTTGACCAGAAGAAATGGTATGCAGATTGGCTGGACAAGATCAACAGTGCTGGCCAACAGCATGACACTGCGCAGATTTACAAAAGGTTGCAAAGGTTGGGAAGACGACGCAAAGATCTTGGAAGAGGCCCAAAACCATTGCCCTGTCTCAAAATTGATGCTGACACGCATGCTCAATCCTTTGTCGAATGTCAGGAAGTGTGGAAAGCACAATTTGCAAAAATTGAAGCAGGAATTGATGCGTCAGTCTTGCAACTCTCTCAGTTACATGAGTCGCCAGTTGAGTTCAGAGCGAGGGAGTTGGATGCATGTCCTGACCCATGTGAGATTCTTGCCATCATTAGAAAATTCAAAAACGGCAAGGTGCCAGGGCCAGGTGGTCTCCCAGTGGATGTCATCAAATCTGGTGGCATTGCTATTGCAAAGGCTCTGACGCCGCTGTTGGTGAAAGCTTCGTGGCATATGAGAGAGCCGCTCAATTGGAAGGGAGGGTTGTTGATCCCACTGTTTAAAGGCAAGGGTTCGCCCAATGAACCATCAGCGTATCGCTCAATTTTCTTGTCAGATATTTGTGCAAAGATACATCATGCCAAAGTTCGCAAAACGCTTGCGAGTGTTTGGAGTGAAGATGATTCACTCATTCAACTCGGTGGGAAAAAGGGCTGCTCTACAGATGTAGCCCATCATTTGTTACATGCACATTTGTCATGGGCAAGAGCAAAAACTAAGTCCTGTGCAATTCTTTTTGTCGACTTGCAATCAGCCTTTTATTCAGTGCTGCGTGCCTCTTTCTTTGACGGCGAGTTCCATGATGACGCGATATGCTTTGCAATGAAACAGCTCGGTATTACACCGAATGAATGGCAGGAGATCAAGTCAACTGTTGCTCAGGATCATGCCACGAAAGGGCTAAGTGAGCACCATGAGGGCATACTTCAGGATATGTTCTCGGGAACGCACTTCTCCATGCATGGTTTAGACAGCAAGACAGCAACTATGAGGGGCACTCGCCCAGGTGATCCCGTCGCTGACATACTTTTCAACATGGCGTTTCGGTTGGTCATCCTCGATGCCAGAGCAAGGATTGAGAAGCTGACCGAATTGTCATGTTTTGGTTCTCCGTTGCCATCGACAGATATCACACAAGCCCAGCCGATCCCAGACAGAGGGTTTGCAGAAATCACATTTGTCGATGACGTTGCCTATGCAATGCACTCGTCCTCCGCTGGAGATGTAGTTGCATCCTTACAGGTGATTTCCTCATGCCTTCACGATGTGGCGGCATCCAGAGGCTTGACCATCAATTATCAAACTGGCAAGACTGAAGCCATTGTGAAACTGGCTGGAACTGGCTCTAAAGCAGTGAAAAATCAGGTATGGCATCAATGTGGTGGCAGGTTGCCGGTTGTCACTGAGCATGGAGTTCAACAGTTGCAGTTGGTTCATGCGTATAAACACCTTGGATCGTATGTTCAGGATCACGCGGTGATTCAGAAAGATCTGAGGTATAGAAATGCTCAAGCCCGTAAAGCATACGGCCAACTCCACAAGCAGTTCTATTCCAAACGAAACGTATATGATTCTACTAAGTGCGAAGTTTATGCTGCTCTGGTGTTATCCAGGCATGCATATAATGTGCACACGTGGGCATGGGTGACAGAAGGAGAATTGGCACAATGGGAAAATGGCATCAGATCACAGGTCGCTTCCCTTGCGCGGAATGCTCTCCGCCCAATTTTGCCCTTTCATTTCACGACCGCAGAACTGTGCGCGCTTGCAGGGGACCACAGTCCTCTAGATACACTGCATGCAAATAGGCTGCGGTATGTCAAGAGAGCGATTCAGGTTGCACCGTCTTCTTTGTGGTCTTTCCTGCACGACAACAATATGAGCCAATCTTGGATCTCTCAACTCATGAGCTCCTATGCATGGATTGTCAGACATTTGAAGCCTGGAAAGATACCAACATTTGTGGAGCCATGTGATGTGTTGAGTTTTATCGCTCTTGATCCTCACTGGAATGGCAGAGTAAAAGCCGCTCTTAATGCTTGCAAGTGTTTTAGAGCACAGAATGCAAAGGGGAAACTGTGGACTATGAAGATTCAAAAATCCATTTCTTCCCTTGCAGAACTGCCCACTGCTGCGGATGATGTCAAGCAAGGTGCATGGAAATGCAACTTGTGTGATGAAAGATTTGACTCAAAGAAGGCCCTTGCCGTTCATGCAAGACACCGTCATCAATATCGTACGATCATGAAGTACTATGTATTTGGAGATGAATGTCATGCATGTTGCAAGAAATTTTTCAATCGATCAAGGCTGCTTGCGCATGTTCATGCTTCAGCTGGTTGCAAAGACACATATCTTGGCTGCTTTGTGCCAGAATCAGAAGAAGTTGTTGAACAGGTTGAAGCAGCAGAGAGAGAAAGCGCGCGTGATTTGCGTGCACAAGGATGGAACCCATCGAAAGCCTTTCTCCCAGTGATTAAGATTTGTGGTCCCCCTCTCCCCAAGTGTGGCACAGAGGGAGCTGCCAGGATGCAGGAAAGATGGCAGACCCGCATTCAGGTCACTGGTCGAGCATATGAAGGACTGGATGGGTTTTGTGAACATCTTGCCCAATCATCTGATGACAAGGTTGAGATTCTGCCGTTCATTTTTCAATCCAATGGAGGCAGAGTTCAAGGCCACGCCGGAATCTTCCAGCATTTTGGCCTTGCTGCTGAGACTGCGATGCTTCATATCCAGTGCTTCCTGTTTGTCCATTTCTTTAGTGGGCATCGAAGGACAGGAGATTTGCAACATTCCATTGAGGGTCATGAAGTTGTTGGCTGTCAGCAAATATTCTGCATATCCGTGGATCTATGTTTGGCTAAGACCCACTCTGACCTTACAGATGAGGAGACAAAACAATTTTGGATTGGCAAAATGCGAGGCGGACAAGTCCTCGGGATAGGTGGTGGGCCTAGCTGCGAGACATGGTCGGCGGCCAGGTATGAACCTGGAGGCCCACCACCTGTACGTTCCTTTGACACTCCATGGGGCTGTTCTGGTTTGACCAAACAACAATGGAAGCAAGTTATAACAGGAACGAAGCTGGTCCAATTTTTGATAGAGCTTCTTGTCATTGCGGCGCAGATAGGACTTTGTGGTTTTTTTGAGCATCCTCAATTTCCAGTGTGGCTGATGCGAAAGAGACCCGCCTCGGTTTGGACGCTGGATGCAATGAGAGCACTCATCAGGCTGGAGTGTTTTCAGGCATGCTCATTCGATCAGTGCATATATGGCCTCGAGGCCACGAAACCTACAACATTGCTCCTTTTGCGCCTCTCCACCTTCAGGGATTTGACATTGACAAGAGGAAATCGAGGCAGATGTCCACATCCAGCGAAGCACAAACCATTGCATGGAATTCAGCAAGATGGCACTTTTGCAACGGCCAGAGCAAAGATCTATCCAATGGCCATGAATCGTGCCCTTGCAACTGCTGTGTCCAGGTTTTTGACGGAAAGGCACATTACAAATGTGTGCAATACGTTGCCAGTGGACCTGCAGGAATTAGTGTGCCATGACTTCATCGATGAGTCTGTTGTACAGCCAGACTACTATCGATAGCATGTATGCATGAAGCCGAGCGTTTCAAGACGCAGTAACCGCAAAGTGACAAAAAAAGTTTCATGGACTTGGTACAGTTTGGAGACGTGGCCACCATATACCAGTCACATACATGTGCACACTTGCGTACATTTGCATCGTAGCGTCGTAGATAGTACTAGTATAGGATCAATGCAAGGATGCACACACTTTGTGTGCACATTGTGCCGACATTTACTTGGTTTTGTTTGAATCACGACCGATGCTCCTGAATTTGATTCTTATTGACGTGTTTGCCACGATGCAACTGCGCTCAAGCTGCACTACCGCTGCAGCTCAGGGAGTATCAGAAAGCCAAAGCCGGTATCGTCGGCCTGAGCGAAGTGAACCGCTTGGGCGTCATGGTTCGGGCCTGAGTCCATTCGTTCTAAATGGACTGGCGCTGTCGTCTCACTTAAAATAGAACAAATTATATTGGATTTGAGCTACCATGATGTCAATTTCTTCTTTCCTAAGATGTCTTAGTTACCATCCAGCATGTCAGCATGCAATCTTCACATGGCAGCCTCCCAAGAGTTTTTCGGAGCCGCTGCCACATCAGCTGCATCAGCTGATTGGCAAGGCTGCGCTCTATGTGTATGGCACTCCCGGCTGTTGGCATCAGTTTTTCTTGCATAGCAGGGCATAGCACATTCAAGTCACGAAAGGTAGCGTCAGCTACCTGAGTTCTCCGTGCTTCAGCACAAGCTTAGGGGGTATTGGGGGGCCAGCCCACGGAATTCATGGAATTCTCG
>Ga0126342_10004371_pt1 | contig 24040 bp, 18 predicted proteins | sample Cyp1metagenome_FD_92528 | JGI IMG/M metagenome (GOLD analysis project Ga0126342, IMG submission 92528) | Coral microbial communities from Lord Howe Island, Old Settlement Bay, Australia - Cyphastrea 1 metagenome | ecosystem: Host-associated > Invertebrates > Cnidaria > Coral ...
TATACTAGACTATACTAGACTATACTAGACTATACTAGACTATACTAGACTATAGAGGGAGGGGGGGGTTGGCAGCGAAAACGAAAACCCGTCGAAGGAGCAATGATAAGTGAAGCTAAAGCTATCACAAGCTGTATCACAAGAACATCCACTAAACACGCCGGCAGGCCGGCGGAATACACTGATGAAGTTTTGGTAATTGATCATAGTAGCTTTTGGTAACTTATGGTTTATGTAGCAACATTCCAACCGGGTTTTAAATCCCATGAGTTTCACCCGAAGGCAGCTGCGGGGTGTGAGCGACGAGCGCGATGAGGTTGTGGCACACGACTGGAAGCGGCTGGAACAGGTGCGTGTTTTGAAGCGATGGCTGGCGAGTGGCTGGATTTGTTTTTTGACAAGGAAATCTGGATTGCCTAAACTGGATAGAAAATGATAGAAATGATGGATTTGTGCGCTATTTGTTTGGAAAGATTAAATGATCCATATGGATGCACGCTTGATTTATTGGGGAGTACCTGCCCAACCCAACAAAAGTGGTATAGGAAACATCTACTTGAATGCGCTGAACTTGAAATCCAAGGAACTGACGCACAAGCATCAGCACCAAGATACGTGGCTCCCAATGCCCATTCCGAGAACAATGCGCAAATTCCCACCATGAAGTCCAGGAGCACTGCAGCGCCAGGGGTGTGGGATGTTGGTGTGAGAGCATCAGGATGCCACCGTCATTGATTTGCTGGAACTACAAGAAATGTCGGCCAGTCAGGCTATGTCAGGCTATGTCAGGCTGAAGGATCGCCGTGGTGGAACGTGGAACCAAGCATGGCCAACTGAGGTATCACCAGCATGCCCATTGATCAGCACCGCACCAGTGAACAAAGGGGACTCCTTCTGTTGCAACAGGTTCACCTCAAGGGACAGAGCCGAAACTTAACATGGACATGGGATGATTCCCAATGACTTTTGCATATTTCTAGGGGAGTGGCTCAACCGCCAAAGCAGTACCCTATCGATACACCCAATAGGTGGCAGCCAGGGTGACTTAAAAAGTGAGTTAAAATGTCTAGAAGTCTAGAAGTTGGTTTATAAGCCCCGCTAGCTCATACTGTATTGTGGAATATAATTATATATATTGCTATAGTCATATGTCCCCCATAAAAAATATCAACCTTAAGCTGTGCTTCAACTTATAGCGTCGCGGGCCCCAAAAAACGGCCGTAGGTTAGAGAAGAGAAGGACTGCAAGGAGCGGCTTCTGGAGGAATGTAACTTGGCTAATGGTTTATCAATGTTTATCAGTTTTTCGTCCTTGGTTCATATTCATTTTCAGGATGGAAAAATATTGAAGAAATCAAAATGAGATCCCAACATCCCATAGTTTCGCATCATTTACCCAGCAAAATTTTGATATTTTGGTATCCCAAATGTTCAGACATAGCCATACTGATTGATGTGTGGGTGTTTTCACGTGGTGTTTCCCTCGCCACTGGTACACAGATTTCCAGGCACCAAGATCTTCTGGACAGGGCTTTCGGGTGGCGAGACAAAAACAAACAAATAGCACGTTGTTTCCTAAGGTCGGGGACCCCACAAGGCACCTGAATTCGTTTATTTGTAGCATCTGAATGCATCTGATGGGTTTTAAGGAACCCCAATTCAAGGAAAAAATCTCATCTGCCCAACGGATTCAAGAGTGTTCTTCCAGTGTGCGTCTACTGAGTCCACTGGGACATGTTTAATCCATTACATGTGTGTCAATTTCTACAGGGGTGACCTGTGGGCATCATCTCCAAATCCATGCCATTTGCTTGCCGATTTCGAGTAGCCGTGGTCAATTTGATGCCACCAATGGTATGGTGATCCCAAATGGTACCTTCTGGAAAGCAGAAAACTGAAACCCTCAGGCGAACGCTTTCGCCTGGTGATTCACGAAACAAGGTGCTAGGGCCGGTCCATCCTGCGACGTTCTGGAAGAGGAAATGTCTTACGGCCGCAGTTTCCACCATTGACTGGGACCAAAGTTCAACCAAAGACCCCAATAGTCAGGTCTTAACTTTGAATGGTGTTTCGAACCTGTGAGAGTTCTGCAGGCCAGTTTGAAGCCAGAACCAGGGTTGGATGGTTGGTGGGTTCGATTCCCGCCGGTGACTACCTTGGATCCATCAGCCACGAAATTAGACGCGAGCGAAATTTCCATGGATTTTCCATGCGTTTATCGCTCCCAGATTCTTGCAGCCCCATTGTTTCTTGTTCCGTTTGCTTGATTTTGTGCCAAAAACCATCAAAAACCTACAGTGCAATGTGCAAGTATCAAAAGAAGAAGGAACCATTACATCCCAAATCATACCAACCATGTTTTTTTTCGATGTGTTTTCTTCCAGGTATGAAACGTTGAAGTGAAACTGACCTCGTCGCAGGCAAGAAGCTCTTGCAGAGATGCAGGCGGTGTGTATCATGTTGCCCGGTGCACCTGTCAAAAAGGCTGTCGGTTTGTCATCTGAAAATAGATGAACATAGGAGACCCCAAACTCCACTGCTTAATCAGCATGTCCTTAATAGAATTGCATCTTGTTAGAGTTTGTCTTGAACATGAAAAGACTGGGTGTAAACGGTGTAAACTGTGTAATCCAGTGTAATCCCACAGATTGAGTCATTTAGTTTCCAGCGGTGAAAATTGGTGACTCAAGATCCATCGTGATGAGATTCCCAAGATGTGGATGCGGGCGAAGATCGTTTGTGTTGGTGCCAAAAATTGGCTATTAGATGAACATCCCCAAATAGACTAATAAGATTGACTGGGGTCTCACATGATTCTTGGGATATTGAGAATTCCTTGGGATATCCGGGGAATTCGTGGGATATATGCGATCTTGGGATGTAAACTAAACAGGGTACCGCTTGTGACTGCTCAGCATTTTACCGTTGCTAGGCCCAGGAGAGAGAACACCATGCCGAGTTCAAGAAGTTCCAGGAAAATCTTGTTGAAACATGTGGGTACGGCGAGCAAAAATGGGCTGCCAGTGGGCCAAAAAGCTGGGTCGTTTCAATAAGCATGAATCACTGAACTTGCCTATGGTGAGAGCATGTTGCAGGTTAAAGCCCTTGACCAATTTTAATATAGCACATTTACAGCATATGCTGGGATTATATATGAGTCCCCATATACATTTCATTGGGGTCAAGGAGGATGTAAAATTCATCCCATGCCAGGAACATTCGCATCAGCAGAAGGAAGTCGCCGACCACGACAATCAACGCATCAGGCCGCGGCCACCACCACCTCTCAACCGCCGTTTTGGGAGATACGGTCGTAGCTGGTAAACAAAGGTCCACTTATAGACGATTTACAGTCACCTATTCAACATTGTAACATGGTGAAAATTCATGAAATTTCCACAGCTATGTTAATTTACTGAAGGGTATGTTGGAGATGCCGTTCATTTCTGTTGACGTGGAAAATGTTGCACTGTTTCGCAGAAACAATAGGATTGAAGTGTCCAGAAAAGCATTTCAAAGCAAGAGAAGTACGCTGCTTTTGCGTTGTCGCGCTTGTCTTTTTGACATGTCCTCAGGAGTGAAATGCAGCAGCAGCACACCCAGCACTTGGGGCTAAAGCAGCAGGACTGATGTTCTCGTGTTCATGCCACAAGAGCTCAAAAAAGGATAGCCTCCGGTAATTTGCTACAGTTTGTGAACTGGAAAATCACCATTAACATTAAAAACAGTAGGTCATCAAACTCAATCAATGGGGCATCCATACCTATATCATTTATTATAATATATTACAATATATATACATATACATATTGTAATAAGTAAGAGGTAAATAAATAAGTAATACAATGTAATATATATATATTGTAATAAGTAATAAGTAAATAAATAAGTAATAGTAATACAATGTAATATACATATATATATAAGATACCATAACTATGTAACAATTACCATAGCAGGGGGGTGAGCCTCCTGGAAGACATGACGTCGGCAAAGGAGCTCGACGAGCAAAGGACGGCGCATCGTCCATTTGGGGAGTGGTGGCAGCCCACAGGATTCATACCCTTTGGTGATATAAGAGTTTGCTATGGTAAGTCACGATTTTTACAAGGTAAATATAGGTAAATATATAGGTAAATATATAGGTGAATATATAGGTAAATATATAGGTAAATCATCTATAAACGGGCAATGTTTACTTTAGATTACCAGAGGGTAGTTGATGCGTTTGGCTTGTGTTTTAGGAGAAATGACTTTAAGCATGGCTCATGAAACGGCGATATCGCGCAAAAGTATACAGTATACATATTTTGGAAGCATGTCCTTTGCTTGTAAAGGTGAGGTGCTCGAAGATGATGTGTCAATAGACTAAGTAGTCTACTTAGTAATGGCTGGTTTTGGCGGATGATTCATTTCGGGTGCCCACTCTTGACTCACATCCCAATCAAGTGGAATGGTCGTAGAAGGAACGATCACCAAAAAGGCCCAGCGCTATGCGATGCTGGCTCACCCATTTTGATTGAAGTTTTTAACAAACGGGAGGACATTGGTGACATGGTACCTTTTCAAGCCTTGACATGAGTTTTTGTAAATCAGAGTGCCAAGAATGCTCTGACATGGATAGTTGAAGTGAAGACTCCTGGACTCTCCTGGATCGCGCAGAAATCGCATGAAATCACATCACAGCAGTGAGGACTCTGCAAGAAAGTGTGGAGGCGAGCCTGAGCCAATTTTCTGTGCGTGCGGCCTCAAACTTGGGATTCCCCAGTCGTTGCAGGCAGAGATGCAACAGCTGCTGGGGGAGCCCAGAAATTTCCACAAGTCTTTGGTGTATCTTTTATTCTCATGGCTGTTGGGGGAGGTAAGAAGATAAGGTGTATTGATATGACATATACATTACATATATATATACATATTGACATATACTATTCGGATCTAAGAGGTGCAGTTTATTCATGTTCAATCGTTGAAGAAGACTGTCGTCGTTTGGGGTAGCGATAGGGCGGCAACCAAAGGGTTTCTCGCCACACAGCAGACATCATCACTAGCAAGATGCTAATTGATCATAATGGCTCACCTGGCAGTGAGCACAGTTTTGATATCATCTAACAACATCTAACATTACCTCGTTTGAAAAGGTGTTCATTGAATTTGAAGTTAACAACTGACAACACGTAGCAAATCATAAGTTTTAAGTTATAAGTATATACAATGTTACCCTAAGTATATACAATGTTACCCTCTCCCCTCCAGCTTGACCTCCAGGAAATGAGATGTACATATATAATTATTTACATATATATCATATATATATATATGTATGTATGTATTGTGATAAGTGATATATTATAACATGTATAAAACTACTATCCCCCCTGGACCACTAAATGTCAGGTTCTCAGCTCCCCAAGGCGTTCAGAGCTCTCCAGCTACAAGGCGCAAGCCGCCACGGCAGCCAACAGCGCCAGCGCGGCGGCGCTATCGCAGCGCAACCAGCCGCGCGGCTGATCACTAGCGGTTTTAATGGGAAAACCATGGGAAAACCATGGGAAAACCATAGGAAAATGGAGGTTTACCCTCTGGTAAACTAACCTAACTATGGAAAATCACAATTTTTCATGGGAAAATCCACTATAAATGGTCATTTTCAATAGCTATGTTAATTTACCAGAGGGTAGGGTGAATGATGGTGAAGAAAATCTCCAATGATGGTGATTATATGATTTATGATATTTTATGATGGTAATTATGATGGACTTGATTATCATCATTAGGTTTAATATGGTTTAATGATTATTATTCCCTAATGATGGTGATTATGGTGATTATTCCCGTATGACTGGGGGAATCCACATCCACCAGCTATGACTTAGGGTGCCAGGGTTTTGACGAAAACAGCCATCTTGGGAACTTATCATATCAAGAAAAATGCAATTTAACCGTCAAACTTCAAACGATAAGTAAATCACGGTTGTTGAGTGGGTTGATTGTTGACCATGTCCGTTGAAAACTACCAACACCCGAGTGAAAATTGAAAATCTCCTTTGGATCATGAGATCAGCAGGAAAGGTTGGCAGCCCATGTACAGTGTGGTATGTGGTGCAGCCCAAATCACCACTTGGCTGACCAAAATGTGGCTATGTGGCTTTCAGGGTCGCCAGCGGAGCATGCAAGGCTTCATACTTGATCTTTATCTGGTTGGTGGTTTCAAACATGTTTTATGTTCCATAATATATGGGATAATCCTTCCCATTGACTAATATTTTTTCAAGATGGTTAAAACATGTTAAAACCACCAGCTGGTTGATCTATTGTCAGCACCTTCCACACCCACTGGCTTTGCTTGGGTGTGTTTCGTGGCGATCTTTTCATGGCGATGATTTCCTCGCCGAAAAAACGTTGTGGATCAGTGCATTCGAGGCGTATCCTCCACAAGCAACAGCTGGACAACTTGTACCTGGGCAACGAAAATGCCATCGGGTCACTATGTTGTCCATCTTCATGGGTTGCTTGTTTTGTCATGGAGGAATACACTATCCAACCAAAAATCAACTCTTTTACCAGGTATCCATGGTTAAGATCATTCCACAGAAGACTTTTCCGATGTGAATGTTGTTTGAGTCCTCATACAGACAGCCCCAAGATGTGCGGAATTCGGGATAAATTTCCATAACAAAAAATGTCAGGAAAATTGAGCACTTATATTTGGAAACGATAATTCCTATGGTCACATCATTTTTATGGTCAATCACTATACAGCCATCATTCTTTCGGAAAATTGTGATGATCTTCCCAATCAGAGCAACGGAAGCTCAGGACGGAGGAACATCAGGCACAGTTACATGCCCTGAACCAGCTGGCGCCTCAACATGACGAAGCCGCGAAGCGTTCATGATTTACCTGCCATTTCTATCCATTTCTGGCATCCCATGACATTCCAAATCAATGATTTTGAGGCCCGATTCAACAAATATGGGAATGTTCGGATCTTGTGAAATGATGATAACTGGTGGGTGGTTTGGAACATCGCTTTTATTTTCCCCATTCAGTTGGGGTCATGTCATCATCCCAACTGACGAACTCACTCCATGATTTTTCAGGGGGCTAGGTTTACTACCACCAACCAGAGGGTATATCCCATTTATAGGTGGGATGTATGACATATTAGGACATATTATGACATATTATGATAAATAATGGGATAAACCCTCTGGTTGGATAAATTATATCCCACTAATTATATCCCACTAATAAATCATTATTATGACTCACCAGATATCCATGTCCCCTACGCAGATTCGTCACAACCAGGCAGCACATGCAGCAGCTAACGGTGCAACAGCACATGTTGGATCCAGAGAGGCGGCGATTGGGTGATCTAACCAGCGGTGGAACTATGGTACAGTATTTTACCACAGAATCCTCCCCTATGTGTATGGTAAAATATATGGTAAAATATGTTAGGTAAATGTATGGTAAATGTACCAAAGATTGAGTATATGATAGTTTTTCTGCGCTTTCTAAGTTTTCATCATTTGTTTTGATCGGAATCCATGAGGAACAAGGGCTTTGAATGATGCTCAAAGGACCTTGGATGAGCCAGGTCTAACCTGGTTGGTCTCCATTGATATATCAAATTATGTCAAGGTAGTTTGTCCAACGAATTGGCAGACCTCAATCACTACATGTCATAAATATATTACAAACAAAATAAGTAAATATAATATACATATATCATATACATATAATTGTATGTATATATATATATACATAACAGTAATCCATCATAATCACCCAAAAAAATAGAACAGGTTTAATTTGCCACATTTCAGCCGCATTTTCTCCACGGACTTTACGCTCGGTGCCAGGCTTTCCACCTTCGTGGACGACTTGTTGGATGAAATTAGTTGCCCCTTGGCACCGCCTGAGAGCCATAGTCATACCCAACTGGATGAAAAGTGAGTTATCCAAAAAAATGGCTATTTCACTAGGTCACTAGGGGTTTACTTATCCAGTTTTTTGGGGATAACTATGGAGATAGAGAAACCTACATTAACATCCCCGAAGCAGCTATTCTGTTCACTGAAGTACCAGGGACCTGACCCATAGCTATCTGAGTTTGACCCCAATTTGCGGCCGTTCTTTTCATCGATTTTAGAATTTCAAGAGGAAAAATGGGGATGTACTTGTGAAACAAAACGGTAGAAGTGACTTACCCTGATTTCGTGGGTAGTAGATTCATTGAAGCCTGGTGAAGAATGGTTTTCTTTATTTACCATGGAATGGGACGGGGTGCCAAATTTTGAGACCGCACCGTTTCAACTGTTGGAGGAGAATATGCACGCGTAATTTCAACAGGTACATTCCTCAACCCCGAAGTCTGTATAGAAAGCTACTCTTGGATCAGTTTACCTATGATTCCTATTTGATGCCTTTTACCTGGTTTCATGTGTGATGAATGTATTTTTATAATTATATATATATGGTCATTCTAGGTGAACCTATTTTTTCATGTGATTAACATTGATTAACCAATATATATATATATATAAACCAAATCTTATGATACCTCGTGATGATATATGATGCTATGTTCCACCATACTTCGGGTGAAACCGCCAGTCCCGAGGCTTAAGGCAACGAACGGAGGACAAGCCGCAGGTGCTGGGTGCACCTCAAAGCCATGTCTTCCCAAGAAATCCAACGGTTGATTTTAGTGCGTGGTTCATATATGTGTATAATGTATGTATATAATATAATTTAATTATATATAATATAATATACTTATATGATATTATATGTACAGTTAATACACACCTACATACATGTGTTTTAACAACATCTGTATTTATATTCTATATACACATGTTATTTAGTGTTACTCCCCGCATGCGATCTATATGTTGTATCTACATTGAATCTACATATCATGTCCAGAAGTACACACCGGACATTTCTTCGTAAGATGGCCAGGCACAACAAGAGTTGCTGGTTCCCTTGTCGTCGCCACACTTGGAGGCACATGGGTGAAAAAAAAAAACAATGGAGGGTACCATACCTTTGGACCCTCCAAAAGTCATGGGATGTCCATAGCCATTGAAAAACGGGTATGGGGAGGGTCTAGGTATGGGGAAGTTGGATGGAAGTTGGCTGGGTTCCTAAACAAAATTTTTGGATTCAAACAAACCACCAGTTTGGTGACCCCATAATTTTGACAAGAATAAATGGTTGAGTTGAGCCCCTGTATTCATGGTTCTTGGTGGTTCAGTGGTTTAAAATGTCTTAATAAACCCTGTGATTCCCTTCAAAAAGATGTTGGGATGAAGAGAATCACTCAGAATCATGGGGCTCAGGACCATGCCAGCTCCTGTAAATATGGCTACTCGTACCTAACCACTTGCACACACATGCACATTGTATATACATATAAATTATACATTATACAAACATGAATGCATGCATGCATGCCATGCATGCAGACAGACAAACAGACAGACAGACATACAGGCACACTGTGTATCCCCTACGTATTATGGCTATCTTTTTCCATAGATCACCAGTTTGTCGCTCAGGTCTCTTCACGCCGTCTTGCCAAGATGCGACAGCGTCTAGCAGAACGAAAGGAGGAGGCGCACTACGCAGTCGGGCATGGCACTGTCCGGGTGGCAGTTGGGTAGAGCCCGATTTTTGATGTGGGGATGATAATGCAATAAGACTGGGAAGCTTAGCAACAAAAATTGGGGATCATATATACAGATATATACAGATATATGCAGATATATACGCAGCCAAAATAAAGCAACAATTGGGTTGTGGACGTTCAGCAAACAAATCATGTGGGGACTGAAACCAATGCAAATCCATTTCAACAAACGAGGATATCGTTCATCTGGATGCAGGGATGAGGAAAAAAACCTTGGGGACCCATTTTTCTGGACTTACCCTTCTGTGTCAAGACCCGTGATACCATCAACGATGGGTGAAACTCCACAGCCATTTTGGGAAGACCAGGGTATAGCCACGTGAAGCCCCTAAGAATGCTGTTGAAAGATGATTCTTATCTTGCATCTCCATGTTTGATTCCGCCTTGAAGTTTCTGCTGGGGTCTGGCTGCACATGCTCCTTAAGCATTGGTTGCAATAGCGGAATTTCATGGAATTTCAACAAGACCCGTCGTAGCAAGCCCTGGTAATTGTGCTTTGTCACGTTGGTTGACCAGATGTGAGCATACGGTGGTTTCTTTAAATGGGGCTGCCCCCTCCAAATTTCATCATTTTAGTGTTAAAACCCATGGTTTTGGCGATCCCCCATATGTTTTTGCATTTCCATAGGTCTTCGACGTTTCATGGTGTCAGAACTTTGCTGACTGGGTATACAGTATACACCTTTGTCAGGGGAATCCGATGATAAACCATCATAAACGGTGGTGCTCACCAGTTATACGTTGGTATTATAAACCCATCTACCTGCAGCTATATCTACCATAAATTCAACCCTTTGCCTAGTTATATATATATATACAGTGTGTATATATATATAGTATATGTATATACACATACAACATAAACCAACTTGGCTAAGTAGGCCACCTTGTTCAGTTTTGGGGTACCAAAACTGCTTCAGATGGCAAGGACACGGGCCCCTCAAGCCGATCGCGGCCGGGGTGTTTGAGGCGATGGCGAGGTTTCCATAGGAGATACCCCAAGCTGGATGATTTACAATGGAGAATCCCTATGATAATGGATATTTAGGGATATCCCATGGTATCCCTATCTTAGGAAACCTCCATATATGGCGATGATCATGGGGATTCTATGGGGATTCTATAGATATGAACCATCAACAATGGTGATGATATGGGGATATACCCTCCGGTAATCAAACATGGCAGGCTAGTAGGAAATCCCCAATGAAAATGGACGTTCATAAATGGGAACATCATGGTATTTTCCAGCAAGCCATGTTTGAGGACACCGGAGAAAATCACCACAAGCAACTGATCACATCATTGTATAATGTTCGCACCAACTATCAATCAATGAGATGAGACATGACAAAATAACGGTTTGATTCACTTGATCCACTTGGAACTGCTGAATCCCAACTTCAGGTTGTTCTTGTTAAACAACTCCACGGACGCCTGAGCTTTTAAACCACCATATCTAGAAATTAGAGGAGACTGCAATCGCTCAATTTTGTGCCTGCAAGATCTCTTAAACTGGGGTTGATCATTCCACTACTTCCATTACTTGGTATCTTAAGTTGGCATATCCATCGGTATAATATACAGACCCGGTTGGATGAAATTTGTGCATAGTCATAGCTCAATTCTTACAAGTAGTCGAAAACAAACCAATTATGGCACCCCCATATTGATATAAACGTTGGAAATCTGGAAATTAAGGAGAAAACATCATCGAACTACCATCCTGGACATGTGCTCCTTGTTTTTTTTTAAATTACCTCAATCCAACCACCATCCAAATGTTATCATGATAATCCCACCAATTTGTTCAACTTACAGCTTCCCTATATTTTTTATGGTGGAACCATGCTATTCCAGGATGGCACCAGAGAGGTCCAGCGACTCCCCGAGGAGCGGGGTATCCTGAGTAGCTGAGGTCGCTGTGGTCAATTTTTCCTTGGCGGACCTTTTTTTTGGAAGAACTACAAGTACTCAAGTAGTACAAATTACTACAAATATCACAAAATCAATCGGCAAAAAAAAGAGTTGATGAGATTTTAATTGTCAGCGATTAAGATCCTTACTTCAATGTAGGTTGTGTGTCCTATCTGGGGAACAGCTTTAAAAAAAATCAACTTTAAAGATAGTATAGCATTTGTTTGGGGCGGCCACACACACAAATCAGGACAGAACATTATGAATTTATATGATTTATCATGATTTATCCGATTTTATCCACTGAAAATTCATATATATATAACCATGATTCAACACTAGGGACTTCACCACCGAAACCTATGGGAATTTCCAATGAGATAAATGGGGATGTGACCATCCAAAATAGGAATTTCCAATGAGATCCATGTTCAAGTAGCTTCAATCTTGGCAGCTTGTTTTGATGACATTGACTTGGTTAAACGCATTTGGCCAAGAAATCCCCGGAAATCCAGTCGCGTTTTCTGAGGGGTCGATGGTGTCGGGGAAATTTCAGGACGCCATCGCCTGAGCGGTTGACACAAAGGTGGGCCGGTGATCACTGGGATGTTCTTTCGATGAATCTGTTGTGGAGATAGCCTAATCATTATGATCCATTGAAGTTGCATGGGAACACCTACTCAAACGTGTGTTGGATTCAGGTATCAGATGTCAGGATATTACTTAAAAAATTGTCTGGCATTACTTCCTTTTTATGTAAACAAAAAAGGTATATAGATGGTTTTGCAGGTGTAAACTTCCCATCTTCCCATGGAACTGGATCCAGTGCCAGGCCTCTGGGCTCCACGGGCTCCACGGAGGTCGTGAGACTGCCCTACACCTTGGAACCCATCACACAGGAGATTTCTTGACTCAGAACTGATCGAAGGCTTAGGCTGAAGGTGTTTTTGGAGCTTTTTGGAGCTTGAATATTGATGAACATTGATGGCAAATTGACAAGAGATTCTAATGTATCAAGAGATTCTAATATATTCACTAGATTAAATTGGAAAAGTATGGCAAACACCTTCCTGAGTTCCTGAACATGGCTTCGTCAAAGAGACATTGGGAGTCAGGAAACCTGGTGCAGTGAGCTCACCTTTTTTTGCAACTTCTCCAACTGCTACCATGATGAAGCCCCAAAACATCCCAAAACTGCATATAATGTGGGGGCATGCACGAAATCAATGGATAGCTGGCCCAAAATGGATGCTTCAATGCTTGAATGACAATAGAAATTGTGTGGGTCAAGACAGGTTCCCAACGTCCTGACCATGGCGGTCATGGCCATGGGGTATGACAACGATGCACGCCACGGCAGGAGCCAAGTCAGTGTCAGGAGCCAAGGAGTCCAGAGGCCCAAGCCATTGATTTTCCCATTGATATTAACATATCTGAACCAATAACTTGGATGATTTTGGGGTACCTCCATTTTGACAGGAACTTCCACATGGTAAACCATGACTAGTTGGCGGCTTCAAATGTGTGGTTGTTTTCCACCTATTTGGGATGATCTGAAGTCAAATTTCAGGTTGAAACCCGGGGATGAATTACACAGCAGTATCAAATGCGCGGAGTTCGAAAAACTAAGTCACTATGTATTTTCCACTGCAAGAGTGCACAACATTTAAAAGATTTTACCTGTATCATGACAAGGGAAGAGTGGCAGCATCGAAGTACACTTGCCTGCAGAGTAAATGATTTCCTTGTGGATTGCAAACGTATAAACTCCATCCTCCCATCTTGTCTCACCCTGTCTCCCATGTCAAATTAAAGCTAAACTGGCTACGCCTTAGTGTGTCACAACTCACAACTCGGGGAAGACTTGACTGCATTTGTGTGCCAAGACCACCGTGTGTGATGTCCGGTGTTCTTAATTTTGAGATGTTATGCACTGTCAAGCATGCAGACGTGAATATCAACATATACAGAGACAAATGAAAACATACATGTCTGTCGAGACATACATCTAATCTCTACATATACACGGTGACCATTTTCCTATATCTGATATACTATCTCACAGTCTTTGTTCTGTGACTCTCTACTCAACCAACTTTTTCCATACGATACACTATTAACGAATATTAACGATTCATATGATCCACGTGTTTAGGTGTTCATTTCACATGTGTCTGAAAATGGGGCGTATCGCTATACCAAGCTTTCATTGTGTTTATAACATTTTATAACCATGTTACAGTAAATCATGTTGCCATTTTTCTCCACCTGCCAGGTGAGGGTCTCTAGATTCCTAGATTCTCGTCCTCGCCTCCTCCTCTGCCAGCTCCGGATGCTGTGGTGCACGCCTGGACCCGAACTTCATATTGCCAGATAGAATGTCAGAAAGACAGTCAGATAGAATGTCAGAGTATATATATATATAGAATATTATAGAATATTAAATAATATATATGCCAGAAAGTCAGAACATATATATATATATATATGCCGGGCCATATTACTTCCAGATGATATGACAGAAACTTGGCCAAAACAATTTGCCAGGCTTGGGATCACTCCAAGTAAAGAAAATATGTTGTTTTCTTCACTGTTTCCCTATGATTTCACAATGTTTACATTTGTGGGCTTTCGGCCTCCGAAGACGCGAAACAGGCGATGGCCATGCAGCCAATGCAGCCAGAGGCCTGGCAGTTTTCCTTTACGAATTATCACCTTTTCAACAATTAATAATAGTTATCCTTGATATTCATTGTTATCATATAACAATCAGGAATAGTTAACATATTGGCGATTCATAACTATATAAACGATATCAAATGAACATCCTAGTTAGAGTGCATAGTTCTCATAGTTTTGCGGTTCAATAGCAATGAAGCATGAATAGTTATGTTAACTGATGGCTTATAGACTGGATAAACTCAGGGATTCATTCCACATATCATCCCCAAAACTGGAATAGCCTCTGGTAAATTCATTGAAAATGATAGGCTATGCCATAGCTGTGTAACAAATTTCCGCAGGGTACATCATCAAGAATATTGGTTTGTTGTGGGAGTTATGAGGTGGAGGCCCCTGTGAATACTATAGTCACTTCATTGACACCGTTTGGGGCTGAGTCCTATCCTGGAGGTGCGAGAACCTCGAGTTGCTCCGCGAAGGCTGGGTTGCTCAACGACGTTTTCCGTTTGGCTCGCCCGAGCAAATTCATCACCACAATTTTCTGTTTGGAAGAGGATTTTCCTGTTGGAGAAGGGCAATTCTTGTGTTCCATGTTGAATTTAGCCATATTAAAGCCTTATCAAGGGTTTTCATTAACCCCACAGCAAAGCTGATCTAGTCGGTGGTTTCAAAAATGTTTCAAAAGTATGGTTAAGACTTTCAAGCAAGTGCTGATATCCAACGACGAGCATTTTTTTCAGGCTTAAGACCACCAGCCATCAAAAGGGGCAGCCCGTCTTTGGAACATATTTCCATGGCACTTGGATCTATGGCTGCCTCCAGTTTGTGATTTCAGTACTTTTACATACTTTTACAGTATTTGATGTAATTTGAACTAATGTGATATAATATGTATATATGTAACAGAATCATTTGATACGGATATCATAAAACACAAGTAACTATATGGTTTTCGAATATTGTCTGGTCTATCGATGTGTTCCATCTCCAACCCCTCCATGATTTTTCTTCGAGGCTTCAAGCGGAAGTGAAGAAGGCGGGCCCCCGCCGCCACGACTTGGCACCGGTGGTTACAGGATTTAACCGAGAAATATGGGCTTCACCAGTTGTAAATGTTGGAATTTGGGATGATTTTCCATTATTTTCCATAGATTTGGGGATCAAGATCCATGAATAAGAACCAACTACAGTAATTAGGTAGTTTGGAATAGGCTTCACCACTGGGGTTTCCTGGTTTTTTTTCTGATCCATGGGCACGGTGCCCCATTTTCTGAATATCCGATAGACAGAAAAACAACATGATTTATTTATTCCCCCAAAAAAATGGGGATCCATGCATTATCATTCATTCATTTTTGAAATGTGGTTTAAGACTGGAAGTTTTTCTCTTTCCAAAGCATCTCCACATCGACTCCGCCGCCTCAGGTGAAGTTTGAAAGTTGACGGGAAAGTTCAACAGAAAAGATGATTACTTACCCAAAAAAAATCGACCTGCAACTGGAGAAAATCTACTTTTCTTCCCTGGGATTACCATTTTATATAGGATTTGTGTTAACTTTCAGGCATTCAGAGGTAGCTACATATCCAAGTCATTCATGTTTGCCACACCGTGCTGTCTTGGTAGATAATTCGCGGGGCGGCTCACAGCGGTGGTGCTGTACCTGCGGAGCGCGTGTGAATTCAAAAGCCATCATTCTGGAGCTTTCCACGTGTGTTGTGTTGTACATAATTGGTATATAAAAGGGTGGAAGAACCATTCGAGAAGTGCTGCGTTTTGCTTCAACGCGACTTTTATATATGTTTATAATGTTTTATATTTTTTAATTTACTTGTATATACTTTTATATACTTTTACTACTCTAATTGCCAGTCCCTTCCAAGAAGGTTATTTTGTCAGCTCAATGTGTGGTCTCTAAGCAAGTCGCAGAATGTCGCAGACCTTTGTTCAGAGAATAGCAACGCGATCAACAGCAAGATCAAATGGCCATCAAAGCCTTATACCACATTCCAGGTTGACAAACAGCCATAATACATTATAGTACCATATACACCAGTTATGAATAGTTGATAAACCAGATTGATGCATGAATTGATAGCCATCAAGAAAAGCCAGCTCTTTTGGGGTTCAACAGGGTAGGCTTTGACCCGATCCGCAAATATATTGCAAATGGTAAGGTGACAGTGTTTTCAACTTACAGTTCTGACTTTCAAGTTTCAGCCATGACAGCAGTTTGCAACTTCATTCGCAGCATCAGCCAGCGTTTTTTCCAACATCTTCTACGTTTCAAGAAACAGTCGTCATGCTCCGATTTTCTGACTGTTGTGTGCCGGAAGCCTGGGAAAGACTTCGGTGGTCAAAGGTCGCTGCGGTTGTTTCTCAGTTCAAGTTTCAACTGCGACTATGATTATACAATCTATACAATCAACTATATATATATATGAAGATTGAAAAATACTGGGATATACACATACATTTATGTGATAGTTCTTTACATTTCTGGATATACCCAGATTTAAATTTGCATTGATCCTGGTAGTGCCATCAGTCGAGGTGTGACCTTATCGATAAAGGTGAAGAGACCTTCGTTCCCTCCAAGGCCATCGGGCGGCGATGTAGATGTCATTGATGTAATGCAAACAGTTCACAAAGGTACACAGTAATACATAGTTTTTGATAGTTTCATTAGTTTCATAGTTAGACATACGGTAACGACATTTGAATATGTGGAGGGCGGGCCAGACTGCGAGGCCCCGGAGGTAGTATGAAATACCAGTTCGTATATTTAAATGCAGTAGTTGCAGTATGTTTAAATGAATTGGATTCCGGATGTTTAAATGGCCGGGCTGGCCAAGGAAAACCTTCCCGGAGTTAGTCCACAATACCTGTTTCGTATATTTAAAAGTCCGTATATTTAAATGTAGTTACCGTATATATATAATATATATATATATATAATATATATATATATATTATTTGTTATATATATATGAATATATGATCATGTGACTGAATTATACAAGTATATAATATATCGGATTATGTAGGTAGTTACTTTTTACCCTTTGTATTTTGTTGCACTCATCACTCATCTCAAATCACCCATATATAATGCGTGATTCCACAATATACGTTTTAAAGTTATATTCCTATGTGTATGTGTAGTATAAGATAAGTGCAAATTGGACCCAGCACTTTCCATTTTTTTTGGTCCCAGCCCCGTCCAAAGCGCCAGGGACAGCCACAGCCAGCAGTGAAGAAATCTGCGAGATGCCCCAATGATAGAACTGGTTGGGTGTTGGCTGAGTCGCCATGAGATAGATGATGTTAGTCGATGTTAGTCGAAGGAAGTTTAGAAGTCAAACTTCCGACAATATGGACAGATGGAAAAGCAGAGGTGGGAAGAGTCAGAGAACAGAGGAGCAGAAGAGAGAAGATCAGATAAGAGAAAGAGTGAGAAGAAAGAAGATGCAGGTGCGCGAAACGGTTGCAAAGTCGCGAAACACTGTGTTTTTCCAATGATTTGTGGCTCCAGAGGGTCGAAAAGTAGGCTCGCTAAAGCGGCGGGTGCGGAGCCATGTGGCCAGATGAGAGATGAAAAGTTGCATGCCGTTGTGGCGCGAAGCACATTTGGAAGTCAAAATGTAGACAGCACCTCACGTTTGGGCCACATTTGGAAGTTGAGATGTCGAAAAAGTGCACACCATTGTGGCGCGAAGCACAATTCCAAGTCAGAATGTGCAAAGCACACCAGGGCCGGAGCACTTTTGGAAGTTGAGATGTCGAAAAAGTGCACGCCGTTGTCAGTTGTGGCGCAAAGCACGTTTCCAAGTCAAAACGTACAAAACACCAGGGCCGGAGCACTTTTGGAAGTTGAGATGTCGAAAAACGCAATCAAAAGTGCAAAAAAATGACGGATATGGGGCACTTTTGGAGTTCAGATGTCGTTTCGTGTGGCCGGCGCGAGGGATTGTGCAACTGGTCAAAAGTGAGCAAAACGTGAAGGTTTTCTAGCACTTCCAAAATCAATGGCAAGCGTAGGGCATTTGAAGAGGATCTGGAAAGATGCATTTTCCGTGGCAGGCGCAGTACAAGAGACATGTTCATCAGAGATGTTAGGAGGTCAGGGCGCTGATTTTCTGAGAGTGGTTGCATTTTGGAGCATCAGATCTTCAGTTTTGGGAAGATGATTTTGTGTGACAGGTGCAGCACTTTGTGTGACCTGGCATCACTTTTTTGTGGCAGGCGCAATACTTCAGAGACATGGGCTGGAAAACACACAAAACGCATTGGTACGAGGCCGTCAGCTCTGCGTTCAACTTTCCATTATTGAAGGAAGTCTCGCAGAATTGCTTCGTTTTTGATGTTGTCAACTTCGAAAATTGAGGAAGTTTTGACATTGTCAAGTTCGAAAATTGACGAAGTCTCGCAGAACTGCTTGCTTTTTAACGCTATCAAGTTCAAAAGTTGAGGAAGTCTCACAGAATTGCTTCGTTTTCAATCTTGCAGATTGCAGTTAGACAGATAGACAGATAGACAGACAGATAGACAGACAGACAGACAGACAGATAGATAGATAGATAGACAACTACAACTACCACTACCACTACACTACACTAATACTACATTTACAAATCCAAATAAACTACGCTACATTACACTACACTAATTACATCTAATTACGCTACACTACACTAATTACACTACAACTACAACAACTGCTACTACCACAGCTACAACAACAATATCAACTACACAACATTGCACTACACTGCATTAATTACACTGCAGCACACTACAACTACAAATACAAATGCAACTACACTACATTACACAACACTACACTACACTACACTAATTACATTACATTACGCTACAGCTACCAGTAGCACCGCACAAGGCGGTGGCGGAAGTTTCAAAGATAGGAAGCTCTCTTATTTCCTTCGACAACCACATCTACAACTGTAACTACCACTAGATTGCACTACACGACGCTACACTAATTACACCACACCACACTACAACTACAACTACACTACCTTACACTACACTAGACTACACTCCGCTATACCACAGTACAGTACACAACACTACAGTGCACTACAATATACTACACTAATTACACCACAACTACAACTACAACTACAACTGCAACTGCAACTGCAACTACACTACACTTATTACACACTGCAACTACAACTCCATTACACCACACTACAACTACAACTGCACTACACCACACTGCATCCAGCAGTTGTGGGTGAGGTGACCGCTGCAACCATTGCAACCACTCAAAAAAACACAACTTCAACCACCTTTCGGTCCATCAGTGGATTCGCTCTGCCCTCCGTGATTCGCAACAACCAACCTCTCCTCTAGGTTTCCTAATTTTCGAAACTTCCGCCACCGCCTTGCGCGGTACTACTGGTAAAGATGGTGCATAATGGTTGATATTGGTTAATACTGGTTAGTAATGGTTCGTTGATGGTTCATCATGGTTCATCATGGTTTGTAAAGGTTCACAATGGTTCATAATGCTTAATCATGGGTATTATCACCAAACATAATAATGGATGCTAGTAAAGGGGTAATCCCACAATAAATCTACCATGTGAGAATTGTTTATACCACCAATTATGGTAGTATTGGCAATGGCTAATAATGGTTAAAAATGGTTGATAATGGTTGATAGTGGTTAATGAAGGTTAATAATGGGTATATAACATGTATAACCAACAATACTAGATGAAAAATGGATAACGGGAATAATCTGGGAAAGCCAATGCCACAAACCAACGATGACTGGGGATGGTTGAAAGCCAGCCTTTTATGGTACTATTGGGAATTGTTTTTGGGCATTGAGTGAATCCCACATTATATTTGTTTTGGCATATCATATGAGCCACGCTCAAAATCCACTTGTTCATTTTTTGTGGGGGAGAGGCATTAAGTGTTCCCTCTGCGCCGTCAGAAAGACAGGAACTTTTGACGGCTCACGTGGATTTAATTGAAATATCTGGATATAAACAACAATATGAGATTTTGATGAGTCTGACATGTTTAAAAACTAATGGGAAATTATTCTCAACCAAAGGATTCTTGTGTGCCCTATGTTTTCGACACACCCATTTCACTACAGATATGGTTTTGGTTCGGTGACATTGAGTTCGGCTCACAAAGATTGACCGTTCAAAAAAATGTACTTTGTGTACATCCATAATTATATGCATAACTACAATTATATATATGTCTAGAAGTACAACACATAGTCTACAAACAATATATATATATACAGTATATATATATAAAATCCCTTCCTCCTAATACTGAACCCCCTATTAATAAACACATCAGGTAGTTTTTATTATTAGGGGGGCATTTATTATTAGGGAACCCTATTAATAAAATTAAACCCTTACAGTAATAATAAAACCCTTTTTTTTCCGATCTCAAAATCAATTAAATTTCCTTATATAACGCAATTCAAATATTGCCAAAAGTTGGATTTCGAAGCGGACCCTATTAATAAAATTAAACCCTTAATAATAAAATTTGTTCGATTTCAAAATCAATTAAATTTCCTTATATAACCCAATTAAAATATTGCCAAAAGTTGGATTTCGAAGCGGACCCTATTGATAAAATTAAACCCTTAATAATAAAAACTAGTTTGTTCGATTTCAAAATCAATTAAATTTCCTTATGTAACGCAATTAAAATTTTAAAATATTGCCAAAAATTGGATTTCGAAGCGGACCCTATTGATAAAATTAAACCCTTAATAATAAAAACTAGTTTGTTCGATTTCAAAATCAATTAAATTTCCTTTTATAACGCAATTAAGATATTGCCAAAAGTTGGATTTCGAAGCGGACCCTATTAGTAAAATTAAACCCTTAATAATAAAAACTAGTTTGTTCGATTTCAAAATCAATTAAATTTCCTTTTATAACGCAATTAAAATATTGCCAAAAATTGGTTTTCGAAGTGGGCCCTAATAATAAATCAAAACCCTAATATAAAAAAAATTAAAAAACTCGGACGGACCCTAATAACAAACACCCCGGGGTTAACTCGTTTTTAGTATTAGGGGGCAAAACCCACAAATGGTAGCTTTATTTTTAAATTGTTTTCTAAAGGGGATCAATTAAGAGTCAAATTGGCCAATCTGAAATTTTCCGAAATTGGAGATGGACCCCTGTTTTTAGTATTTCGGGGACGTTTAGTAATAGAAGGAAGGGATTATTTAATATATATATATAATTATATATATATGTTTGATATATGACTAAAATATCGTTGCAGTTATGGAATTGGACTTATAAAATGATCAGCACCGTGCCGAGGCGGCGAACAGCCTCGCCGGCGTCGCCCCAGAGCGAGCGCGGCTACAAGAGTTCGTGAAGGCAGCCGACTCCATTGCTGGAAACTTCGATATTTGGTGTTAAAAAAAAATGTGTCCTGCAGACACAATCTAATTATTGCATGTTGACTGGTGATTTGTGTCTGAACATTTGGAAATAGAGCGGGGCAACATTAGGATATCAATTTGAAATGATGGCTGGGTTGATCGTTCGATGTGACAACACGTGCTGCGTTTGTGGGTTTGTCTCAATTTGGGGGGCACCACACTTCGTGGCCATTGAACAATCTGGAAAATGATGGAAACTTTGAGGGTTATAAGTCTTGTGACAACCCCAGATATTCCCCGTGTTTAGTTGCTATTCAAAGTTATCCTCCGGTACTCAAACATGAAAATTACATATATATATATTTATGTATATACATCACCTATAAATGGAGGTTTCAATGGGAAAACCGACCATTTAATTTACATAATATGATCTTCCCATTCAAAGTTTCATTTATCATGGGCAGTTCCCTGGAAACAGCAGCAGCTGGGCAGGACTTTGCGAAGTGTGCCATTCGTGGAGTGCCATGCACAGTGGTGAACCCACAAACAGGCGCACTGCGGTGAAGTGCCACGGATTTTTTGGGGGTAAATGTAGTTGTGATATATAGAATTGTTGAGCTGGATTTTCAAATTATGTATTTCATGTTTGTTATTGAAAAACGGTCGAACATGCACATGTAATAATTATATACGCATACAACTATATACATGCGCATTTACATATAGATACACATATATAATTCCTATATACATATATCATGTATATCATACATAATCACTTTATACATACATATATGTGTATATATATATATTCACCCAGGCTTTAATTTCTCACCCCCTTGTACATTTGATATCCCAGGACAAGCCTCAGGGGCGTCCTACTTTCTCGATCCGAAGATCCAGAGGCGGGACGGTCGCCCATTGATTCGGAGGACGATAAACCCTTGGATTCTGGAGTACACCAATCCCATATGCTCCATGTATGGAATATTTACCAACATTTGCCCTAAAAACCACCCAAATGCAAGTAAATATATTGTACATGGAGCATATGGGAATGACAAAGCCACATGTTCTTCTCAGAATTTGAAGGTAACGCCAATGAGTTCCGGTGAAGTTATTCCCGCCAGCCAACCCAATAACTGGAAGTTTAAGATATGAGGTTCCCCCAACACAAAGTAAAATAGGTGAGACAACATGACCCTCTGACTGAAATCCAGAAAATCTAGGGCTGCCCCTGAAATCAGAGAAAGCTTCTGGCCCAAGGCTCCCCCATTTGTACCGTTTGTTGAATTGGTGATGTATGTTAGGGGCTTGGAATCTCAGTCATTGCACATTTTTCAAGGCAAGGTTATGAGGAGATTGCTTTATGAATCCAAACCACAAGGGCAAACCACTTGATTCACTTGATTTCCAAATCAATCCCCATTTGTTATAAATATTACTCAAATCTATGAATATATAGACACCATGGAATCCCTGTTAAATCCCCATGACACCCCCTTAAGTCCCTATGAAAACACCGTTACATTTCATTAAATCCCACTGGAATCTTGTGAAATTCCAGTGAAATCTCATTAAGTCTCCGTTGAATCCCATTAAGCATCATTATATCCGATTCAACCTCGTTAAACCTTCTGATTCCCCCATGACCACCTACTGCGAATTGTCAGATTGGTCTTCAAGCGCTCTCAGACGCCAGAGACAGTCATCGCGAACATCCAGATGGAGAACATCAAGGCGGTGCGCTTGATGATAGATTATATATACAAATACGGGGAATATATAGTATATAACCCACCTTGGATGGGTAGAAACTATATAATCCTTTAAAAAAAGCCTAGCAAAACAGTGACTTTTTTGCGGACTACCAAGAATTGACCATGGGGATATATAACCAACAACAATGTAATGTGGGAAAGCCGTTTTGCCATAAACCTAGTAGGCTGGGATGCATTTGGATCCGGGGATGGCTTTTTTTGGGGGATGGTAAATACCACATCGCCGGGGATCTCCAGGGATACTGTTTTCCAGCATGTACAGCCAAGAATAAGCAGGGCTTAATGATAGTTTATACTGGGTCATGATACTGGTCATGTTTTACTGTAGTAACGGGTATAACATTGTATAATCGTTAGTACAATAGATGGGTTTGTCTGAAAGTGGGATATACCTTCAAGAATGGGAATTTCATAGGATATAGGGAAGATTATGATGATCCATCAAGTTTGGGGATCTCCTAGTTTCAGACTGACCCATAAGATGGGTATTTACTACATAAGATTGGGAATATCACCTGTAAACACGGGAGGGATGATATATATATA
>Ga0126342_10004372_pt1 | contig 24037 bp, 21 predicted proteins | sample Cyp1metagenome_FD_92528 | JGI IMG/M metagenome (GOLD analysis project Ga0126342, IMG submission 92528) | Coral microbial communities from Lord Howe Island, Old Settlement Bay, Australia - Cyphastrea 1 metagenome | ecosystem: Host-associated > Invertebrates > Cnidaria > Coral ...
ACTGTAGCGACTCACTGCAGTGTTTGGGAGTCAAAAGAACGAGTTAGCCGTGCGCATAGCGCTGTGCCCTATCACCAGCGGCTTTGGAGTTCACCATAGATCCCTGTCCACTTGAGGGTTCACCGTGCCGCGTCTCTCGACGCTTGCAATATATATATATATATATAATATTTATATAATTTTCAAGCCTACCTGGGATGATAATTCCACTGAACTTTCCAACTTTCACATTTTTCAGGGCTCAACCCACCAACCAGGCTATATGATGCTATATGATATGTCCATGACCACTGGAGGGTGTGCCATGCGCCATGACCACAGGCCTTAACCAATGCGCTGGAGCATCCCGATACGCCGCAAGCGCTCAAAGAGGGCTTCCAGCAATTGGTGGAAGGCAGGAGAAAGCAGGCAACGGCATGGTGGGATCCTGGAAATTCTGGGACATCTTGAAATGGAAGGAGTTGCATTTAAGATCACAGTTTCATAGAGTTTTTACTCTCCTGCATTTTTTGCATTGTGGATCATTTTGGATTGTTTTGGTACGTCTAGCATCTATCCTTTCGATGCATGTTTGTATTTTAGCATGCTGTCGCGCTCCTTTGCCATCTTGGTGGGTTTATCTACCCATTTTATCAGTCAGTTCATCTCGCCCGTCCTGGATCTCAATAGCAGGGCACCATGCTTCAAGACCTAAGTTGACAGGGCGGTTAAGAAGCATTTATAAGCCATATGCATATATATTAATAATACACACTGCATATCAATCCACATGATATATTCGAAGGAAGTTTAGAAGTCAAACTTCTGAGGTGCAGAGCCATCTGGGTAGATGAGATATCAAAAATTACACGCCGTTGTCGTGTAAACAACATTTCCAAGTCAAAACGTGTATATAGCGTTTTTGACAGGTGAGATGTTGAAAAAGTGCAGATTTTGAAGTCAACATGGTAAAAACATCACATTTCGGACCACTTTTGGGCGTTCAAGCATCACTTTTCGTGGCAGGCTCAATGGATTCTGCACCTTGCCAAAACTAAGCAAAACGTCAGGGTTTTGTTGCAGTTTCAAAAACGATGGCATGCGTGGAATGTTTGAAGAGGATCTGCAAAGATCCATTTCGCGTGGCAGGGGCAGTACAACAGACATGTTCTTCAGAGATATCAGGAGGTCAGGGGGCGCTGATTTCCTGAGAGGGGTTGCATTTTGGAGCATCAGAGTCTTCAGGTTTCCTAAGGTGATTTTGCGTGACACGTGCAGCACTTCGTATGACCTGGCGTCACTTTTTCGTGGCAGGCGCAGTACTTTAGAGAGATGGGATTGAAAAATCGCAAAATGCATTGGTACGAGGCTGTCAGCTCAGCACTCAACTTTCCATTTTTGAAGGATGACTCGCAGAATTGCATTTGCCAACTTCCAAATTGAAAGAAGTCTCGCAGAAAAGCATCGTTCTTCAGCTTTCAACTTCCAAATTTCAAACAAGTCTCGAAGAATAGCTTCGTTTTCAAGCTTGCAGATAGATAGACAGATAGATAGACAGATAGAAAGATAGAGGGAGAGAGACAGACAGACAGACAGATAGACAAACAGACAGATAGATAGATAGAAAGATGGATAGACAGATCGACAGATAGACAGACAGAAAGACAGACAGACAGATAGATAGATAGATAGATAGACAGACAGACAGATAGACAGATAGATAGCCCGACACTCCAACCATCTTTCGATCCATCAGCGGGGTCGCTCTGCCATCCATGATTCACATGAACCAACCTCTCATAGGTTTACTCTCTGTGAAACTTCCGCCACCGCCTTGTGCGGTACTACCGGTATGATATATGGCTAATGTATGCTAATGTCAGATTGTCACCATGATGATCCATATCATATGATTGGGAGCTGGCTTATTTCATACAACACATATCTGGTTCGTGGTTAACACGCCAGTAGTATGATTGGGTATTTCCAGTTATCTAATTTGTTGCGTAGCTATGGAAAATCACCGATCTTCATCACTTGTCAATATTTTGATAGAATCATGGAACTAAATGGGTCATTTACCAACTATTGAAAAAAAATCACCGGGGAGTATTTCCGATGTTTCTGGTGCCGACTTCGTGGCGTCCCCAGGTGGAGGACCACAAACCCCTGGCGGGTTTGATGCACCTTCGCGCCGACCGGGAGGAGGATTCCCCGATGGTGAAATCACAGCTGCGAAACGAAATCCCCAAGGTTGTGAAAACAACATTTTTTGCTGGTGAAACATGGTGAAACCTGCATCTTTTCATATTTTTTAAGTGAGATAGATGATGTTCTTCTCGCATCATCTTACATCCTGGTTATTCCTGGTTTTGGTGAGTTGGGTATGGGTCAATACCTATTAATACCATTTCTAGGGGAATGAACATCCATTTTCCAGCTATGAATTGGGGTTCACTAGGTACCAGGGTTTTGACCCATCCCCAGTTGAACCTTGATTTTGCTTATGCTGAAATCATCTTAAACCACCCATGTTTTCTGGTGAATGAACGGTGAACTTCACGGACCGGGAGACACGATGAGATCTGCCAGGACGTTGGGGCCAACCTATTGGCTCTGCGCGCTGAACGACTTCCCCTGGAGTCTTCGGGTGTAAGATATGGGAATCCGTTGGTGTCTTAAGATCATATTTTTTAAAATGAGTCGCAAACTCATCCAAATTGATGACTGTGACTGTAAGTCTAAATTCGAATTCGACCATCCTTTTTCGGGCGGGTCACACATGCATGAGAAAACCCACTATGGCTGGTCATGAGGACCTTGTGTGCACAGTGGCTCTTGCGCGCCGTATCGGTGACAGATCAAAGGTTCATATCAATTTGATTTGTATCCAATCCTGCAGATTCCTTGCTTGCCAGCATCGCTATGCTGTTTCTTGCGGAACACAGCTCTAGGCAGCACGCAAGCTGGCAAAAATCGCTGTCAACGAACAGGAACCGCTTGTTGAGCACCTTGTGTGCACAGTGATTCTTGCGGGCCGTATCGGTGACACATCGAAGATTCATACCAATTTGATCCAATTTGATATTATTAATGGTTTAGGATTGTATCCAATCCTTGCAGATTCCTTGCTTGCCAGCATCGCTATGCTGTTTCTTGTGGAACACAGCTCTAGGCAGCACGCAAGCTGGCAAAAATCGCTGTCAACGAACAGAAACCGCTTGTTGAGCACCTTGTGTGCACAGTGATTCTTGCGGGCCGTATCGGTGACACATGGCTCAATTGGGAACTCCGCATCCGTTTCAGACTGCTTGGGCCGCTTCTTGCATCTGTAGACGCACCCAATTATTAGGTTAACATTAGTAGCCTCATTATTGTTAGTCATTTTTATACCACTCAATACATCTCAATACCATTTCATTGTATTTTATCTTTTATAATGTGGTTGTATCCTATATACGCACAGTTGTTTTTATTCTTTTGGATACTCAAAGTACAGTACTTCTGTCAGACACAAGCAGAGGAACTCCCTCTCGAGCAGTCTTCCAGGAAGCCTTGTTGGTTGGTTGGTAATTCCATGATCCAAATCCCTTGCAGCAATAGAACCAAGGCACTTATGAAAATTGACGTTCCATCTTTTTTGGTTGCTTTCGCAGATGTTTGTTGGCTATCTTCTGTTATTCATGGCTAGTTCAGGGTAGTATACCCATACCACCCATACCATTCTCATCCATTTTCAGACCGAATCAACAGCCCGAGAACAACTTGTCTGCAACCGGGGTACACCTGGAACTGGGAACTGCATCATTTTCCAAGAATTTGTAGCCACAATGTGTTTGGAATGAATCGAAACATCGTTGGTGATAATATGTTTGCTTGTATGATGTTATATGATACCAGCGGATTGAAATGATATATATATATATATGATATTATATAATAGTTATGGTCGTTTATACCACAAGTTGGTTTCACACCTGGTTTTTTGCTGTGGATGGTTGCAAAAATCCTGCACCACTTGCATGGTTGAAACATGTTGAAACCCTATAAATAATGGGATAAACCACCTATCAACTGGTGCAGGATTTCGCGATCATCGTATCTGTTCAGGTCGGGGGATTGTTGGCAGCCCAGCGGTGATTCTGAAGCTTGTGGACCCCGCCTGTCCCTGATCCTGCCACTGGACCCAGAAACCGATGGACCTGCCCAAATGGGAGTTGAGTGTCAGAAATAGGGGAGCCATGGTACCATGAAAATTCAATGGTTTATCCTGGTCGAGACGACGTGGTCATCAAAAGTTGCATAACATGGGGTATACCCATGTATACCACCATTTCTGGACAAACACACCTACAGTATATGGATCATAGGTAGGTGTTCAGCTTGCTTTTTCAGAGATAAACCTGATACAGCTGACCCTGATTGCAACCCCACATTGGGATCAAGGATAAACCAGAGACACGGATAGATATGGATTGATGGGGACACATAGCAATTCATCGTGACAGATGTGGATAGATGGATAGAGAAACACATCTGTATACTAACCTCTGGTAAACTAACGTAGCTATAGAAAATCACCATTATTAATGGGTAAATCCACTATAAATGGCCATTTTCAATAGCTACGTTAAATTACCAGAGGGTAGTTTCTTTCATCCCAAACCTGTATTGGTTTTGTCAAGCTTTGCAGTATCCATTTGGGCATAAACTCGGTACACCTGGGATAGGATACTTTGCGAAGGCGCACCGAATCCATTTGGCGCTTGGGGCTTCGCAGCTAATATCTGGTAAACAAGAATGGCAGTGGCCATGGCCCATTTGCAACTGATTCTTATACCTATCAACCATGCGTTTTCCCGCCACTTGAGCTTGATGATGTTAAATGATTTGTTTAAAGGTGTAACTAGAAAATGATGAACCCTGTTGGCACCCTCTATTTGTGTTTGTTTGAAAACGGAGTGCCACCCAATTCCATTATATAAGTGAAACATGATGAAACTACGATCATGTTTCCCATTAAAATGGAAACTTTGAGGTACTCGTATAATCCAATTTTTGACCGACCCAAATATCACGCTGTTGGTCATGTATCCCGCTTTTTGTGGCCATTACATCCCTATAAACCGGTTGCAGTAATCACCATGAATCACACACCATCTCCATCTTTTGTAAATCCTTTATATTTTAGTTAGAAACTGGTTGGTGGTTTCAAACATCAATTTTATTTTCCATTTCATATATGGGATGTCATCCTTCCCATTGACGAAGTCCATCATTTTTCAAGATGGGCACATTGCACCACCAAGCAGGACATTTCAGGTGAATCCTATCATTGGTGCCTGGGATGCCTGGGATGCCTGGGATGCCTGGGATGCCTGGGATGCTTGGGATGCCTGGGATGCCTGGGATGCGAGGCGCGGTCGAGTTGAGTTGAGCATTGGCAGCGCCTCGGGTCCGCCCGTGGAGTTCCATGTCAGGAGAGCCCGGTAGGGTCCGCCCGGTAGGGTGGCGCCGTAGCTACGGCTGGTGAAAGTTGGGGTTTAGGGTTGGTACGGTTGGTACTAAAAAGGCCATACTTTTTGAAGACCAACTATGAGTCGACATGTTTCCCTAGTTGGGTAGTGATCAATCAGCCATTTAGAATAGTTTGCGTTTAATACATTTTGCATGAACCATGTATGAATGGATTGTACCATTGTTATGAACCACACACCAGCTAGGCAGTACCGTTCCAGGTGTCAATCCATGCTGGTTGATGGATTGAAAACATAAAGCAACCTGCGCAAGGCTGAAACAAGTTCCTGTTTTAAGATCTCTTATTATGGGGCATGAACCCGTTATGGCTCGCCGTGAGTTTTTTTTCGCGGATGAAACAGACATGTGGTGCTTGCACCACATCCCAAGCTATCCCCAAGAAGATCAACGGCACAGGACTGGCTCTGTGGTGCCTGAGGGTATGTTGGCTGGAAGCTCAGTTGAGGTCAGCTAGTTGATGTTGCTATGCTGGCGATCAAATTCATTTGAAGCTCAGGGCACGAAGTCGCGTTGTGGTAACCTTCCAATTTTCTGCTACTGATCTCTGACCCATCATCGACATGGCTTTTGATGTGTGGAAAACTGTGGCTTGACATGGCTTGACGCAGGGGCCTTTTATTGGACACTTCAATGGGGGTGGATCACAACTGCCAAAAGATCGGCACTTGTTAGGAGGTGTCCAAGCCATAGGTGCCCCAGTTATAATCTGGTTGGTGGTTTGGAACATTTTTTTTTTTCAATAGTATATGGGATAATCATCCCAACTGACTAATATTGTTCAGAGGGATTGAAACCACCAACCAGTAATCCAGTCGTGCGACTTGATCGACTTGGCCATCAGCCGGCCCCAAAAAACCTGATGGTTGATGGCCAGATGATGACAACGAATGATGCATATAGTATATACAGAACTAATCGTTACACCTATTCATAGTTGTATGTAAGTAGCTCTGATAATTTTATATGATAGGATCAATGATATATTATACTAGTATCAATGATAGTTGGATTATTTACATATATTTTTACATATTTACTATCTATATAATCTATGTAGTACCCATGACAGATCCATGGTGCTGGTATATATGCTAACATAAAGGGGGTATATTGATGGGATCCATGGCACACCATATATAGCAGCACCATGGATCCGTCATGGGCTATGAATATCAATGATAGTCAATGATAGTTGGATCTAGTATGATATATACCAATATATATGATAGTTAATGATAGTATGATAGTTAATGATAGTATGATATATACCATAGTTTATCTAGTATGATAGTCAATGATAGTTGGGCTACTAATATCATCTAATATCAATGATAGTATGAATATGCTATATACATACCAACTGCTTATTGATTTACCAACTGCCCCGAGGCGACCAGCGGCGCAGTGCTGCGGGCCTTGTCTGCTGACTGCGAGGCCCCTTTCGGATTCACCGGTGTGAAATTTCTTTGTTTCTGCCTGGGGGGATACTGGGCTTATGTGTTTTTTGGTGACTTAGACTTTGGGATTTATATTATACTTTAAAAAACATGGGGGTATAATGGATCGAATGGATACATCTGATGATTTTGGTCATAACTAATAATTCAGGATTGGTGCCAAAATGGGAGGTGAAAGCAGTTCAAATCGCGAAAAATAAACCAACCAGAATGGCGATCGAATTCGCATGGGAAAATATGACAACCAACGTGATACGGCAGGTTTTATCCAAGGAGGGTGGATACCATGGGATTTGCTCTAAAGATGGAATTCAACCATCTCTAAGGGGATATAAAAGCAAGAGATCTGGGTGTGTCCAGCGTGGGATTTACCAGCCATTGGAATAGGGAACTTTGTGATGAATCACGAGATTTTGGGGTAGCCTACGGTACCGGACAAAACCATGGTTCATTTCACACTGCCTATTTGTGGATAAAAGTGTTCAGCTGATGTGGGGACTTTCTACTGAAGGGATGAATCAGCAGGAAGAGATAGCATGTATAGAACTTGCACAGATAGTACAACACCTTGTTTAAATTTATGAATTATACCCCAAACCATACTTAAAACCACCGAGGCGAAATAAAAATGGTGGCTTTGCTTCAGGTTATTTGGCGTCTTCAAGACATATGATTTCAATTACCATAGGACCATAGGTAGCTGTAAATGGATGTTTACCCCATAATTCATTTGGGGCAATAGTCAGTTTTGAATGGTTCGACCCATCTCCATGTGTGAAATCGGTTTGATAAACTGTTCATATTCCATTTTTCGTTTCAACGTCTTGACGTGGTCAACAACTTGCAAGTGGTTTGAGTAAGGGGAACTATCTTAATTTTCCCAATTTGTAAAAGAAGTAGATTGCTCATCACATGCAGGGTTCACGATTTCTTAACACGTTTTCTAGATACCAAAAAAGTTCATGATAGTCTAAGTTGTTTTTGGAGGTTTCCTAAAATGGATGTACCCTCAAATCATCCAAGTCATTAGACCATTTTAGTATTGAAAGCTATAGTTTGGGGGAGCCCCCATTTTCCGAAACCCCCATTTGAAAAATGGCTGGTTTCTGGTTTCATAGTTCTGGGAGAATGATCCGAATTGAAAACCGCATTGGATGGGTTGAATCCACCAGAGCAGTTACTAAAAGCCATCTGTGAATTGGTGCAGGGAAGAATACTGCTACATCAGTATCCAAGCCGGGTCTTACCAAATACAGAGTTATATTTTGATTTACATTTTGGTTAGAGTCTAGGTAACCCATTCACCCAGTATTATGACCCAAAGTGTCATGACCATTCTAATTTGAGTCTGTCTACAAGTTCGGTAGACACCATTTTATGGCGACGTATATAAACAGAACAACATATGGGGGTTTCCTAAAATGGGAGTACCCTGAAATCATCCAATTCAATTTGATTTTCCATTATAAACCATCCAATTTTGGGCCTCCATGTATGGAAACCCCCATTTTTTTGGATTGAGGAGGGTTTTCTTTTCAGACAAACCCGTTGCCAACCAGAAACACGAGAGATTGGCATGTGCAAACGTCTGGCGCGAACATGTTTAATTTAATAAGTTAATATTCTCAACGGCTCACTGTCGTTCTTGGGGAGTTTCAACACCTCTGTTAATTGACGATAACATGAGGTCAATTATACTATGACTATCCAATTTATTGAGGACAATTAATCACAATCCATGAGCTGGACAATCCGTTGTGAACCAACCAGATCCAACCAGGACAAAGGGAAATTATGTGAACCATTCATATTATGATATTATTATGACCATGTTTTTTTTCTCCATCTAATGATGTTCAATATTTTTTGAAACTACTCAACGGTTAAGAACAACCATAGCTTTGACATCACCTTACTCATGTTATTTTCTAACAGCCATAATTGTAATCACAATTAGTAAGTAGCACTAGGCCTCCTATATTAACTATATTATGCAAATATTTTTTGATGCCATTATAACTATAACCTTAACATCCAATCAGTGTTAACCATTATTATGATATACGATCAAGACCACTGATGTTAATATTCTTACGAGTAACAATCATTACAACAACCATTCATTCATCAGGATGATAACTGATAACCATTATTCATTATTCATTAAGCTGTGATTGCTTAATGTTGTTATTGTGCAGCCTAGACTATGTCAATAACATCACCATTTTCAATCAGTAAACAACAAAAAACATAGCTATGTTTGATAACCAGATGGTATTTTGCTGAACATCTATTGCCCAGGATTATTCTTCGATGCACATCATTGGTTATATAGTCAACATTATGATGTTTAATATTCCCAACAACCATCACAACAATAACTAGTAACTAACAATACCCAATGACGGACATAGAGCTATTTTTGTTTTCATATGCAAGATTATTATAACCATTGATGCTTAATAGTCTTAACCAAAATGGTATCACTATATAATGACAATCTACTATTGTTTAGTATAACTAAAGAATGATCATTAACATTCCTGAACTATTATCTAGTATAACAATCCAATGATCATTAAGTCCTACTTACTGACCTTATCCATGCTTTTTTAACTATTCATATCTACTAGCCGCTCTTCACTAGCTGTGGATGGTTTAACAATCCTGCAGCAGTTGAGTGTTGGCTTTTCAACGGTTTCAACCATCCTTTTGGCGATGCAGGATTGTGCGTTGCCATCCACAGTTACTGTTCCATGAAAATGGAATGACGATCATCATTAATATCAATGATAGAGTCAGCATGGAAAATATCGTTCTTCAATGGAAACATCATCATCTACCAATATAACAATGATATGATGATATATATATATATATATATTCATATATGGAGGTGGGTCAAAACCTATTATTATCAATTCTAATGGGATGAACATCCATTTACCAGCTATTTTGAGGTTCACTAGGTGCCAGGGTTTTGACCAATAGCCATATGATCATCTATGAACATCCACCAGTAATCAATAGATTGTTCACTATGAGCATCCACGGCAGGTCTATCGCCTCTGGCACTTCGACCTGCTGCAGGCCGCCTTCATCACGCCGCAGGCGCTTCGGCCGCGACGGATGGGTTGGAGTTCCCCCCGAGTGATGGCAATTTTCATAGGGAAAATATGGGAACATATGGGGAAAATGAATGAGAATCCAGAAATAACTAGTAAACTATGTGTAGACAAATCCAGATAGAATTGTGGTTCAGCTTTTGAATCTAACTGGGGGATTTTGATGGATTTTGCCTCAATTCATCACCATTCAGGGTAATTTGAGATATGGAGTTTTATATATATATATATATACCATCTGGTTATTTAACATAGCCATGGAAAATAACCATTTTTAATAGGTGAACCATACCATTTTTAATAGGTGAACCATTAAAAAATGGGCCATCTATACCATGGCTATGTTAGTCATAACCAGATGATTTATATATATATATATATATATCAGTTTGGATTAGTCAGAATATTTTCAGAATTGAGGAGTTAAAACGGCGAAATCTTGAGATGCAAAATTGGTCTAATGGGTGTTTCAGATGGGGTGGATGGCTGCAGGGGTTAAGTGCATGGAAAGTGGGGAACAGCAGTGGTAACTGCTAACCTGATATGACCGGGTGTAGACGGGTCGAGCGGATTGCCAGCAATGAATTTCGCTACTGTTATCATCTAGTGTCTACTGGCCTGTTTGAAGATGATTCTGCCGGAAACTGGAAACCGATGCACTTGTAGTAATCCAACTTAGCTATGGAAAAGCCACCATTTTCAATAGCTCAATCATCTACAGACGTGCCATGGCTTCCATAGGCGCCAAGTGGTATGGGAAGGGCGAAATGTCCCGAAAAGCCCCAGGCTCCCGATTGGTTCTACCAACTCAGAGTACTAGAAGAGGAGGCCTGGGACCAGGCAAGCGATATTCATGATACCAGTTGGTTATTTATCTATAGCGAAGTGGAAAATCAGATATAGTTAATCATATATATATGTATTTAATTGGTAAATCAGTAAATCATGGTAAATCCATCATGTTTATCATCGTCATGGGCCATGGCTTCCAGTTTGCTGTCAAAAAACCAGAGGGTATCAATGGTATCAATTCAGCATCAGTGTTCCCTGTTCAAGACCATATCAGATGGTCAACCAGTTTTTGAAGCACGAGGCTTGTGCCTCCGTACTGGAGTCGGAATACAAGCGTAACGGTACATTGTTTGCTAAAATCTGGGTCAACCTTGGTTAGAATCCGCCACTGACTGGTGGTGTCATTTTTGTTTTGAAACCATCTGACTGGAGATGATGATTCGCATTTGACATCAATTTTGCCAAGGGGTTCAACCACCAACCAGAATGGTTAGGTAAAATCTCTGTTTTGTGGGTTAGGTCTCAATTTTTCATGGTTACCCTCTGGTAATTTAACGTAACTATGGGAAATCACAATTTTTAAGTTCGGAAAATCATCATTTTGATTACATGTTCATGGGCCATGGCTTCCAGTTTGCAAACTGCTCAAAAAGCTCTAATTGGTCCAAAATTGTTAGTTGTACATATTACATATTCTGTCTTAATTGGTGTATCATTTCTCCAATTGCATTCAATTGTCAAGTGGCAAGCTCTGGTACCCTCTGGTAAACTAACATAGCTAGAGAAAATCACCAGTTTTAATGAGTAAATCAACTCTAAATGGCAATTTTCAATAGCAAATTGTTAGTTCATCCCATTCATATCCCATTGAATCCCATTGAATCCCATTAAATCCCATTAAATCCCATTAAATCCCATTAAATCCCATTAAATCCCATTAAATCCCATTAAATCCCATTAAATCCCATTAAATCCATATGATTCATCTTTGTTTTGACTGCCACCAGAGGGTAAGTCCCAAGTCACAGTGACCTCTACGCATCTCGCGAGACTCGGGGATATCTACAGAGCCGCCTGAGCAATGCACGCGGCCTGGTGCAGGGCCGCTGGTGCGGACCTCGGCTGGGGGTTTAAGCACCAAAGCTGGGTTTGAACCACTAAACATGGGGATAAAATTGGATATATTGTGATGGTACATATATATATATATAATTATATATAATTATATAATATTATATACACACTGTAATTGATAATGATGCTTGGTTGCCTTTTTTTCTCGAGGTGGGTTACACTTACCTGGTTTATTGGAATATCGTTCCCATGGGAATACCTCTCAACCAACATGTAAAACGATGGGATGGGATAAGGCTATTTTTCACGGCTCAACTATCCACCAAAGTGATAGGTTGACGGACAGTGCCCCCTGTTTATTTAAGAGATTATTTACACAAACTGGTACTGTATCACAGTGTGACCAGTTACATGTTCGATTACCTCTAGTCATTTAACAGTTTGCTATGGAACATCACCATTCTTAATAAGTACAACCAAACCATTGGACAATCTCCATTTTCGATAGGTTAATCATTATAAATCAAATATATAGTTATATATATATATAGTTATATATATATATAGTTATATATATAGTTATATATATAGTTATATATATAGTTATATATATATAGTTATATATATATAGTTATATATATATAGTTATATATATATAGTTATATATATATATAGTTATATATATATATGTAGCATATATTGTAGGTAATGCATATAATAAAGAGCCATAAATGAATCAATCCAAAATCCTGGGAAAATTTCCCCATTTTCTCTACGGTTTTTCGCGGCCACCCTTAGGCGTCATCCCACTGACGTGGCGATCCGCGGTTGGGCGGAGAAGAAACGCGAAAACCTGAGGTCCTCGGGGCACCGCGGCCTGGGCGATCAATGCCATGGTAGGCATGGTTGGTGCAACTACCAACCAGCTTTTCAGCTATTGAAAATGACCATTGAAATAGTGGATTTTCCCATTAAACATGGTGATTTTCCATAGTTATGTTAGTTTGGGCAAAATGTGAGTTTGTGTTATCCTGATGATCTATTTAATCTATGAATATTAGTGGAAAACCTGTTGATCTTTAGGCTAAAGTTTGGCTAAAGAACCTCGGAAAAAAAATGCAAGTCTGGATCTACTTGGTATCACCCGGGGAAACCACAGCAGTCCCATTTTGGAGGGTCCCACGTTGCCGTGCGAAGTTTCATTGTTCCCACAGGCGAGCGCAAAAGCGGCAAGAGCAGTTCTATGAGAATTACCTGGGGCTGCTTGGTGTTGCCATAGCGGCCGGTGGAATGTGAGACATTTTTGCGAATTTGGCGATGTCTACATCAGGATCACTATTCAAAAAAAGCATGACAAAGATATATACACATATATGTATGTGCATATAAACCGTAAAATTATGTGTATGCAATATACTTGCAATATTGTGTAGTATATATATATATATATGATATAAATATATACTTGTATAACATATATAGATTTGTATATACAAAAAAAACTTGTATAAAATTAATATTTACTATTAGTTACTTAAATACTGAGTCAGATGTACTGTTCCAGAGTTCAGAACGCGTCTGACCGTCTGACCCATCGTCCGACAACGAGGCCGAAGTTGCCATTGCTACCACCCAAAAAGCTGGGTACCACCGCAGGGCCACCTGGAGAGCCTCCGGAGTTTTGATGAGTTTTGGGCGCATCTATAGATGTCAATGGGAATAGCTCCAACCAAATGCCTTATAGATGGTAGGTACTGTAGGTACCTCCAATTTAGGATCCAATTTATGGCCAGTTCCCAGAACCGTACTGATCAGCTATGGGGTTTGAAAAAGTTGGACACTGTAAAAAAAGCGCCATTCTCAGAGTGGGACAATTCTGATAATCCATGGGAATTGGGGGTTTTCCCCTAAATTTTCAGAGAAACCCTATTTTTTACCATGTTTCTTCTTGCTATGAATGGAGGAATCCCAGGTGCAAGCTAATCTATCTTATTTTTGTGGCAGTTGTTTTTTTTTGGATTAACCCAGACAATAGCAAGTAAAAAGGAAACCATAGACTCTTGGTATCCTCATGGCAACCTGATAGGATCATATGGGTATGGATCAATACCTATTAATACCATTTTTAGTGGGATGAACATCCATTTACCAGCTATTTTGATGTTCACCAGGGGTACAAGGTTTTGACACACTGCCATATTCTCACTGTTGATCATCTTTTCTGTGGCATTTTGATGTTCCACTCCTATTTGAGATGTTGAACCTGGTGGACTTTTGAGTTTTGGATGATCCATACTGCCAAAAAAAAGCCCCATCTACCCAGACCCAGACCTTCGCTATTAAAATTGGGGCATGATCTTGAGCCAAAGGTTGATGTGGGGATGGGTCAAAACCCTATCCCCCTGGTGAACATCGAAATAGCTGGTAAATGGATGTTCATCCCCCTAAAAATGGTATGTATAGGTATTGATCCATAGCCATGTGTTTTCACATGTTAACCCAAATTTCGATGGCTTCGCTGCGGGTCTAGAGTCCCCATGGATCCTTCACAAGCTGAGGCTTTTCGAAGTTGGGGGGAGCTACCAGCCGCGAAGTGCCATGGCCAACATTTGGTGTTGCTGGTGAATATCGGGTCAATGTCTTGGGGTGCAATATAAATGGACATAAATGGACTGCTGACTGCTTTTTCCTTTGGTCAAATGGTTTCATTTGGGGTTTGGGGCGTTGGGTGAAAGTGGTGCTCCTTCTGGAATGGTCTAGAGAAAATTACCAAAGAAATTCCAAGGCCTTAGCCCGGATTGGATTATTAGGGCATAAGATGAACAAATACACCCAAATTGTAGCAACTACACGCCTTGTTGGCATTACCCCTTTACCTTTAATGCACCAGTACAATCATTATAGAATGACTACGTACAAAATGTCATACATTTTTTGACATTTCATGAGTTGCTGTATAAACTTATCGTAAAACCATTTTGATAGACCTAGTATCCTTCAACACTGCTGGTTGGACATAGCTGGACTGAAGATTCGGCATCCGCCTAGGCCAACCAAGCCTCAAAACAGGGGGCCAAGCCGGAGTTCCCAGCTGGCACTGGAGCCTAAGGTGTCCCACTGAGTTTTTTCAGACTGATTGAAACTCACACAAAATTAAGAGACTCGTGGTTTACATTTTTCATGTAGAAAATCGTATTGGGGATGATGGTCCCAAATTATTACCCTCTGGTTATGACTAACAGTTCGCCATGGTATAGATGGCCCATAGAAATAGATGGTTTACCGTTTTTAAACATGGTGATTTTCCATGGCTATGTTAAATAACCAGATGGTACTAATTATTGACTTTCATATTCTCAGGATGGGTTGTTCAACTGCCGATCAGATGAAACTGCTCGATGCCACAAGCAGTGGCGAAATTCCTGGTTTAACCTTGGCGAAAACTCCCAGTCTTCTAATCTTGCTTTCTTGAATCTTGAATTCATTTTTTGAGTCCCGGGTTTTAGTCTTGTTACATCTTTTTGTTTACTCTAAATAATATTAATTCATATTATATAATTCATTGAAATCCCACAGTTTTGATGGTGTTCCGTGGTAAACTCCCACTCAGAATGTCCCCGCTTTTCGCCGGTGCTGCGCCGTATCTTCGAGGCCCCAGCGCCTTCAGAGCCCTGAAGCTGCACCGCAGTCCCAGGAGCCGCTCCGAGTCACAGCTTCGGCGATGAGAGCCAGATTTCAAGGTGGGTCGGTGGGGATGAAGTGAGGAGGTTTTTGGAGGATTCCTGGCAGATTTTTTGGCAGGTTCTGGAAGATGTTTGATGATTTTGGATGGTGTTGGACGATTTTTAGAAGAAGTTGGAAGGCTGATGATGATTTTTGGAAGATGTTTAGAAGATTTTGGAAGATGTTTGGAGGATTTCTTGAATTTACTTAGATACTCAGCAAAACATGGAACATGTATCTCTAAAACAGGTTTCCCATGTTTTCCCCAAGTCTACATAGCCGACACTGCACCGCCTCCAGAAATTGAGAGAATGTTGCCTGAAAAGTGGAGATATTGAGAAACGCTGCCACATTAGACAGGGTATGGCTCACAAACAAACTCACTCCACGATGTTCTGTCAATCCCATCCTAACATTAAACAGCCCCCAGAAACCAGGGTTTAGTAGGGGATTTACACATATATTTGGACCATACCATCGGCGTGAACCGCCAGGTACCCAGGCGACCGAATCTGCCGTGTGCAGATGGTAGCCCTTGCAGATCTGCCAGACAAGGAATTCTGACCATAGGCAATTTCATGCGTAATTTATCTTAATTTGATTAATCTAGACTCTAGATTAATCATGATTAATCTAGATTGTAGGGACAATGTTCAGAAGCAATAGCCAGCTGTGGGGGAGAATTTGGTTTCACCCACGCGCCGGAAAGTGTTTGAAATCGGGGCACAGGATGTCCCCTTTTTCTGCCGGCTGCTCGCGCTCACAATCATAGCGTCATAACACAGGGGAGTCTACTTTAAGAAGGTTCACAGTTTGGAACTATATTTACCGGGACACAGTTTTGGAGCTATATTTACTGGGAAAAAACAATGGTATCCTATGAAATGCCCCATACCCACATGGAACCCGCAAACACGGTTTGAACTGTTTTCAGTTGGACTCTGGCCATAGCCAGTAAACTTTTCGGGTATGTATGAAACTGCCGCTGGCTTGAGGTTTCAAATAGTTCTGAATATGTCCATCCATAGCTATGGACCTATGGTCTATAATGATCCGGAAGGGTTCACATTTTGTCACTTTTTCTGATGGGTTTGACATCCCCAACCAGACATGCACTTGTGAGTCAGCTCCGGCAACTGCATGGCGACTGCATGGAACTCGGATACCTCAGCTGATGAGTCAAAGTGTGTTCCGCTGGCGCTCCGGACATGATAGGAACTCCCAAAGGACTTAGTTCACGGCTTGATGGTTGATTACCATGGGTATCCAACTTCCCCTTCACATCCCTTCACGGATCTGCAACCTGCAGCACAAGTATGATGTATAGACAATCATATGAGCGACTGCTTTTATTTGATCAAATGGAGAGAAGTATTGGGGCGTACCCCGGTTTGCCGAGAACATCATGATTAGGCTGTAAAACGAGGTAGGAACATCCCGAGAACGAGGTAGGCATCTCATGCATTTAGCTACTAAAAACAAGTGCGGCGTTGGAAAACGAGGTCAGACCCCAAAAAACTCTACGTGACTGGAGAACTAGGTAGGAACACCCCGTCAATTGCAGTGTGTACCAAATAAAATCCGTGGCTCATATAGACACTATATGCAGACCAGCAGAAGGCAAAGTCATTAAGTGCACAATTTTTCGAAGAGGGATGACAGCAGGTCAAAATCCACTGAAATCGAAAGTGGACTGTTTGAAGGGCCCCAGGGCCAAGATGGGCCAAAAAAGCCGAGTTTTCTGATGCAAACTGAATGAGTGGGTCATCCCATGGTCCTCGTGGTCCTATTGGCCGTTTCCCTTGGGGCCACAGCTGGCGACAGAGAGGATGTGGAGATGTTACAGATACAAAGCAGGCTGGGACATCCCATGAAAAAGCCATGGACAAAAAAGAGATTCCATGAAAGAGATTCCATGAAACATTGGGATGTACCCTCTGGTAAACTAACATAACTATGGAAAATCACAATTTTTAATGGGTAAACCAAGTATAAATGTCCATTTTCAATAGCTTTTTGTTTGTTTACCAGAGGGTAACCATTTTCGCAATAGGATGATCTTAATCGATTGGGTTGAGGGGGAACTTCGCAGGAAACTCAGGACACCATTGATTTTACAAGCAACTACCCTCTGGTAATTTAACATAGCTATTGAAAATGACCATTTATAGTGGATTTTCCCATTAAAAATTGTGATTTTCCATAGTTATGTTAGTTTACCAGAGGGTACAGTGGTTCCCTTTAGGTTTTCCACAATGTCACCATTCACCAAGAAGCAACGCTGGGAATTTTTAGCTGCGGCAGCTGGGGAGTGGGTTCAACTGGATTTGTGTGAGACTTACAGCACCTAAATATATCTATATATGGGATAGAATATGATAGAATGGAACATATCCCCAAGAATCAGTTTTTTTTGTTGGTGGCGTGATTCACTTTTTGTCATTTTTTTCCCCTCATTCTTGCTATATCTTTCTCATCTTTCCCCCAAAAAGCTGGTGATGATCCTGATAAGCTTCTCGGGGATGGCTCAACCACCAACAGCGATTTGGAAAAATACACAGATCCAATAAAATGCAAAGACCTAGGCTATGCCCAGTTGGGCAGTAAACCTCTTAGACCCTTAGACGGTTGCGCCATGTTTTTGTTGCCTTTCCCAGGCCCCGCCGCATGCCTGTGATTGTCGACACTGACATGGATACGGATGACCAGATGGCACTGGCGTTTTTGCTGGGAGAACCCTCCATTGAAGTGAAAGCCATCACAACCCTTGCAGATGGCTGGTCGAGCCGCGTCAAAAAAGCAGGGATGGGTCAGAGATTCTATATATGTTCCTATGGATTTTTTCCCAGGTGTGCCACAGTCAAAGTTGGATTACGTACCAGTATACAATTATACTAAATTATACATGTATAATTATATGTATATATTTTATACTTGTAGCATTGTGTAGCCTAGTATTTCGAGATGATCATCCCAGCATAGGGTTTCCGAAAAACAAGGATGGGATTACCATAGTCCACAAAAACCATGTTTTGACACCATGGCTGCCATGGCTAAGAGGAGGATGACCATCCACGTGCCAACTGCGATGTGAAGACCAGCATTTTTCTGGTCATTCAGAAATGACCCCCCGAGGGGCCACTCCAAAAAGATTGAAGAACTTTGCGGAGGCTTTTAAAGATGTGATCTAGGGTTGAAGGTGTTGGACAGTGTCATTTTGCACCACTCTTTGAATCTTTTCCACGCTATGTAAATGATGTATTGCAGACCCAGTCAAGAATTTGTAATGGTATCTCTATTATTTGTTTGCCTCCAGTAATTACATCTTGAAGAGCGACCCTTTCAATGGCACCCAGGCATTGAATGTGTTTTCATGTGTTTTCCAATATAATGTGTTTCATTTTCCGTCCTATTTGGGATGATGATCATTATTATCCTCCACCTCCTCCTCCCAATCATAATCATCATCACCATCATCATCATCATCATCATCACCATCATCACCATCATCATCATCATCAAGAAGAATATCAGGTGTCATTACAACGATTCTGTTTATATATTTGTGCTCTAGGTATGGTTGTCATTTCGACCCACTTCTTGATGCTCCCCCTTCGTCATGGCGCGCCCAGGAATCAGTGGTCTGGGGTGCAGAATGCCATGCGCCTTACTCAAGCCTGGGGTCAGCCAGACATTCCTGCAACTTGGCGACTGGGGAACTTTTTCGAATCGATGGGACGAACCATGTGATATAAAGCTAGGTTTTTAAGCGCCGTAGAGTCCGTAGAGTCTGAGGTATCCTTGCAGTGCATTGAATTACCATCGTTATTTAACATAGCCATGGTATAGATGGCCCATTTATAGTGGATTTACCCATTAAAAATGGTGATTTTCCATGGCTATGTTAGTTTACCAGAGGGTATGTTAAGTGATTTTGCATGTGGTGTTGGAACATGTTGGAACTCAGTAGTGGCAATAGTCACAGCGAATCATGGCGTCAAGGGGGTTCATTCCACTGGTTTCGAAAGTGGATGCCATTTCAAGAGCACCAGTCCGGTTTCAAAGAATGCATCCCATCTAGCCTAAAAACACGGAGGCTGCAGGGCGAGTGTCTCTTTTTGGGAAAAGGATGGAAAAGGCAAGACAGTACTGCTGTTTCTGTCAGACTCTAAGATGAAATGTGGATGAGTCAAGACCTACGGGACAATCTTTTGCGGGGTTAACATCTTTTTGGCAGCTATTTTGGTGTGAGAACCAGGCGGGATTTTGACCTATCCCCAAATACCTAGTGTTTGTGACCGCCGCTGAGAAGTTTTTTCACCCTGGATCACTGGGGTTGGGTTCTAGGAAGTTGAGTTTCGAACTCATGATGTACTCACAATTACTCACATGAATGATAAGTTGTACATGATAACATCTTAAAATCACCCAGCCCTTTAGGTGAGTTCTTTTTCCAAGCAAGAGACCACTCAGATCCCAGCTCGCCACGGCCAGGTGGCATATTCGACGAGGTACAATGGCGACACACAGCTCAACATGATGCAGCCGAATGACCTGCCGAATCCTACCCTGCTGACTGGCATAGGCCCCAGGGCCCCAGGGATGGGCTGAGCTGAACACAGACGTGCCATCCTGGGGTCAACACAGCATTAGTGTGGCTAAAACAATGTCATAAACCAGTGACACCAGCCCTCAGTCATCACCATTTTTGTAGGTGGCATATGGTGGTATAAAGCATCAAACATGGACTGGTTTTATTTTTGTTTATACCCACATGACTCAGAAAATCCTCTGAAGCCTCTCGCAGGCAACTTCCTCAGCGAGTTCGTGCCGCTGCCCTTCAATGTACGTCCTCCAAGTTGGATGTATGCCAGCAGACTCATTCGCGAGACTCTTCGCAAGTCTGAGCACAAGGTGGATATCATTGAGTTGCCTGGCTTAAGCATCTGATGTCTTGGTGAATCGTTAAGTGTTTCAACTTCACTGAGTCCCAACGAATTCTCCACGTTTGGACGAATTTCTCTGGAAATGTCGTTTGGAAGAAGTTGGGATTCTGGAAAGACCTGCATGAAACAACAGATGGGATACCCTCTGGTAATTTAACATAACTATGGAAAATCACCATTTTTAATGGGAAAACTCACTATAAATGGCCATTTTCCATAGCTATGTTAAATTACCAGAGGGTACACATATGGATTGGTCTTGCAAAAATGCCTAGGGATTCCCGAAAAAAATCCCATGGTAGAAATCATCATGTTCCCTTCTGAAAGAAATGGCGAGTTACTTGGGGACATCCCATGGTGGATGCTCAGCTCCAAATCTCCATGGAGTTCGTGGACTTTCCCATCGTTTTCCCATGGTTTTGCTGGTGTCAATGCGGATTGGTTTAAGGGAAAAGTTGTACAGGACAGCCCCATAGATTTTTCATGGGAAAATCGATGGTTTCCTGATGTTTCCTGTAGATTTTCCCTTAAACCAATCCAAAATCATGGTGATTTCCCAGCTATCAAGGCTGGGACCCCTTACAAACCTGGCACAAGTACTGCAAGAGGAACCGGAGCTGTTTCGGAAGAAGGTGCAGCTGTTTCCGAGAGGGGACAGTTTTTCCCTATGGAAACCCGGGATTGAAGGATTTCATAGGGATTTAGCCAGTGTTGCAATTTTTTGGTTGCCATCCTGAGAATTACAACATGGAATTCTTTTTGTTTGACCTGGTGTGCCAGTTTTCCAACGTTTTCCAACATGATCAGCCAGATAGGATGGGTAGGAACCTTTCTGCTAGGGTGCATATCTGCGAAACACGCAGTCTGATCTTTAGGATAGAGTTGATATACATTGTGCTAGAAATATATATTTATAATTATATAATTATAATATTTCCCGCCAATTTAAGATTCCCAACTTCTTGATAGAACATCTGTTTAATGGGATTAGAATTCCAAGATTTACCTCCTACAGTGTCCGTTCGTTCCTTTTTGTTGTTCTATTATTATGGAATAGAGTGGATTTATCCAATTCCAGTCTCCAACCGTCCAATCCATTGAACATGTCAAGCTTGACCCCATTATTCTCACCACTAGTCCCCATTAATCCCCATTATTCCATGATTGTCCGCTCAGTAGCCCAAGATAATCCAAGATATCCCAAGTTAAAGTCCCCAATTAAATGACCATTTGTGAGTTAATCATCTAAATAAAAAAAAATAAGTCTCCATCCATCTGTGCCCATTAGAAAATCAATTCATTGGAATAAACCAAGGCATTTGAGTTTTGAAATCCTGGTGGGTTCTTCTGTGAACATTGCCATAGACGTGGAAAGCCCACCATGAAAGTAGATCATGCTCCTAGGTTTCCGCATGGTTTTCCCAGATCTTTTTGTATGTTTACAGTCTTCAAAGCCCCATCCAACAATATATATATATATATATCATATATATATATATATCCTATATATATATCATATATATATATATGATATATATAGCATATATATATATATATCATATATATATCATATATATATATATATATCATATATATATATATATCATATATATATGATATAATATATATATATATGATATACATATATATGCTATATATATCTATATATATATATATATCATATGTATATATATGATACATGTATATATATATATAATGGTATTATTGTTATTGGGTTACAGGCTGCAGGCTCTTTACCGGGAACCAATCTAGACACTTTTCTGCACAGAACCCTTTTGTGCAAACTGCCTTTTGGAAAGTAAACCTAATCCTTAGTCAAGGATTTTTTTGATGGCCACAAAATTGTTTTGCGGAACCTACCTTTTTGACACGAAAACCAAATATTCAAAACCAAAGGAGGATTTGGGGGTACGCCATTCTAGGAAAAAACCCATTTGGTATCATCAAATATCATGTCTATAAGTAATTTGATGATTATGATTATCATTGCTATTGATATATATATATATATGACCATTTGTCAAAAATAGTTGTTTATCAACAAAACCGGGAACAGACATTTTGACAAACCGTCATATATTATATTGTTATGTTATCAAGTATGGCGGTATCATCAAATCTCATTCTTCACCAAGCGCCCCAAGCGCAGGTCCGTCGCCTCTACATGTCCGGTGGCCTTATCGTCAAACGCCGCGAGGAGGGCACCAGCGAGGTTTGGCCCTACTCCTCTGGGCCCGACGGCACATCCTTCACAGGCAAACCGCCAGGTGCCCGTTGTTTTTTTGCGGGGAAAACGCGGGGAATATGGTTTAGAACATGTCAGAACCATGGGAAAAACGATGGGAAAAGCCAACTTTGGGGGGAAAACTACGGGAAAATTAAGAATCTATTGGGATAAATATGGGGAGAACGCATTTTTTGGTGTTTTTGTAATGTTTTTGGAGGTTGGAACGCTTCCACTTGCTGGATTTTTTGGATAAACAGCTCCAGATTTAGAGGTACTTCGTGGAACATCTTCAGTGACCCCATCGCGGCAAACAGCGTGTTCTCCTTTGGGGTGCCTCTGGTGATTGGCTCCAGCGAGTATGAAGATGAGAACCAATTTTCCACGCAACTGGGGTGATGAAATTTTCGTGACAAAGCATGTCAAACCCGTGAAAATGGGGGCATCTAGCAAATTCTAGCAAGGGGTATAAACCATCATAGGTGTTTTTTACATCTGTATATAATTTGGATGGGCATTCATGTACTGGAAGTTGTTGGGGACAAAAACTAGGTCACGTCGTGAATTACGGTTCCGCTATTTTTGCGAGTTCTCAACATGGGCCCATGCATAAAATCGACAACCCTTACAGGGTTTCTGCTTTCTCTTTGAAAAACCATCATTCATTTTCGATCGTATTTGCATGACTTTGAGGCTATGAATTCGCAGTTCCACCCATGTTTAGCATCCATGTGCAACACACGCGTTTGAAAAAACTGTTTTTTTGTCTCAGCACGTGGAGGCCAAGTCAGCCAGCTTGTTCAACGTGTTTGCGTTGCCGCAGTTGGTGCGACAAACAAACGCAAACACGTAGTCATGAAAAAAAAACAAAATTTTACCTAAATTTCCCCTAAATTTCAAAAAATACTTCATTTATTCGGGGGAGACGTCATTACGTCGAACTAAATCGTACAAACATTTGCAATCATGCGTCTCTTTTGTGAAAGATATACCCCTACACACTTGAAAAGACCATAGCGTAGCATGAAACATGTTTGCAAGTGCAAGAGAAGATGTCATAGCGTAGCATGAAACCTGGGTGCAAGTGCAAGAGAAGATGTCATAGCGTAGCATGAAACCTGGGTGCAAGTGCAAGAGAAGATGTCATAGCGTAGCATG
>Ga0126342_10004373_pt1 | contig 24035 bp, 31 predicted proteins | sample Cyp1metagenome_FD_92528 | JGI IMG/M metagenome (GOLD analysis project Ga0126342, IMG submission 92528) | Coral microbial communities from Lord Howe Island, Old Settlement Bay, Australia - Cyphastrea 1 metagenome | ecosystem: Host-associated > Invertebrates > Cnidaria > Coral ...
AGGCCACGTTCTGTCTTTCCCATTTTGATGCGATGACACATGTTATGCGGGCAGAGCCTATTCCAAACGATGTTAAATTTCACATAATTCTCGGACAAAATTGGATGAAAACACAAGCGAAATTTGTTTTTTTCAAAAACACCAGCCAAATTCCACATCATTTTGTGCATGCTACACAAAAATACTTCATTTTCCCACACGAAATACAAACGAAATACACTTGAAGTGGACCTGATGATAATGAAATTGTGCAAAGCGCACGTACGGAAAACGGCGCGACGGGTTTATTCAATGTTTTTGGCTCAGCTTGTGCTGCTATCGGTTGGTTTGTCACATGAAGAGACCAAAGACTGATGCTCTCCGTGCCAGATTTCTAGTTCACTCGGAGTGTTTTAGGTACCTTTTAGGCAGCTTTTGTGTGTATTCAGTCAACAAATTAGCCAAGACAACGGGGAAATGTCAGTCATTCCAACAATCTATTACTGGTTGGTCGTTTCACACATTTTTATTTTCCGTAATATATGGGATAAGCCTTCCCATTTACTATTTTTTTCAGAGGGGTTGAGACCACCAACCAGCATTAGCTTGAAATAACTTGGAATTTGATATTGGACACCCATTCATCCATGTATGACATTCATCCATCACTCATTATTTGGGAGGCTAAGTTGCATCCACATGGCAAGGGAACATCTCTCATGCATGGTGGCTGAAGGGTAACATATGTTTGTTTAAATATAGGTTGCTAAGAGGGAAATCTCCCATGTTCGGGAAATCATCCAAGAAAATTGGCCATGTCTGGAGCATGTTCCAATTGAAATATGGAATATGAATGAATATGACTTATCTCCCGCCAACTTCAGCAGTTGGAACTGTCAGGATTCTCCAGCGGCCGGAGCTCTTGGAAGTGGCGGAAAAGATGAAGGTGGGCCGCGCGGCGGGGCCATGGCGGGCCGGGCTGCATCGGTTTGGATGTTGAGATTTTTGGGATTTCGGATTTCTCTTCCAGAAAATCGTCGAGATCCTCCAGATGGAGAAAAGTATGGGCAATTCACGAAGGAATAGAATTGAACCAACCAGGGGATTTTAAGAAATTGGCAATGGGCAGATGGCTCGCAGGTTTGAAGATTTTGATCAGTGAATTCGAGATGGAATCGCCATTGAAAAAGGTGGGCATGAAAATCCTGAAGCTACAGGTGGGCATGAAAATCTTCAGGTGAGGTCCCCCAGTTATAAGTTGGTTTCTAACTCCATTATCTGTACTTGCAACTATATCCTCCATAAACCCTACAGCCAAGTTAAAAGTCAACTTAGCTATCAAAGGGGGGCCCCAGTTTGTAACATGCCCCGTAGACCTGTCCCCATCTCCTCAACAGCGGTAGGTACATGTTTCGTTTCAAGATATATTTGAACATTTTATATTAAATATGTTATAATATCAGTATCTGTGTCACGAAATAAACGTGAGATGAAGTATATAGATATATATTATATGATTTACGAAAATACAGTAAATCGCTTCTGGGTACGGAATTCCAGTAGCTGGGTGATGTTTGACGGAGCCATCACCACCCCTGCCCAACCACACACTACTTGGATGTCCAAAAGTTTTGGGATGTTGACCCTCAGTAAAAGCAAATGCATTCCCAAAGTTTTGAGCCACTTATAATTACAACTCCTATTGCTATAACACACGAAATATTTGCCCCAGTATTCCCAGTTATATTCGTCGGTTGCTATCATCACCATTTTGGATTTCCAATGAAAAATAACACCGTTGTGTAGCCAGTTTCAACTCCTAAAGCTTCTTTCTTAGGATCACCAAACACATCAAAAAACACATGCTTTGCCATCACCACTTCCATCGCAGGTGGCTCCGGATGCCTTGGCCTTGGCCGCCATTATGGCGCAACCCTTCGAACCCATGGTGCTCAGTGGTGCGGTCACTTCGCAGCAGCTGCGGAGTAACCTGAGGGCGTTGGAGCTCTGTGATCAATTGAAGGCCGGGCGGCACGTTGTGGTGCTGCATTTTAGAAGGGTGCCCCAGTTTGGAATCGCAAAGTTGTGGTAACTCCAAAATTTGTTGCGTTGCACCACCTTGTGGGGGGTCGAGCATCAAAAAACATGAGAATACAAGTATTAGGGGATTTGATGCTTTCTGTGGATGGATGACAGGGGGGTTCAACATACGAAATTTGGGAAGTTCACCATCTGAAAGTGGTTGATTGAAAATAGCGTATTATATCGTATTATCATGTCTTTCATGGATCTTGCGATTCAGTGATGCTTCCTCGCATATCTGGAAAGTTGGTTCCTGACCCATAACTTTGTCTCAGATTTCACCCGTTGAAACAAACATCGCGGGCTGGGAAAACTTCCAAACTAAAAGGGCATTTGAATAGAAGGGGTATTTTGCAATGGCATTATTGATGACTGGTGGGTATTTTTTCTTTTTAGAGGCACACTTTGATTCTTGCTGGGGTGATAAGTGGGGGTGAACTCATGTCAACCCTAATGAAATCATGCCCAAAAGTGCTGTAGATTGGATGGTAACAAACTTAAGCTTTTCCAACAGGCTATTCATGTGTGAAAGCTTCACATTTTGTGATGTGAAATTGGTATCCAAGCGGGGCCATGAAGTAGTCACCATTAGTCACCGCAGGGCCAGCTATTCAGCTCAGGATGGAGATGTCCTGACATCTTTGATGACTCAACTGCAGACAGATCCAGATGCTTACTGGAAAGAACGTTTCCAGGCTGAGTTGTTGTCTTTGATGTTTATGCCAGGTGGTTATTGGTTGGCTAATCTGATCGAACGCTTTCAGAATCTTACATATATATATATGAACAAATGTCAGTTTTATATATACACACTGTAATTATTCACCTTTACTTGCTGTTCATGTTATGCGTATTTGATGATGATGATGATGATGGTGATGATGATGATGACGATGACGATGATGACGATGATGGTGATGACGATGATGACGATGATCGTGGTGGTGATGGTGACAATAATGGTGATGGTGATGATGCTGATGATGATGATGATTATGATGACGATGACGACATCAACAATCGGGATGTATCCTACATACACATACATTTTTTCTCGGGGAGCTTCAAGTTGTCGTTTTTTTGTCGCTCTTGAAACTGATCCAAGGTTCGGGTCTTACGTGGAACTGAGAAGCTGACGCTTTTCCGCTTCGCAATTTTCGAACCCAAAATCCTTCTGTGATAGCACGAAAACAGGAGCGTTTTCTCTTGGAATTGCATGGTGATTTGGGGATAGATACACCATAAAAAACACCAAACTCCATTGGTTGAACATCCTGTTCCCTTGCAAAAATGGCTATTCGTTTCCCCTCGCCTTACAGGCCCACAGATGGACAACATAAACGCCCTGGGGCAAACCGGTGTTGTGTTGTTCGGTGTGGTTATCTCCATGATTCAAACTCACTTGTTTGTGTCTGAAAATGGAGTATATCCCTTAAACGGTCAATTTTGCAGGGAACAATGATGATCAGTTTCAGTTGACTTAGGATTACACTATTTACATACAAATTTGTTTAATGTTCTTTATAGATTGACAATTGATCAGGAACTGGAGGATGATGTAAATCAACGTGTATTTTAGGCATCTGATTCTTTTCTTGGTTGCATGGCTGTTGAGGAAATATTACAGGCTTGACAGGAGCACATACCACAGTAGTTGGCTACATTTCCCAAGTCTCGCACACATGGATTTTGGAAAATGTGCATCGTTTGCCGCCCCAAACATTGCCCAGTTCTGTAAAGGTAAATATTCGATTGGGTTGCCGGAAAATATGGTACCCATAAATTTGTTGTTTTATCGTATGTTCCCTGTTAAACAAATGCAGTTTGGGAAGAACCCGCATTTTCAACCACACCTCTGTCCTGTAATTGTTGGTTATAAGTTTTATCCCGTTATATATATATACACATACATATTACTATCTATATATATATAGGTATATATATTTATCTATATATACATATCACTTCTCACCATAAGATCCAACTAAATCCCATAGATATTCCGTTCATTCATCACCATAAATTCACATGAAGTCCCCTGAAAAATCCCATAGAATTCCCATGTTTTGCTTGTTGAGATCCAGCGAAGATTTCACCACGGCAAGGGCGATTCGGTGGACATGCTCATCCAGCATGCGAAGTGTGCCACTCAGAGCGTGGTTTCGCCAAAAAACTGGTGGAAACATGGAGGAAAAATGGTGGGAAGATGATGCCCAAAATGGTGGACCACTTACTGTAGATTTGTGTGTCGAACATGTGGTTCAAAGATGTTCAAAGCAAAATAAAACATGGTGGAAAATGGAAGGACAGCAATGTTGTAGCAATTTTCATGAACAAAAGGAGTTTTGAAACCTTGCTCTATGGACAAACCCAGATTTACTGTGTACCAGTTTTTCTACGTGAAGTGCCAAAATGTTTGCTGGTGCAACCTGCTGCATGACCCAACTGATACTAAGGATTTGCACTTGATCATGGGTCAAAAGCATTTGATTTGGGGTAGGGTTTGGGATGTGAAAAGTACAAAGTCAAATCTATATCTCCATATACATTTTACATATATATATATTATGCACCTATCGTTCTGTTTCTTCATGAAAACCCATTGACATCGAATTTAGATATTGTAGATATATCCAGATATACCGATATATGTGTATATATATATATACCCTAGGAGTCCAAGCACTATTATTAATAAGGTCGTTCCTAGAACCACTATTTCCTACAACCCACTTTGTGGCAATACTTCACTTTTGCCATTCACGCGTGGTTCCAGTTCAGGCAGTTTTGGCAATCATTTTTTTGCCCGCGACATTGTGATCAGCGAAATCCACACTTTGTAAGCCTCAGAGAACAAACTAAGGCACATAGGTCATGTAAGATCAGGAAAATTACGATCAAACACGAAAACACTAAGTCAATTGCCATGCATAGATGCTCCGTTGATATGTTTTTCTGAAAAGATGCATGGCTGCTCTCTGTAAGATTGAGGAATATCATCATGGTTTTTTCTGCTAATAATCCATCATATCCAAGCAGCTGCGACATTTTATATTTCATAGCGACCAACCTGCGATAGTGACATCGATAGATCGTCATCACAAGTGATTGAACATGGTGGGTTTAATTTATGACATTGCTGGAGGAAGAAAAACCAATCATATCTTTGGCACCTTAATCGCTGGCACTTCAAAAGCCAGAGAGGCCGATATCTGGGATTTGCAAATTTGGCACAACCTCAGAGGAATGGCATGAATTGGACCTAAGTGTTGGCTTGGTTCTGTGGAGTGTCAAACAAGAACATCGACTATTTCACATAATTAAGTGCTAGTGACCTTTGGCCCACCGCATCGAATCCTCATCGCAATATGTATGCCAAAATCTTGGATTCTTTCCTCAGTGATTTGGTAGCTGCTTGAAGTGATGATCCTAGAGCAAAGATTGTAACCATGATCATCCAAACGAAAGTGGATTCAGGATTGGAGTTTAAATACGACCCCAATTGATCACTACAACTGTTCCCAGTATAAGTCGACTCCCAGGTTTTATGGCTATGTTGGAATGCTGGACTCCTAGGGCTATATGTGCTATACATAATATAGACTATACACCATGGCACCACTCCCACCAACGCTGCTTCAAGGGTCTTGTTCTGCGAACGTCGCGGCAAATGTGTAGGAACGCCTGAAGTCAGACAGTGAAGGGTAAACTCACAACACTTGATCATAATTTGAATCACCTGATCACCTAACAAAACCCCAAGGGAGGAAAATGTGGAAAACTTGATCAAACAAGACTGAGGCACATGTATTTTTGGTTTCATGAAAAATGTTGGCTTCTTCAGCCGGATGCTGATGTACCCCATGGTTTTGAATGTCCTTAGGAATCCACGTCCTTCTTCATAGATTTTTTGGGCCGCATCCTGTGTCCTTGTCTTGTTTGAAAAAGAATGTTGTCAAGATCTTATTTTCCATCAACTAACTTTCCCTAAAACCGACCATGTGTGGGGGAACATCCAAATTCAAACCCAAGGTGGTCATCGATAAAAACTATGATCTTAAAATTAACTAACCAAAGCAAGGATCAATTCTCTCGGATTGGCCTCACAAAGCCAGAAGAATCGAGCCATGCACTTCCTGAGAAACGCACTGTGCAGCATTTCGACCATTGGAGAGGACAGTCGCCAGGGAATCACAGCCCCAAATTCTGGGAAACATCAAGGCTAAGAAATCAATTGCTAATAATAAACTACATGGCAAAGTTTCAATGCATGGCAGGTCAAAGAAACTCGACCCTCATCATGGCCATCGGGAAATCCCCGAGCAGCTAGGGGCAGGGTTTCACTTAACCACGCGCAAATGACGCGACCATTCCAGGCCTTTGCATTCAAAGAAAACTCATCGTGGAATATCACCTCGGTAAGTGGGATCAGACGACCAGGGAGATTGGTTGAGGGATGAAAGATATATGTGCATCAGGTATGGAAGGCTTTTGTTTTCACAAATCATTCTTCATTAGTATAGTATTTATCCTTGGCTAAGCCAAATCGATCGACCCATGGAAATAAATAGTTGAACATGGTGAGATTACTAAATCACTACCAGGGAACCTTCCACTCTTTGAAAGGAGGTTGTGACTGGTCCATCTTGTTCGCCCGGCTGAACCCAACAAAGTCCTTGTACGCCTTGTCCAACTGTTGTTGAAAGGTGCCAGGGCCAAAGTACTCTAACTCTTGGCATAGCATTTGCCTCATTTCTTTTTCAACAACAAACGTTTTGTGGCAAACAGCATCTATATATGATATACTTTTGATGAAAATAAACTGATCATATAACTGATTTATCAATACCATATTGTCGTTCCATTCCCTAATGAATTGTGCAGAGCTAACTAGCCAATCTTGGCAGGACCTACTTGGATTCGATACTCATTGGTGAAAATTGTGTACCTTGGCAATCGTTGGGGCTGGGTGCAACAAAGAATCAAAGCTCCACCGTTCAAGGGCATCAAAAGACCCAGATTCACGACGTGCATGGTGCACCATTTGATGCATGTGACGTCGAACTTTTTCAGCTGGATGAGAGGGCCCCACATCAGGATTTAACCCGGTTAGGATCGAAGATGGGGTAGTTTGGGGCGCTATGCAAACCGACTTGATTGATCTAGCGATTTATCCTTAGGGTATCGAGTCCATAAGGGGGTGATTACGGAATGGACCAATGGCTGCAACAATTGATGGAAAATAAAAAGCCATGACATCCTCACTTGTTAGCAGAGATGCCCAACAACAAAATCAACCAAGACACACACATTTGTGGAAGGAAGCCTTTTGCAAATGAAATCCGTGGTGTCAAACTCCTCTTTTGCCCATGTGCTATTTTCATCGTCCATATTCCAGTAGATCAGACCCGGATCCCGAGCCCGGACCATAGCAGGGCAGCGGTAGCAAATCCCAACATTTACACCACCCTTCCATGAGCACTTGAACTGCCACACCAGCTTGTGGAACTCCCAATCTCCACGAAGCTCCACTACTTGGAACTGCAGTTTTTTATTGGTTATCCAGGTACCAGCGCGATCTTTCTCATGTGGTTCCAAAGGTCTGTTTCCAGGTCGAATCATTGGGTAGGTACCTTCATAGAGGCAGTTGAAAGACCATACCAGCCATCTCAGAATGGTGTTTAACGTCCTACTCTTGTAGAGCAGGGCCACATCGCAACTCCACAACAAAAACCGGGAGTACCGAATTGACTTTGGCCTGAAAATCACTACGTTCAACCATAGGCACAGGAGTTTTTCGTACCGCACCTTTGTGATCAACTGAGCTGCATCTCCGTAAAATCCTATGGGCACTCTGTGTCTCGAATCTTCACTGGCATATGGTTCCCCGCCGGCAAAGGCATTGTCCCAAAATTGATGGACAACAGCTGTTGGAATATCAAGCTGACATCCGTGGAACAGAAAAGCAGTTATCGAATGGGGCATCAAGATGTGTTGCTCCTGCAACCTGTAGCCACATGGGATTTTTTCATCTGCCACCGGTACCCATACCTTTTCCACTTCCTTCTGTTGATCAAGACATTAATGGATGGAAAAAATGTTGGTAGCAACGCAATACTAACCATCATTAAGTATTTCAACATGTTCAAACCCAATAATCGTGATTCTCTTGACATTCTGATCATTGAAGTGGAAAAAGTGTGAAACAGACAACATAGAATTCTAATGACACCAAGATTCTACTGGGATATCAGTCGCCCTCCAGAAATCCCGACTCTCATTCCCAGGAGGTTTCATCCCAAGCCGGGCTGTAGTAGGGTGGCAAGATTGAGGTCCACTTTCCTCAGATGGGCCACTACACTGGCGAAGATATTTCGTGATTGGAAATAATATGGGCATTCTGGAATGGATATAAGATTTGGTAACCTCAAGAATTCTATGCACAATCAACAGTGAATAAATATTTGCTGTTTGTACCCGAATTAAAATGTTCCTTTCTTAATTGGTCGCCACAGAAAGGATATCCAATTGAAACTTGGAACTTCAGTTGACCTTTAGGATTTCAAGGGTTGTTGTATCGGCAAACATCGTATCAATCAGCACCATTATTTTTCATAACCACATAGATCACCATCAACATCAACAACATCATCATCATGATCATGACATTATCACCATCACCATCATCATCATGATCATCATCACCATCATCATCACCATCATCATCATCATCATCGCCATGATCATCATCATCATCACCATCATCAACAACAACACCACCGCCATGATTACCACCATCATCATCATCATCACCAACATCATCATCATCATCATCACCAACAACATCATCAACATCATCCTCTCATTCTCATCTGCATCTTCATCCTCATCCCATGCGAAGCCTGCTCGCTGCCAAGGCACCTGCACATGCGATCTGATCCGTTTCACAGCTTTGTAGATGGAGCTGGCCTCAGCGCAGCTATGGGGCACAAGGTGGATGGAGATAGACTTGAAAACAACCCCAAAAATTAGTAAAGAAACATGTGGTGTCCCTGGTGAGCTGGTGGTTTTCCAAACCGGACGAGCCGGAGCCAAAATAGTAAGAATATGAAAAGGGGAAAAGTTGTAGGCCCATGAAAAAATATAAAGCATCTTTGATAAAGGGTCTGATGAGGATGATACCGGTCACATAAATTGCTTACCCAAGGCACACCAGAACTCACATCCTCAATTGCATTCTGGATAGCCAAGTTCTGGGTTTTCTCCAGGGGAAAATCTCCTGCGTGGGAATGGAGGCTGGGAGATTCACCATATGTATTTCTGATGAATCTTCAAATTGACGAATTCAAACCATATCAATATAAATATGTGATCAAAATATTGGCAGCATTTTTTTGATCTTTCAAGGCGCTTGACTCTGGTGAACCTACTGCACTTGTATGCATTCACACAAGATCCAAAAGGGTCGGCCCACAAATTTGGCCAGTATTTGGAGCGTTCGACTTTGTCAAAATTCACGGGGCCCTTTGGGGACACCATGAGCTCATGGATGTTGGTTCTCAAAAGAGGCATAGAAACCCTGTTGATTTTCAAAATGTTCCATACAGTTTCTTGGCCCGTTCCCAAAGCCTCGCTTGGCATGGCACCGTGCCCGGCATCCCCAAGATAACTTGGTGACTTCGCACGGTTATCTATATGCCAGGTTCTAATGGTGACAATCACCAACCCGAAGCAACCACAAAAGGTCGAACCACATGATCACTTCATGTTGTTACTTTGGAGAAAATCCAAAAAATCCTTCACTCCATCGTCCCCCTCACTTTCAGGCGTTGCCAGCAAGGTCAGGTCACCAGAACCCTGCCCAAGTCGCAAATAGTGGCCATGGAAACCCTAATTTAGTGGTCCCGCAAGATTTGAAGCTAGTACTGCATGATTGTGCTCACATAGGTTAGAATCTTTACATTTCAACACATATAATATACTTGGGTTGACCTTTGGTCGATGAAACATATTTGAAAGCCCTGTCAGCACTAACAGTTGGAGAAGCAAACCACCAAAATATATATCGGATGATTTTCCCTAGAATATATCGGGATGTCTCAAAATAGGGGTGCCTAAATTGGGGCCTCAAACCTTTTTTGTTGTTAAACACACAAATTGGCCCCCCTCGATTTTGAGACATTCCTATAAATATCTCGGAGGATTCTTGTCAATACCTGCCCCGCCTTCACACTGTCAATAACCTTCAACAAGGCGTCACGCTTCTTCCCCAACAAGTGCTTGTGCGGCGACAGCTCGCCCAGGAATACCTTCTTCAAAGCTGCGGACCTGATGGATGGCTTGATGGATGGCCGTGGGCTGCCCAGAGACGATCTCACACAGAACTGGGACGATTACGGTTGTGAACTATAAGGGTTAAAACTGAAATTGATTCGAATCACAAAGATGCTCTTTTTTCCAACCTGCCCTGTGGTGCCATTGCATCGAAGTTCAAGTAGATACATGGTAGCAAACATGCATGTGCAGCCGGCATCAAGATAAGTATAATATACATCCGACATCATCAGACACTTTTTATGAACAGAAAGACTATTCTGGTCATTGACGTGGCTTCCTAAACTGTCCCGAAATTTAAATTTTGTTGCCCATCACCGGCAAACCCCGTGTTGAGGCTGCCACATCCCTCCAGCTTTGACTTCGACCAAAGAGGCCTTCGCCAGGGCACTCTGCAGCTTCGAGACGACCTGGCCAGCAGGGCAATTCAAATCCCCCTATATTTTCTAGATAAGATTTTACTCAGTGGGGGGATAATGGACTAATTTCCAAGACTAGTCCGGGGTGTAGTTTATCGTGTCACTAACATCATGTAGCGCAATAGTGAGAAGATACCATTTCAAGCGAAGTGGGCATGCATGCATATGTCGGCCTTGTTGGCCGTTGCGATCCGTTTCTTTTTTGCTTCCTTTGCCTTGGCTTCCAACTCCTTCTGCTCGCGCTTTGCTTTATCCTCTTGTGTTTCCTCCTTAGATTCCGTTGCCCTTCCTTTCTTGTCCTTTTTACCCTTCCTACCCTTCGATGACGACGATGACGACGAACCAGACGATTCTGACTTCTTCTTCTTCTTCTTGTCTTTTGACTTCTTCGCCTTTGCCTTTTTCTTTTTCTTCTGGTCTTTCTTGCCCTTCTTTTCCTAATGTTGCATTGGATGAGGCATCATGGAAAGAATTACGGAGATCGAGACATCAGCACATCGGTCCAGCAAAAAAAGATATCACACAGTTTTGAAGCATGATGCCTAGAGAGAAGCCTACAGAAGTTTCGGACATATGGATTTTTTTGTCAACTACAATTCAATTCAAGATTCAGAGGTTGAATCAGAATCACTGCTACCGTCATCATCATCATTGTCCGAGCTGGATGAAGAAGAAGCGGTCCGCTTCTTCCCCTTAGCCTTTGCCTTTCTTCCCTTGCGTTTCTTGTTGGTCTTGGTCTTGGTCCCTTTGTCATCCTTGTCGATCTGCTCAAAAAAGGAACTGGTGATTGTGTCAGTTGTGTCCTCTTCTGCATCCACGTCCCATACCAGGTATTGCCAACATTCCTTGGCAGAAAGGTTCAGGATGACTGCTAACAAAGGTTACCCTTGAGAACTTCAAGGTCTGAACTTTGCTGATCTTATAAATACTGATGTTGTTAGGTTATGGGATGAACAATGGTTTAACATCACTCCTGTTGATTGGATATGTGTTGATTCAAAAAACAGCCTAGTGTCTCTATCTCCCGGTGCATCGGGATGATCTCTCACTTGCAGCTTCTTCACTTCAGGGTCCGAAAGTTTGCTGGCTACTATCTTTGCTGCAATACGGGCCGAATTGTATGTGAGCCCCAACTCCGACTCAGTCATCCACTTCCTTGCCCCCCGCCGGCGGTGGGTATGTGACACCTTGAGCTGTTGGTACAGGCTGGACTCCTTCCAGTGTCCATCGCAGATCATCCACTGCTCGAAGAGGACTTGCAACTTTTCACTGCCTGGGCACGGTTGCCGGGAGTATTAAACCAGTGGTATACAGGACCCCCAAATATAAACAGTATCTCAAGTTCCAATGCAAATTTTGAAGGATGCTGAAATTCAGAATAATGCTTGGGTGGAACCGAAGAAGCGAGCTGATCTTCAGGTACTATATGTTTCAAGATAGATTGGAGAATTTCTTGAAGGTAGCATTTTTCAGCTTCTGTTTGAAAGTAGCAGCATGAATTCATGCAATTCTTTTTGGTTTGCGCAAGTCAAGGATTGGAAATGGCCCATGTAGTGGAAGGACAATTTGGATCAAATTGTTACGACCCCTCATCATCAAAACTGCCAGCAAAAGTTTTGGGTGGGATATAGTTGTAACCCAGTCACATCTGTGCGCAGACTGTCCCGCTGCTTTGATCTCTTTTGGGCAACCTGGGCTGAAGCAAGGACGACAAGCCCCAGAATCAGAAGACTATAATATGGGAATGTCTCAAAATAGGTGCCCTTTTTTCCCCATTCAAAAATACATTTTTGGACCAGAAAAGGCACAATTTCCTAGACATTCCCATATAGATTTGAGAAGTGGATGGGGAAATCATATAATTGCCAGTACATGTTCATAACCTCATCTCATGATCGAAAATGACATCCAATCTCTAGAAGAACATGAAAACCCCCCAGCTGAAAATAATCATGTAGACAAGAAACCCTTTGATTTCATGCTACGCGAGAACCTCATGTATCTTGCATGGGCCGCTTTGCGATCTAGCACTTGTTGTAGCGAATGCTCAGCATCACCTCCTCCATCATCTCCTGGAGGATCTGACGGTGCCCCTGCAGCCTTGCAGCATCCAGCATCTTCGGCACTGGAGGCGGACTCGCTGTCACTGCCAGGGGAAGGTGGTGCAAGCTCAAGTGTGGTTTGCCTAGTCAAGGCATGCGCAACAGCATCAGCAGTAGCTGGCACAGGACTCTCCAACTTTGGACTGGGATTTCTGGGGGCGGCCTTTGGGGCAGCCTTGCTCTTGGACTTGACCTCTTTGGAACTACCAGATTTAGCTTTCGCCTTCACAGCTGTTTTCACAACCTTCTTTGGTGGCTTTCTGTCTTCACCAGGGCTGTAGTGCAGTGTAGGTGATCGTTTCATCAGTTCTCGACTCTGGACATGCCGGGAAAGCTTTGGGGCAGATTCAGCGGTATCAGAACGCTTGATTTTGATTTCGGGCTTTGGGGTGACTATGGTGGGAGACCCTGCATCATCACCCTTCTCACCGTTCTCCTTTGGACTTTTGCGCTTCTTCCTAGACCCATCACTGGCAGGCACCGTAGGTGCAGGTGAGTCTTCATTGGCTCCTGTGGAACAGCCGATAAGAGATTTGTAAAAAACAACTATTTTTTGGAAGCAATTGAGGCCCATACTGGATACAAGACATCCTGTATCCAAATCCGACAATGTACTTTACCGATTTTAGCAACATAATTTACCAGAGGTACACCTATCCCTGAAACAACCCACGGCCCTAGCAAAGAGCACCTTCTTGGGCCATCTTCAAATCACGGACTTTGGCTTCCAAGGATTTATCCGAAGCAGGGTTGGCCTTCTCGCTCCTAGCGTAGTTGATGGATGCATGTGGCTGAAGGTAGAACAAACCAATTGTGGAGTTTTGTAGGATCGATCCATTCTATATTTAACGAAGATCAAGACCAATCAAAATCATCAACCAAATCCCAAACAATATGAATTTTGGAGAGATTTGAATGGGAAACCCCTGAACCCAAAGAAACTTAACTTAACCAACCCGGGACTACCAGTACCAGATTCGACTATGAAACCCGCCTGGATGACTCCTTTGCTTTCTCCAATGCTTCAGACTTCTTTTGGCTAGGATGATGTGGGGCTGGGTAGTCTTGTAGACCCGCGTCGCCCTCTGCTACGCGGGCAGCCCTATTGGCTGCCTTTTCCAGCGCTGCAGATATCCTATCTGACACCATTTCTGAATCTGTTGGTCCGCAATGGCTATGAAAAGAGATCCTAATCAGCAATATTCCCAAAACACAATCACTACTGGAACAGGGTGGTATGAACGGAGCAGATTTCATTTTTTTGACAAAAATGATTAAAAAAAACATGGTTTTTTGCATGAATAGTCGTTCACGCTTAAAAATGGTGGTTCACGCTTAAAAATGGTCGTTCACGCTTCATTAACGCTCATTCACGCTCCATTCACGCACCCCCCTTGTTCAGTTTTCAACCATTCTGAACCTCTTCAGAATTGATCGTCGCAGGCAACAGCGGCAAATTCTGCATGAACGCGGTGATCCCAGTTTTTCCTTTATTGGCTGATATCCGCTGGAACATATGCTGTGGCACCATCACTGGGAAACTAATAGACAAATTTCAGATTCTTTTGTGATATGTAATATATTATAAATATTGGCTATTAATTGTGATGGTTTCAATGTAATACAATGGAACCCAATGGAAATCAATATCGCCTCAGCTTGGGCCATCGGGGCACTTCAAAGTTGACGTCAATTACTAATTTACCAGTCAGGTGGCTCCAGGACTGCCTAAATATTTAGTCCAAGTCAAGTCCACCACTGAATTGAGGGTAAAAGCGTTTTGCTTTCACCTCTGACTCAAGGAAAAGTTTGACATCTCTCAGGGACGCGTGTCGCCACTGATATGGGGCCTCCGCTACATGTGTTGATCACATGTGACTGAACAAATGGATGGGTCACCTTGGGATTTTTTGACCCCCAAAAAATACCACTGCCAGTGGTAATTTTCTGGGATGGTTTTTGTCCGGGCAAACAAACTGAGTTTGGAACCCATATATTTTTTGAAATCCCATTTTAAGGAGAAATTCTATCTTAATTTACAGTTTGTGTGGGGATAGATCTTATTTGGTTGCATGTGCCATCAAGACCTCTCCTGGCCTGGTGCACCTTTCCGCTCCCGAGGTCAAGTGCATGGAGGGCATCGCCATGAGAGTTGTCCTTTTGGTCCTGTCCAGCAGCCAAGATGAGGGGCAAGCTGTCAGGGGCATGCGTGGACAAGGCAATTGAATCAAAAACATGTTTATTTCGTCTCTGTAACAGGGTAGTACGGGAACATAGTATATAATTTATAAAGTATTTGAGATCAGCGCAGACTCTGAGTCTAGGGCTAGGAATTTTCGGTAGTTCTGAGCCATGGCAATGCCATATACCTGGGGGTATGATATACCTGTGAAGCTCGCAGGCCCGAGGCACCAGACCTAAGCGCCACCACTAACAGTTGGAGATTTCATTCATGCTAGGAACTACCAGGCATCAAGTATTCGCTGTAAATGACACCCATGTATCTAAGATGGAGACACTTGTTTTTTCCCGGAGGATTTGCTAATGGTCTTGCGAACCATGGGATTCTTGGACTCAGCTTGTTTCGCCCGCAGCTTGGCTCGCAAGCGCTTCGAGGTCTTTTTCGCTATCTTCTTCATGAAGGGCCTGGGCTGGGCCACTGACGAAGGTGGCCAGCAAAGGGGGAATCATCTAATTGCAGCAGTTCTTATTGCTTATATAGTTTGCATTATATTAAAATTGCTTTATTCATCCAAGGCCCCAACAAGGTTCCAAAGAGCTGCGTTGGTTTCAAGGTTGGGGCGCCCCATGCGCCCATGTTACTAGGCGAGCAGGATCAGAAATGAAGCGCATAAGTCCCATAAGCATTGGAAATTTTGATGTGTTGAGAATCAAGCAGCTCATATTCATAGAGATGAGCCCCTGACAATCGAACCAGGGACCACGGAAAGAACTTGGACACAATCTTCTTGAAGAAGACCAAATATGGAAAGCATGGCATCACTGAACTTCCAGGTTGTTCGGCACCCACAAACACATATCTGACTGTTGCTAAAATCCATAAGAGCACCATCCGAGTTGTTATCCTTAGATTCTGGGAATCCAGTCATCATGGGTGCAAAAATCAGGAAAGTGATGCTTCCAATTTGATGTGTTCAGTAGGCTATAACAGGGAAACTAATTCCATCAAGATTCACATTTGCAATCCTCACGTAGGATCGCAGTGAAGCCCATCCAAGTGGACGATCTTTTCTACGTCCAGACGTGTGCATGTTTATAAACACGAAGCTTCCGCATGGTGGCCCGCAGATCATCACTGCCTTCTCTTTGAGCTTCAACGTGAGGAGCACTGCCCGTAGAAACCCTGGCCTGGGCGAGGGTTGGGTATAGGATTGGATAGACTCCCCAAGAAAGTGCACATTCATTTTATTCATTCAGGCCCCAACACTGACGTGATATCGCCATCATTTCCTTGAAGGACTTTGTCAAAAGTTGACCTAAGAATAAGTTGGGTCAGCAGGCTCACAAGAAACATACCCAAGATTTGCATTCTTGATTCACATATTCTATCTTTGCTCCATGGTTTGAATCTGTCATTATCAAGATCAGTCCTGAACTCAGCTAGGAACGCTTTGAATCCTTCCTGCCCTCAGCGTGGCAGCGTTTGTTTTGCGAAAGTACTAGTGGGAACCAATCAACCCCCATCAATGGCTGAGCTATGGGCTGAAACCGTTAGACACTGCGGCCATTCCCGCAAAAAGGTCCAAAGCATCAGTGTCCTAGGCAGTTTGCTTGGTAGATGATTCAAAAACATGCCAAGACATGAATCTCGACATGCTCATCCGCATATTTGGTGTGTTCTGAGAACCAAACACGCCGGTCCAAGGGTGTCCCTTCAATCTGCTGGCATACATAGTCGCAGGCATGCAGCCTCACAAAGGTTTGTACTCCAATTCTCACCCCAATGTGAACTTGATTTGGAACCAATGCATGCCAGTAGCAAAATAAGTGGTGCCCCAAAGAACAAAATGGCTTGGGTAGCCCTTTTTGACAGCGCAACTCTGGCCACCATTTGGCAGACCGGTGCCAAAGCCAATCCCTTAAGCTCACACTTGATCAATGTCAAAAGGCTGCATTATAATCACCATGTATCACCATGCAGCTGGTGTGCATAAGTTGAATCATCTTCAAGCTGCATGTAGCTGTTGACACGAGCATACAAGTTAGATGAGCACGCACGTACTGAACTACTGAACACTGAACATATATATTTTTTCACCTGCTCCGCCCCTGATTTATCCAGAATTTTGTAGTCCTGGTTTCTTCGCCAGGACAAGACGATCTAATCTGCCACATCCATGTGATGAGGACCACACGGGTCGGACAGCTGCGGCCACATGGTGTTTTGGCGCCCCCCAAAAAAGGCCACAATCAGATTGAGGGTGGAATGGAAGAGTTTAAAGCCACTATTCAATTCAATTGAACATTGGACGGGCACCAAACCATGTCCCATCCCCAAATCATAACTGAAGCATGACACAGTCCTTTAGTACAACCGATGCCACCCAGCGATCAGCTTGGCATACTCCCATCTCAGTGGCGAATCGTTTGAGATTGATAATTCAAAAAAAAATGGGTCATTTCAATGCCAAAGGAAACACTTGAGATTCCGACGCTTTGGCAACCCCTCCATGCTTGCTCCATCCAATGGAGACTCCGCCCTGTTTGTTTACCTAACAAGCCAATGGTGCAGTACTTGCAACATAATTTTATGATCATTGCACCAGCCATAAGATATCTATTATTCCATATTAAATTCCACCCAGCTGCATGGAAAGTTGTACCTGAGCGCATGTTGACCCGTTCCACCCTCTTCTCATTCGCCGGGCAGATGTAGAAGCTGCTGCGGTCGAACCTGAAAGGGAGTGGGACCAAGATCAAACCCATGTTGATCAATCTAATCAAAATGACTTACGTTCTGAGTCTCATGGACATGACATGCCGATTTACAGCAAGAATCCCGATGGATGACAGATCTGATCAAGATTTATCAAGTCACTATGGCCTCACTACGAATTAGAACCACCTGATATCCCAAATTCAATTTAAAATTTAAGAGCCTTTTTGGGCAGTGTTTCCCACCAAGGGCCCCCACGAAGGTGCGATGGAAGGCAATTTTCCATCTTCTTTCAGGGCTGAATCTTCAAGTTCCAGAGGGGGACGCAAACTGTAGGACCTCGTGCAATGGCTGGAGACCCTGATAGGGAGGTCAAGATGTCGGGATTTTTTAATATGATAAATGTCATTTTTCTTGTTTCCCTACCTACTCGATGAACCTTGTTTTAATACGGGAATGTCTCAAAATAGGGGTGCGCGAAACTTGTTTGTTTTAAATTAAAAAGCAAAGTTTTGCGCACCCCTCTTTTGAGATATTGCTTGGAAACCCGAAAGCTGATGATAGGTGATGGGGATAGATGATCCTCTACCCTTGCATCCGCCCGCATGCATCTCCACGGGATTTTTTTGTTTTAAAATGGTACCACCATCCCACAATATCCCACGTATAACATCAACTCTACTCCTCCCCGGTCTGGGGCCATGACTTGGACTCGGTGGCGGTAAAGAACTGAGTAAGTTGGCAGCACTGCCGGTCAGCTTTCAGGACCTCCGCAAACTGGATCTTGTGCGCCTCCTGAGCGTGATGAGCAACTTGCGCAAGTTCAGATGTTTGGGTCGGCGTTTGTACAGGGTAGCATACCAAAGAGTGAAAGGGAATATAACTCCCCAAAATAGGGCAAAGATTAGCAAAGGGGTTTTGAAGCCATCAAGATTATTTTTTGATCGGAACTTGCTGGCTGAATGAGCCTCGGTGGGGCCAATATGCGCCGATCAAGTGATATCTTGAAGGAGTATATCGATCACATAACATTGATACGATAGACTATTTAGATTCTAGAATATGCATGTTTAATTCATCCACCACAATGGGCAATGCAGAAGTTGGAGGACACCAAGAATAATAAATCATTCCTCGTAAGTGTACTGAACCTATATGAACATGTTTTATCTACGCTGCATGATAAATGTTAAATACAATATCACCCATGGGTCTACTACTTGTGGCATATCCGCATCTTTGATGGATAACCTCCTCACAATTATTTGGGTCACGATCCAGTCAACGTGTTTATTTCGACTTTAATGCCATAAAAATAACATAATTTCACATGACATCTTGGCCCCTCCTGCCGTTCCAGCCCCTCCCTGTCCGTTGTCTTCTTGATCTTTCCTGGCGACCCACGTGGGTTCTTTTTGACCTTCGGCTTTGGCTCGTCTTCCCCTTTCTCTTGGCCTTCCTTTGGCTTACTCGAAGCACTCTGTTGTGGCTCATCCGTGTTATCTGGCTTCGCTGCTTTTCTTCCCTTGCGATCCTCTCCAGAAGGTGCTCGCCTTTTCTTTTCTGGGGTCTTTGGGTTCTCAGCATGCTCGACTCCCTCTGCTTCTTCAAAGTCGGCATCCAAATTTCGCTTGGTGGTTTTCGGTTCGAGGTTGTCTGAAGACTTCATCGCTTTCATCCTCCTCATTTTGTCGAGATTCTTCTGAGATGGTGAGCGCACCAATCCTTTTCTTTTCTTGCCTGCAGGCTTGGCCTTGGCTGGCGTCTCATCTTCCTTCTCTGAAACCTGACCTGTTGTCGTCTCCTTGTTGCCTTCATCATCATCTTTGTCGCCACCTTCATCGTTTTTCTGTTTGGTCTTGGCTTCAGAGCGTTTTCCTTTGCCTTTGCCTTTATTGCTTTTGCCCTTACCACGCCCTCGCCCTCGTCCTTGTCCGCGTCCTCGCCCTCTTCCCTTGTTCTTATCGGCTTCCTCTGCTTCATCTTGCTCCCGAGTGAATTTGTCCATGTCTTCGGCTTCGGCTTCCTCTTCTCGTGCCGCTTGCTTCATCTTTCTTTGCACCTGTCCAGAAATGATGCGCTTGGGTGCACTTGGGATTCTTGATTCGATCCACCCCGTGTGATGATGGTTTATCGGTGCATACAAAGAGACTTGGGATAAATTAATTGGGCCAGTAGAGCCGATGAATTGGCAAGATTTTTCATGAACCATGCCCCATGGATCCCTTAAGTAGATAAAATATGATAAAATATCCCAGGCCTCTATGAAGTCTTCCATATCGTGCTTGCCTTCTTCCTTGTCCATAAGTTCCGCTGCCACCGACTTCTTGTTCTCATCATGGATCGGTTCCAGAGTGGTCAATGGCTTTCTGTCCTGAGAAAGTGAGGCTGTAGGAAGATGCTGTGCAACTGAATTGTTAGATCAATGAATCATAACAAGCCTACATTCTCTCTCCACGAGTATGCCTTGTCAGGTTGTCACCAAGTTTATTAATGTATCCATGCATGCACTGGCATCCTTTTCAACAAATTTCAAATGAATGTACTCGCTATTGAAATTCACAACCCCATCATGCACATACACCTGCACCTACATCACCTTGCCCTCAGTCCCCCCCGTCCTTGAAAGTTCCCCGACTTTCATCGTCTTTCTTGTCCTCGTCACTTACCAGGTCTTCAACAAAGGGTATTTTCGACTCCTCTTCTCTATGCACCTGCTTTTCCTCAGTCTTCATTGGCTTTCGCTCCGAAGGAACATTCTTGGGATCTTTTTGTCTCTCTTGCTTTCTGCTCTCTGCAGGTGCATCTGTCTTCATGACATCATTCTTCTCGGCATCCCCTCCGTCAGTAGCGTCTTTTCTGTCTTTGTCTTTCTTGTCCTTTTTGCTTTTCTTCTCTTTCTTATCTTTCGATTTCTTTCCTGTCTCGCCCTCCTCGGTCATGTTCTCCTCATCCTTCTGCATCTCCTCACCCTTCTGTGCATCACCATCTGCGCCCTTTGTCTCGATCTTCTTTTCATCGTCGCACTTCTCTTCCTTCGGTGAGGTTCCGCGGTCGTACATTGGATCTATCCTCCAGAAGGACTCCAGACTGCTCATGAACGCTTCTTCCAGCTCCAAAGCTTCTTCCATCTCCAAAGTCTCGGCTTGATCTGGGTCTACTTTTCCTTCTCCTTCTGGCTCAACTATTTCATCTTCTTCGGCTTCTTCGGCTTCCGCTTCTTCGGTCTCCATCTCAAGCTTCGCGACTTCTTCAATCTCACCTTCCTTCGCCTCTTCGATCTCCTCCGTTCCTTCCATCCCACCCGTCTCGGCTGGTTCCTCCTCCTTAGGAGATTCTTGGTCTTCTTCACTGCTCTTCTCTTCCTCTTCATCACTTTCATCTTCAGGTTCGGTGGGGGTTATGTCTTCTTCCTCGTATGCTTCCTGTTTGTCTTCTTCCTCTTTTGCTTTTCCTGTGAGACAGTGGTAGCTCAGTCAGACCAACGAAATAAAAGGGGTGAAGTTCAGTGTACTATATTTGGGACATATTAATATTATTATTATCATGGGATCCAGTACAAACGTTCTATATCGGGATGTGTCGGGTCTGTCTACTTGTGCAAAAAATGCAAACACATAAGGACCTTGATATTATGTTTGTTAAAACAATGTTCAATCATACTGGACTGCAAAATCACCAACCATTGATTCACAACCATTATTACCCCAAATCATCCCACACCATAGGTTGTGGCACCTTGGCGTTTGAAAGAAGCTGTTCTTCCTCTTGTCGCCAACTTTTTCCCTTTCGAAGTAAGCAACCCTGCGACCTTCACAGAAGCGTGGTGTTGTGTGGTAGGATATATTTAAGGTACATGACACATATATACCAAGTCTCAAGACGACCACACATAGTGGCCCTTGAAACTTATAGATCTTTGTGATGTTCTGAATTTGAAAACATCAGCTAGGTTTACCCTCTAAGATCATTTCATCGCAACATTGTGTCTCAAAATGAGGTGGCATACTTTGTCTCCAAAACGGTATTTTTTGGAACCAAAATAGAAACCATACTACTATTGATCTGGGAGCAAAAAAAAATACCCAAACCCCCAATGCCTTCAATTTGTGGCGGATGATGTCCTTCAGTTCACTCATTCTCTTCTCATTGCTCCTTCCAGTGCCAATAGGGTGCCATACACGTGTATATTTTAATGGGTGATATACTAGTAGTATACTGATATCAGGGCCAGCCACCATACACAACATTTACCAATATATTCATGCATGGATCAATCTAGATGTGGGATGCATATGAAAAAGTTCTCAACACATTCACTTGATCGGTGAAACGCTGCACTTGGATCTGCTGAAGGGTCAATCCTTGCAGTCGGATTGCGCTGAAATCGGTCCATAGTATACGACAGGAAAGACCGTTGAACCTGCAGCTCTGAATCCGCCCAAGCCTGGGCCGTCACCAGGATAGGAGAGATTGGTGTTACTGAAACGGGTTCAAACTAGAGATCATGGTATGCATAAACTCTGAGATAGGAACCATATGAAGGGCAGTGCCTCGTAGGTGGGGATTGAGCCCGAGGTGAAAGCTTGCCCAAGTCAGAGCTTCCTCGACAGAAACCAACATGATCCCATGGTCATAAGGAGTCATAATAAGAAATTATCAAGATCAGGTCACTGATGAGCAACCAGTTGGTATACGTATCCAATATATATAGATGTGTCAACTTTCGAAAGATCTTCATGGATGTAGCAGTCCTTCATCTCTGCATTGCTCGGGATCTGATCCGCAAAGCTTCCCAGGAACTCCAAAAGGTAATTCGCGTTATCGGGATCTTCGACCTGCCATGTTCGGGATACCAACCCAAAATTGCATATATCAGGGATCGCAGACAGATGCAAATTGGGGCGCTGAGTCTATGTGTTGGCCTCGTGTTCACTGATGTTGTCCCCCTCTTCCAGGCGGGTCAGGAATGAAAAGCGAGGATGGGCCTAAAGTGCAAACAACATGAACAATTCATAATCCATCGTCCCAGTAAATCTCATCAACTGAGAATTTAGCGTTTTTGAAAACAAAACAATTTGGGCTGATTAAGGACAGGACCCTGGGGTTTGACTTGCCAATCCTGGCTTTCAAGGCTTTCCTTCGATTTTCTGCCCAATCATCTTCAGCGCAGAATTCCTTTAGGAATTCCTGCATGGATGACAGATATGGGGTATCAATTAGATGGAACTTGGATCACGAATCTCTGCGCCCCTTCAGCAAATCCACTTGCTCCGCACTTTTCCGCGGCAGCAGTGGCATGCCGGCAAAGCGTGTCAGGAAAAAAAGGATCTGGACCAAAGGGCCACAGGTGAGCAAAAACTGATTAACCCTGTGATGTGGTATATATTTTACGTCTATGGATTCCAAGATGAAGATTATTATATCAATCTTATAACACCTGAAACACGTACATACAGAGGCACGACAGAGGGCTGGTGGGCGAACCTTCATTCAACTGTTCTTCGAATGCCTCCAAAGCACCTTGAGTGGGCCAATCATGTCCCAAAATGCACCACTATATTTTGGGCATACAATCTGTCGTTGAAGCTTTTGTTTGAATCAGGAGGTGGGCTGACTAAGTATCAGGCACTTCCGCAACGCTCTTTTCATTCATGGGGTTGACCTGAAAGCCCCAAGACAGTCAAGGAGAACCTTATAATGGCCTGTGAAGATGCCACTACCCATTGAGTCCCTGGCATAGTCAGTCTCATCTCTTTCTTTTTTTGGCACATGGGCGAAGCGACATGATTTGTTTGGACCCTAATCTTGATTTCGCTTTGGGGTCTAGTATTTCACACGATATATGACACTCATCCCTAAACATCCCTGACCAACAAATTGCGGGTTTATTATATCATACCATGATCTTTGTGGCCTTGGTTCTTGATATCTTAATAATTATGATCTATTATCTTTGTGGGGGCCCTGTTGGCCTCCAGCTGACCTGAGCAGGCCTGAAATCCGGGAGCAGCAAAGGGTGAAACCGTGGTTAGCCATTAAAAATGGTCGTTGTACAACCACCTTTATTAAAATGGTCGTTGACTTGCAGGGTATATATATATTTTTTATAGATCCATTTAACCGTGATAAATGTATATACCTGTATGCACCCATGTATAAGTAGATAAACGCATAAATTATATCATATACATATGTATATATATATATACATATATATAT
>Ga0126342_10004374_pt1 | contig 24033 bp, 16 predicted proteins | sample Cyp1metagenome_FD_92528 | JGI IMG/M metagenome (GOLD analysis project Ga0126342, IMG submission 92528) | Coral microbial communities from Lord Howe Island, Old Settlement Bay, Australia - Cyphastrea 1 metagenome | ecosystem: Host-associated > Invertebrates > Cnidaria > Coral ...
AATGTGAGGCCCCCAAGATAGCTAAGTTGGTTTATAACTCCAATAACTATGGTTTATGGTACTTATAACTATAGTTACTGGGGCTTATAAACCAACTTATAACTGGGGGGCCTCACATTGTACTATATTTATATACCAGTTAATTGGTATAATACCAGTAATGGTTAAAGTAAATAATACATGAAAATTAAATGATACCAGTTAATGGTAGATGTGCCATCGTCAAAACATGGTATATGGGCTATGGTCATCCATCCTATATTGGGAATCATTACAATGGGTATATTAAACCCTATTGATGTGTGTATGACCATCCCCTTGAATGAGAAAACAAACCATGTTTTGACCAGGGCACATATCGAGGTTTTCGTCATAAACCATCAATTTATCAATTTGGGGGTACCCCCCATTTACGGGTGCCTCAAAATCCCGTAGTTTATCATTTGCCCTATTGAAAAACATTTTTTTTGCCCCCATTTACAGAGACACTCAAATAACAATGATCTGGGTAAATTATAAGAGTTCACTCACCTGAAATATGGCAATTTTGGGATGTTTCCCCTTATGATTCCAGAACCGATAAGCCAATCGCTGGCTGGGAACACATCTTCAGCAGCGATGCAAGCATACTTGGATGTGCATCCCACTTACTAAGTGGTAAATGTTTATAATCCAATATATAAGCCCTATAATAATCCCCTATATACGTGGGGATAGTCCATTAATCTAACTGGGGGTATAACCTATTTGCTAAGCGGGATGCACCAAGCAATCAGATAACAATGATTCAATTTGTGAATAATTCTGAGTCTAACATGTGTTTTATCATTAATTTCATATTAGATTAACTCATTGTTTTAACCCATTTTGTTTCACCTATTGCCTATTGTTGTCCTGTCCACCTTTCTAATACCACTTAAGTAAATATAACGTGTATATTATTGATTGACTATGTAAGCACTTCATTGTGAGGTTCCCCAAAATTCCTGGGAAAACTCTAGGGGATCCCAGAAAGGGGAAGTCTGAGTCCGATTGTGGCAGTTGCAAGCTGAGATCATGTTGAAACTCAAAATCTTTGTCAGTTGTGATGGATGCCACCAGTCGTCACCTAAAAGCGAGGGATGTCTGTAAGTATAGCTCAGTGCATCCATAAGCCAAAGTAGGCTGTACAATGTACACATGGCCAACAGTGGATAGCTTTTTTCCGGAAACTGTACAGGAAGTCACATTTGTTTGCTTCAAAATCATAGTGGGTTCCTGTAAATTGTCCTTCACAACAGAGTCTGCAAGCCACCAAAGCCACCAAGTAGGGCCTTCACCACTAGAAGGCGAAGCCCCAAACGATCGCTAGCCGCTAGGCTGGTTAAAAAGTAGGCTATATCAATATTGCTTCAGCTATATATATATATATATATATATATATATTTGTACATATGTAGTTAATGTGGGCTTTTCAACCAACTGAGAGAACTCAGCTGGTTTCGAACAGGTTGAGTGATATATCGTTCACAAGTTCTGGGTTCGGCGATTTTTCACCAACCAACAGATTTTCCACCACCGTCCTTCCGTCCCAACTGTGTCTTGGCAGAGATGGAAGGTCCTCGCCGAGCCAGGGACCAGCGGCCTACTTCACTTGGGTAACATACCAACAAAGTAAGCTTACATCAACTATCAGATACCCTCTGGTAAACGTTTACATAACTATGGAAAGATCCACCATTTTTTAAGGGAAAACTATCAAATTACCAGAGGGTAACCATCAATCCCAAGTCGTTTCTTGGTGAAACAACGGTTTTAGGAACGCATCAAGACCATCCACCTTGATATCTGCACCGGTGAACAGGACTTGCGATGGAAATTCATCATGGAAAAAAAGGGACAACATGGAACTACCCTCTGGTGAACATACAAAAAACGATGGAAAATCACCACTTTAATGGGTAAATCAACTATAAATAGGCCATTTTCAATAGCTATGTTAGTTTACCGGAGGGTAAATGGGCAAACCGTTGAATTACCCCAGCTTAGTGGATACAAGCAACATCACTGGGGAGCAAACCGCCGATGTGAATAGCTCGGAGTTTTCAAGGAGCTACAGGATATCTGGACCCATGTTGAAACTCAAACTGATTGGATTCAGATGTTCATGTGATTAAATTATGTCATGTAAAGCTTATATATATATGTGTATATATATATGTATATATATATATATATGTATATATATATGTATATATATATATATATATATATATATATGTATATATATATAATTATATGATGTTGCCAAACATGGATCCAGATAATATATATATAATATGAGCCGCGGGTTTTATTTGGTAGATAACGCAATTGACGGGGTGTTCCTACCTCCTTCTCCAGTCCCGTAGCATTTTTTGGGTCTGACCTCGTTTTCCAACGTCGCGCTTTCTTTTAGTAGCCAAATGCTTTACATGAGATGCCTACTTCGTTCTCGGGGTGTTCCTACCTCGTCTTACAGCCTAATTATGATGTTTTCGGCAAACCGGGGGGGGTTCGCCCCAATACTAATACTACGCTCCATTTAACCAAATAAAAGCCATCGATCATATAGCAGCACAAAAAGACACAACAAGTAAATAAACAAAACGTTGAGACCTGGAGATGAAGTAAACATTGTCCAAACCAAGATGGGATGCTGGGGAGGATCCCTCGCTGTGTTTAGTAAAGAGTAGTTTGGAAGGTTAAAAACCTGGCTCGTGCATAGCTTTCCTTCAAGCATTCATTGACCCAGACTTAAATCTGCTATGAAACATCTTCTTCCGCCTTATCCCATCCCATTCAGGGTCCCATTCTCTCCGTTGAGAGGTATACTGTTCACTATGAGTTGGTTTACAATTCCCAGGAAACCAGGCAGATTAACAATCCCTCATCATATACGTCACCTCTATCCCCATAGTATAGTTAACACCCTTTCAACCATGGTTAATTCCCCATTCACCAACCCCCGGCTCAATCTTCATTTTGGCAGTGACGGATCATTTTCATCCATGTTCAAAGCCATAATATGGAGGTTTCCCAAGTCATGAGGGTACCCCCAGTTCTCATCCATTTATCTGGGTAAATTATATTAATTCACAGACCTGAAATAAGGCTATCTTGGGGATGATTCCCCTTACTAACCATGATTATAGTGAGGTCGCAGTGAGGTCGTTATAGTTTACCTAGATTTATAGGTAGATTCAGATAGATGGTTTTTCCATAATATTACCATCCAGCTATTGCGGTACCCCCACGGCTATGGAAACCACCATATTTCTTGCGACCATTTTGGGCATGCAGTTGACTGAGATGAGCCATAGGATTAGTTGACTATAAAACTGCGTAGTAACTGGGTAAAAAAATGCCATTATAATTAGACTATGGTTAACTATGGTTGGCTATAGTTGACTATTGTTGACTATAGTTGACTGTAGTTGACTATAGTCAACTATAGTTGACTATAGTTGACGATAGTTAACTATAGATAACTATAGTTGACTATAGTTGACTATAGTTAATGGTCACACACTGGTGATGTAGCCTAGATATATGGCTAACATTATAGTTAACTATACTTAAGTGATTAACTGGTTAACGACTTTTATCCCAACCAGCTTGAGGCAAGCAAGCGCCTTGCTGAGACTTGCCTGGCAATCAGTGGTAGCCTGGCATCGGTAGCCTTGTGATTCCCATGAAATGGAGGTTTCACCAACCCAAATGGGGGATTCATGGGGATTAACTAGGATGGATGACCATAGACCATATACCATGTTTTGACGATGGCACATCTACCATTAACTGGTATCATTTACTTTCATGTATTATTTACTTTAACCATTACTGGTATTATACCAATTAACTGGTATTTATGTATATATATATATATATATAGTACAATGTGAGGCCCCCCAGTGATGTTTGTTGGTTTATAATTAAGCCCCAGTAACTAGTTCGTTATTTGCGTACCATAAACCATAATGAAATTGGAGTTGTAAACCAACTGAACGCTATCGACCGGGGGCCTCACATTGTATGATTGAACCATCAAATTGTCAAAGAATGGGGTTGAAAAACAATCGCTTTAACCAAGAATGGAAACTGAGAGCTGATGTATTGTTAGCTAAGTTGCTTCAGCTCACTCACATTTCGGCTTTAAGAATGTTTATGATTATTATAGCTATAGTTGGATGGGATAACATCAACCAACCCACAAAGGGATTGTAAAGCAACAACCAACGAGATTCAACCCACAAGATTCAACGCCATTTTTCCTGACTCTCCATGCGAATCTGTGGGATTTTGAATGATAAAATGACGAGGATGAGACACCAACCCAAAAGAGACTAGCCAAAAACAACAAATGGAAGACATTGATGAAATTCTGGTTGGTGGTTTTTCGCCACCCCTCTGAAAAATATATAAACATATTAGTCAGTTGGGATTATTATTCCCAATAGATGGAAAAAAACAACATGTTCCAGTCACCACCAACCAGAATTTGATGAAAATCTGATAGGATTTTTCACCCTGATCCGAATAGTTCCACCGGCCGGGTCCCCAACGCTTCGAGTAAGACCTTGGCGTCCCGGTGAGAGGGATCTGGCTCCGTTGTTTCTTCCACAAAAAAAGGATTTCGAAAGGGTTGCTAAGGTTGCTATACTTCTCGATGTCTAAAAACTGAAGGTGTTTATAGTTTTTGTTTCATCATGCCCATGAAGCTATTGAATGCGTATTGTGAGGTATGGTGCCATGTTGCAATCATTCGGTTTGTGGCTGAAGAATGGTACATCATCCCGCCGCGACCCCTGGGGCCCGTATTGGGAAACGACCGCGCTGCCTCCATTTACGGGCTACAACATTGAAGAACCCGGCCTGGTAAACATACAAACAAATTATGGATCATCAGCATTTTCTTAATAGGTAAATCAACTATTTCTATGGGCCATGGCTTCAAGTTCCCTAACTGTAACAGTCATTACCAGATGGTATGGAGTGGGTAGCCATCCAATGGCCGGTCGATCCCACGACCCTGGCTGCCCCACAAGGGGTGTCATCTAGCAATCTCTCCTGGCGGGGACCCTGATGATTGACCTTAATAGTGATTAATGGTGGTTAATGGTGGTTAATGGTGTTTAATAGTGATTAATAGTGGTTAATAATGGTTTATAAGTGGTTTATAAGTGGTTTATAGTGGTTGATAATGGTTAACTGGTTGGTGTTTTTTCGCCACCCCTCTGAAAAAATGATGGACTTCGTCAGTTGGGATGATGACATTCCCAACTGAATCGAAAGTCATAAAAGCCATGTTCCGAACCACCAAGCAATATGAAGTATAGGCTATATTTAGTGGTACCAAATTCAGACTAATCCATAGATGCCATAAAGCAAGCCTCTGCAGGAAAGCTGGAAGAGGTCGTGCCCAAGTCATTCACAGCTTGGCTGGCCCTAAAACCGTGAAGATCGGTTGTTTTTAGTTTTACATCACTACAATGCTGGGCCCACCACATAATCTTATATAATTGTTCTATAAACCCATGTAACTACAAATAGATCTAGGACCCATGCCTAGCAACCGATGTAGGATTCCTTAGCCAGAAAGATAGGAAATATCTTACTTGATTTGCCATTATTTGAAGATTAGAACTATTACTTGCTTATCGGTGAATAAGTAAACATTATAAACTTAACATTGGGCGAAGCACATTGTAGACATTTGTAGATGCATCCCGATTTTCCATGACGCAACACCTCCAGGTCATTATGAGTTATGCTTAAAATCCTACCCATATGCTCCATGTCTGGAAAACAAATCCTACAAAACTAGGTGATCTTGTTCGGGTATAATGCTGGGATTCATATACCAGCAGCTTTACCAGCACCATGGTTCACATCTGGGCTTTTACGCTTCGGTACTTGCTCCGTCTCCTGCCAAAGACCCACAGCTCTCTGCACCATGTCGCGGAAGAAGACGATCCGCCTCGGATCTTCGGTGCGTTAAACGCGGTGCCCATCGGTGAGACGGAGACGGAGAAGCCGCCAACAGCCGGGGCTACTTGGAGGTCTATACTATATGAATGGCTATGAATATCTATGGTGATAACCCCAATAAGTTCGGATATGAGCCCCAACAAAAACTACAGAGGTCATGTATCCACTTGTAAGTGGAACTGGATCTATGGGGAAAAATGAGTACAGTGAGTGAAATATAACTAACTCGGTAAACCAATTACTGGAAATTTAGTGGTTTATTTGTCATGGGATAACTCCCCTATAAAGATGTTACACATGGTGTTTTAACAAACAAAATGGTGGCTAATAGTTAACGACAATAAAGACGTGTATACATATATATAATATAATATAATATATATATATAATTATATATATAGTGGGATATACAGTAGAGATCTATAGAGGGTTTGGTTAGGTACCCACCAAAAAGGCTGGTATACTACTGTGGCAGATGCAACAATGCCAAAATACTGTACCCAATTTCACCTTTAGGGTTGACAAACAACGCAACCTAATTGGGTCTACCACATCAAATCACATCAAATCAAAACTCCTTATTCAACTTTCCTCTTTTATCCTAGTCCTGTTTGATGCTTCACCCATTCAACAACAAATCTTGCATGGGCACTGGTCTGCGATATATACATACATATATATATATATATATATATGGTGTATCCACATTCAATCCACTGTTACATACTAAATAATTAAAACGAATATCTCCTCACGTTCACCATGAAATAAAACCATACACACACGTGAATAGCCATGACAAGACCAGTTTTGCTACGGGCGTCCACTCACTGTACAACGACGGGACCTTTGGGGCCCAAGGGGTGGCGTTTCTCTGAGGCATCCATGACGGAGAGTTTATGGATGTCACGAACTAGGATTCCTAGGATTCATGGGGTGAATCTAAACTAAGAGACATACCCTCTGGTAATTTAACATAGCTATCCAAAATAGCCCATTTATAGTTGATTTACCTATTAAACATTGTGATTTTCCATAGGTTTTTGTATGTTTACCAGAGGGTAACTGTGGGGGCCCACCTTGTACCAACCAACCATATTAGTTTCAACTTCAACCTTTTCCAAGCTCAATGTGATCCGTCACTCGCCGCAGCGAAGCCAGAGCTGGTGATGGTCAGCTGCCTAACTGCCTACATGCACGGTGCTCGCAGCACCAGAGCGTTTGTACAGCTAGCGATGGATTTAAAAGGGCTAAGACACCCACCGCCATCATTTGAGGAACCCCTCAAATGTACTTGCTCCAAATGGTGCAACAAACCTAAGGGTAATCTCCAACATCATTCCAACAACGTCCAAGACTTTGAATGTTGTTTTTTCTACAAAGTCGCAACAACATCCAAAATACATCTTCCAAAATCACAACTTATCAAATCTCAAAAACCGGCCATTTGTATCTTCACAGACGCCGATCTGCCAATCTGCAGGGCTCAACCGGGCTCAACTCATTCCATAAATTGCTGCATCTGAGCAGAGAATGCTCGCTGCGCTTGATCAAGCTGTGCTTGTTTCTGCTGAAGTGCCTCAGGAAGATGAAGGGAGTCACCTAAAATTATTCCGGCAATAGTAAGTAGTAAACCATGACTGATGATTTAAACAAACCAAAACAAAACCAGAACAGGGATATCATGAATATAGAGTGGGACAAATACATTATATTATATATAATATGGTATTATATGATATTTTATTATTTTATATTATATCATATTATATCAAATATATATATATATATATTACATTACATGATATTACATGCATGTCTATAATCAAGTCCTTTAAACAACAATCTGATATGTATGTGTTTGGCCATATAAATGAAGAACACATGATGATAAACATTGATAAACCATCAATTTTTGGGGTACCCTATTTTCAGACAAACCCATGTCCAGCGGTACACACGGTGATGAATTGGGATCATCCAAAAAGGGGGGGCCCGACGAAAGATGCCAAGATCAGTCAAATATATATATATATATATATATGTATATATATAATCCCATTCAATACCATTAAGTTCTTATTGATTTTGCATGAGTTCGCTTATACCAACCATTCTGTTTGGGGTAAATCTCCATATTTCTATGGCTTTTCCTCACAAAAACTATCCAAATTTCCCTTATGTTTTCTCATTTTCCATTGTTGTTCCTCATTTTTCATGTGGTAAATGGGTAAATCACTAATTTTCCCATGGCTTTTTGCTCCATCCCCTGGGTCGCGGCACCACTTCGGCCCGCTCGAAGTTGCTCAGCAGCTCCCGCAGCCGGGGGTGCGGCGAGACTTCCTCCAAAGCCTCCTGAATGGAGGTACCCCAAAACGGATGGTAATGGACACTCCGACAATAAAATGGATGATTTTAGGGGATTTCGATTTCAATGGATTGGCATATTCATCTTGAGTCTTTATTGGATATAATTGGTATAAGAATACATACAGTGACTGAGATTGTCTGAGTTTTAACATATCATATTTATGCAAAAGGTATGGGGTAATGTTACCTATATATGCTATGATGTTACCTATTAATGGTACGCTATATATATGGTAGATAAAAGTGGCGTTGGGAGGGTTTACGTTTACCACATTTTCTCGGTTGAGATATATCATGATGTATATATATATATGTATATATGTATATATATATATATATGTATACATACATGTGTATATATAAACATATATTAAATATATACATCATAGTTTCCGAAAACATATCAATATGGAGGTTGTCCTATATTTTAGGGATACGCCCAAATTGCCTAATCATCCAGTTGAAGAGGATTTTCCATTGTAAACCATCCAGCTATTGGGGTCCCCCCCATTTATGGAAACCTCCTTATAGGTAACTGCCAGTTGGGACTCTTTCCCATCTGACGTCCTCCCACGACAATTAAAGCCTTATTTGTGTTTCGGGGCTATTACTCACCAGTTCACCCCCTTTTACAAGGTGGTGGTGCCCCAAAGGACGTTCTGTTTATGGTACCATCTAATGATCGAGATATGTCCTTACGATAAACACAACAGGTAACCGAACTGTTTACCAAATTATAAGTTAGCCAACAAACTAGGGCACCACCTTGTCACCACTTCGCACAACCTAACTCTTTTGCCATCATGATGTCTAGTTGGTACATAAAATAAGTATGATAAACCATACTGAAGTCATCAACTACCCACCTTTTTTTCCCCAAAATGTGAAACATCGTTTCCGGGAACCCCACATTCTACCCACCATGTACCCTCTGGTAAAGCCATTACCCTCTGGTAAACATACAAAAAGCCATGGAAAGATCCACCCATTTTTAATGGGAAAACTCACTATTTCTATGGCCATGTTCAATAGCTTTTTGTATGTTTACCAGAGGGTAAGCCCTTAACAACAAAAGAACGACCAGGTCGTCGCGGGAAACACCGCGCCGGCCTCAGGAAACCAAAGATGAACGGAAGGATGCCCGTGGCGCCCTGTCCCAGTCCGAAATCAGTGAGGCAAAATACCACAGAAAAATGGCCCCGAGTTATAGCAGTTACCCTCTGGCAAACTAACATAACTATGGAAAATCATCATTTTTCATTGGAAAATCCACTATAAATGGTGATTTTCCATATTTATGTTAGTTTACCAGAGGGTATACTAAGAAGTCACCCCATTTATAAATGTTTTTTTTTAAACCCATAGAAATAACCAGTTATAACTCATAGCCATGGCCATAACTGCCTAACTGCACCGTTTTCCCATCTTATACTGGTTGATTAGTACATATTCATATTCCTCTTATTTTCTGGTGGTTTCTGAGAGACTGATGGGTCAAATATGGGGCTTTTTAATGGGGCTATGTTGTTCTTGTTGCATCTATTGAGATGTCAAATATGGGGATATACCATCTGGTTAGAAAATGCATAGCCATGGAAAATCACCAGTTGTAATAAGTAAACCCAGGTAAACCATCTATAAGTGGGTCATTTTCCATGGCTATGTTAGTCATAACCAGAGGGTAATGTGGATATAAAATTGTAATATCGAAGGATCTAGACAGGTACATGTAGATTACAATGGGGATATCACTGGAACAAATTCAACACGGGGATAAATGGGAATTATATCCTGGTCATGAAAAAAACATTTGGCTGCAAATATGGGTAGAATCTATGCAAAAATAACTGGGAAATTGTGATGGTCTATTTCACCAATCGAAGAACCAACTGCTGCCGCCCGGCTTCCACAGCCAAAGACAAGACAACTGCAATTTCTTAGGGATGGTGCCCCAGTTTGCCAACGAAGTCCACTTACATCATCTTGGAACCAATATTCCAGCAGGCTGGCGATGAAATAAAGGATAGATGAGGCAAAACCGGCACCGCCAAGCCGAAAAAAACACAATGGATTTCAACCATGTTTGAAGGTTGGAGGAACATCCCTCGTTTTTCTACCAGGGCTTCATAACGCTGAGTACCCAGGTGTTTGGCACCTGTAATCCCAACAGCCCAGGCCCATTTTGGACATCGATGAGCTGGGGATCCAAACCATCTCCTTTTCCGGTTTTGTGAAGGCAAATAGATTCTATAATACGGTTTTGTGGAGATTTGGAACCGATCAATATGAGCAGTATAGGAGGCAAGAAGCGAATTCCACAATTCAACTTCCGATATCGTTCTTCGCTTCCTGCGGAACGACCTCAAAAAGTCAGCTCGAAGAAGTTGAAGTCACTGCTCAAATGAAGCTCATACTATACATGGGTTTGTCTGAAAACTGGATACCTCCTCAATGGTTTCATTGACACTTATCAAAATTGCCATGTTTGGGGCATCCCGTTTTTCTTGGACAAACCCAGAAACCTTCCCTTTGATCGTTCCGCGTTCACAGAACGATTTCCTCCAGGAAGGTTCGCATGCGTCCGATTTTCCGGTCGCGAATGGAGCAGTAGATGAAACCCAGCACTAGGCCCAGGATGGCATAAATGATCTGCACCACATTCCAAACTTCGCGAACGACCCAGAGAAACTCTAAGGCATACTCCACCTGAGTCGTTGTCGACCATGGGACGATTTTCTTTCCATCTAAGGTGAACAAAGCATATACATCACTTCAATGAGGTTGTAAGTCAGTTGAAACAGTTGAGGGCTATAACATGCTATAACTGTATAATTTGACCAATTGCTATTTTGCTGGAGGGGCAGAATGATGTTGTGGCTGTTGCAATTTTGGTGATCATATTACGAGTATGATATGATGAGTTACAAGTGGATGGAATGGTTTTTCCCCACATTTTTTTTTTCAGGTGCTGAAACTGATCTGGCAGTGAGGCTGAAAGTCACAGCTTTCGTGTGTGTGTGTATGTACATATTATGCCCGCTGAACCATTTGGTAAAAGGTGGCGCCTCCCACATTGAACTTGGCATATGGTTCTCATAGAAATATAGAAGTAGTATATCATGATGTATCAAGCATAAACCCTAGCCCTAGTACGCCTTAGTTATATTAGTTACAAACCGAGTTAGTGACTGGGGTACCTCCTTGTATAACTACAGTATAACCTGTACTAACCATGAAACAGCAGGGCTAGGAAGAGCATCACCTGCTTCGGAAAGTGGTCGTCTTTGGAACGCTTCATCAGCAACAAGAGGATTCCTGGGGCACTGCTTCGCAATGGAGTCACTTGGGGTCGGCTCGCTATTACTGTTCGCTTGGCTCAAAGATGGGCCGGGAAATCCCCGACGAAATGGATAGCCTTTATAGCTGGGAAAAATCATGCGAAACATATCAGAAAAGTATGGTCAAAAACAAACAAAAAAACACTACCTATAATGGATGTTTATAGTGGTAAACAATATCGAACTCCACGGGGAATTTCCCGTGAGCCATGTTTGATGACATCGGAGGGTAACTAATTCACCCGGCCCCAAAATTGACCACCCCAAGAATGAGGGCTCACCTATACAGAGCTAATATGAGCTAATCAAGCACCAACAACCACATTTTTGGTTGATCAGTCAAGCATGAATATCGTCATAACTTATAACTTATAACCTATATATATATATGTATATATATAGCCTGAGGTGTACTGAGGTAAACATCCTATCTATGAATAGGTGAACTAACATCAACCGTATCCTATATATAGATATGCATTAACATGTAAAAAAGTCCGAAACAAACATGTCCCAGGTTTGTCCCCCTGTCCTGCCAAGAGAGAGGGTGTCAAGCCGGGTCCCATGAACGTTGAGATGGTCACGGAACTTTTGTACAGCACCCGACTTTGCAGTCGCGAGAAGAACTGGGGGCAGTTCAGGCGAATCTTCAGCTCTTTCCTGTCGCACGCCGGCTATGCCACCACGACAAGGTGGTGCCCCGTAGCTAATGTTGTCATCAAACTAGCTGCCCCATAACTAAGGTGGGTCTATGATGGTTTATGGACATTGTAACTTAAGTCAGATGGAGTTAGAAACCAAAAAATAACTAGGAGGCACTTGTACCAGTTTCTAGGAAGTGTCCTATTTAACTTGGGGACCGCATATTGTACCAATGGGCTTTAGGATTCGTGTGAAGCGCCCGGTACGTGGCTCCAACTTGAGTTGACTAGATGGAGGTTGGTCCAAAATCGAATTCACACAGAAAATAGATGGCTTAAGACTAGCAAGGGTCTACAAAGGGCAAATTGTTTGGTTGCATTTGCATTCCAATTTTGGCCTATACCTCAGCATATTGGAGGAATCCGTACAATTAGTTCTATATAATTCTAAAACGATGTAATCATCTCTTAATCTGTGCATTTGGGGGTCCCTTTATTGGGGGTATTCATTATTCTGGGAAAGGGACGCTTCACTTATTATGGAATGCTGCATTTGCCCCAAGGCCGAGGATCACTTATGGTGAAAAATGGATAGTAAGCTGATTATCCAACCCCCGATAGCTGGTGTATGCATGCATATACTAGAGGGATATAGTATGGATCAGGGTTTATTGAAGGCAAATTCAAACTTTAGGAAACCTCCTTGCACCAGTACAGCACCCGGACGCCTACCCACAAAATGAAGAATCAAGACATCGTAACTACAAGAAGAGGACCAGCGATTAGCTTATGTTCACGATTGCAATTGTAGATATGTCATGATATGTCCACTGCAATTCCATCCGGAAGCCTAGCGTTCTCTTAATATAGTAAGCCCTACCGTTCCCTAATTATGCCATACTTGTTGGTTACTATGCAGTTGTCATGTAGTTCTTCCACATGATATTCCTATCATATTTCCATGATAATCGCCAACGTGGCAACGGAACTCCTACAAAAGAGTGGTTCTCGTCACAGACTTTTCGTCGCATGTCTATCTGTTTGCGGATACTTTTATGCCTCAGTGATGCCTCACAAGCCACTCACCATCAGTTACATGTGGAACTAACCAGAATGGTGAACCCAACGATAGCCCAAGATTCGTCCGCAATGTGGCTCTTGGTTAAACTTTGGCCACTTTTTCAACAGAAACCCTAGGGTCAGGGTCACCTCAAACCTGGGTTAGTTCTGAAGGCGAGCCAAGTTTCAGATCTCTAAGGCATTCAAAGGCCTTGGACCTTCCCAGCCCCGTTCGCTCTGCACGCTCTGCACGTGTCACTTCGACATGACCCAGGGCCACTAACAGTAGCAGGAGACCGGCGAAGAGGGACGCGAAGAAATAGAAACCCATCTTAAACTTCACCTGCAGTTATGGCCCAAGTTATACCAGTCATAAGTACTAAGAAAACCCCATTTATAGAATGTTTCTCATCCCATAGAAATAACCAGTTATAACTAATAGCCATGGCCATTTCACTGTGGTTGACTGGAAGAAAACTGGGTACCCCGACTTTGATGAAAGGCTCAATTTTCGAAACGAAAAAATCTGTCCCCCAGGTCCCAGTTATTTCAAGCCATAGCCACGTTATGTGAGGCCCCCCAGTGATGTGAACGTTGGTTTAGATTCGCCCCAGTAACTATAGTTATAAGTAACAATAGTTATACTATAACTATAACTATAACATGGTTTTTAGTAACTATAGTTATAGTTATAAGATGTTCTAAGTACATCTAAGTACCATAAACCATAGTGACATTGGAGTTATGTTCACCAACTGAACGCTATCGACCGGGGGCCTCACATTGCACCTATTGGGCGGAATTTTGGGGATGAAATGGTGGATGCATCACCAACACTATGGAAACATCATAGGCTTTATGGGGACAAGGGATACAATTAAAAGGGGATAGAATGATATAGTGAAGACCAAAACCTATGATTTAACATTTGTTTGGTGGCGTGGTGAGTGTCCAGGACGATACTTGCCAGCTAGTCGGTTGTGAAAAGAAGGATACCAGGGTTTGACCCAACCATTGTCCGCAAATTTTGATAAATCCCGCAAAAATGAGTAGCGAAGCATGGTGATGTTAAACCGTCTAGAAAAAAACATTGTTGAGACATTTTCAACGTTAATTGGGTTCGGTCTCTGGAAGATCAGAGCCAATTTAGAGCCAAACTTCTGGATCCAGGCCACACCCAATGATTCAAGAGTGAAGTCTCCGGTGAAAGTCTTGTGAAATGCCCATGTTTCATCTTTCCATTGTGAAAGGCATCCCTGTGTCCATTCTTTTGATATCTTTTAATCATGTTTAATTTGATGAATTCTCTGTTGGTTGGGTTCACATTTACTTCTGTTAGTGCACCTTCTGTCAACCCTTGCACCACAAACTTGCAAGCAATACAGCCTCACATCCCACACCGACTCTCGCTCCAAGGGACGCTGTGCAGCTTCCGGTCTTTGCGGAAGGCGGCCCACTCGGCACTCTCGGGGCGGCAGAGCATGACGCACCAAAAGATGAGGTCGGACAGAACCTTAGATGGAGCTTATCACTGAATGACTTAGAGTCCAATATAACCCATATGCTCCATGTATGGTATATTTACCTACATTTGGGTGATTTTGGGGTTAAATGTTGGGAAATATTCCATACATGGAGCATCTGGGTAATGTGATGAAAGTAGTTCACCACTTAAGAAGTGTCGACACTGAAAATTAGATTTAATGATCAATAAAATCTATAGAAAACCAATAGAAGCCATTTGTGTTGCTTATCGGGGAAGATTTTATCCGTATGGGATATATCGTCACCGTCACAATCTCCCTGTTTCCGGCGCCGCCCTTCAGCCGCTTCAGCCAAGCATCAAAGGATGCCATCGGGCAGAGGAAACAAAAAATCATAACAGCGCGGCGTCGCAAGCTCACATTCTCCAAACCCACTTGTGTCAACTCCTGGGAGTTGATGATGTGGATGTGTGAAAAAATGCTCATGCTTCAGGTAATGGTAAATATGGTACCTTTGGTCATCCCAACATCAATCTGTGGATTTCTTCACAAAATTTGGAATGGATATACAAAACCCGATGAAAATAGGCTCTGCTGAACTATATTGAAGAATAAGATGTGAGTTTGGTCCTCAAAAGTCATGGGAAAACCACGTCAAAAAAAGGAATCATATTTTACCTATAAACATCAACCACGTTCACACATCTATGAAATCACTGGAAATCCCTTGGAAAGTTATAGGGATTCCCAACAAGGTAGATACACGTTCAGATGTGAATTAGATGATGTTTCCTCTTTAATTTCGAAGGTTCACGACATTTCATCTGGGGTTGCTATACCCAGATGCGAACCATGGTGCTGGAATATGCACACCAACATTTACCCGAAGAATTTATCACCCAGTTTTCTAGGTTTTTAAATACCAGCGCCATGGTTCGCCTCCATGGGCTACGTTTCTGCCGGATGGTGATAGATGTTCCGACTTACCCTCTGGTAAACATACGAAAAACTATGTAAAATCACCATTTTTAATTGGTAACTCCACTATAAATGGCCATGTTCAATAGCAAACTGTTAGTCATTACCAGAGGGTATCGATGCCGGAGGTCCTTCAAGGTTTCATCCAGTTGCGCATAGGAATGCCCCCTCTCCTTGATTCATGGATCTCTGGAGTTGAGGGAAACGAATCCCAACCAAAAAATGAGGGAATTCACCATTCAAGGATATAAACATATAAGTTATATAAGCTGCTGATATTAAGATAGCATAGTTTTTTTTTGATCACGAGATTTATATGAAAAAATCTCTGGGATCCAATCATTTCCTTTTTGGATGTTTCAAGGCCAATAGCAAAGTTTTTCAAATGGATGGACCCCCATCGGGATTCAATCCAGGAGAGTTGCGTCAGTTGCCTTGGAGGCTGGAAGGCTTGGAAAGCTGAGTTCCACGATACCTCTATGAGTTGTCTTGGTAATCCTCAGGAAAACAGCTACAGTAGTAGAATATATTATGAAAGTATATAGAATATGCATGAATATTCTACTAACTACAATGTTTCATCATGAAGAGCTAACATAATGGTTTGTCATGTCTTGTAGCCATACGTGGTCGACACAACTTGAGCATCACTGTAACGAAAAACCCTTTGTCATCCCCTCGTCCCAATCAGCGACCCAAGAACCAACCAGTAACCAACCATTGTTCATTACTTGTAAACCAAAAAAACATGTCCATTCCTATCATTCCTACATCCTACTTTGGGTTGGTCAATCATCCCCCAGGTCAGTTGCTTCAGTCGTCAATTCAGAGGTGTTTGGTTCTTCAAATCCCGACATGACATTAGCTATAGCTATATCTAACCATTCATCTTGACCACTATATCACCATTAGCAAGCATTCATTTAGTTTGGTGAAACTCCCTACCAGTTTGTAATAAATTATATATACCCTATTACCATCCATTATATATTACTCCTTATTACCCATGTTTTACCACTATCAGGATTAACAATCACTAACCACCATAAACCACTATTGACCAGTATTATCAATGATTTCACCACTATTTACCATGATCGGCCTCTATTGACAAAAAACTCTGCAACTATTGATGATCAACAATGATTATCCACCATTCACCATGATCAACCCACTCTTCCACTAACACAAAATCTCAATTTTACCATCAATCCCCTGTCTGGTTGGTGGTTTTAACCATCTCGAAAAATATGAAAGTCAATGGGAAGGATTATCCCACATATTATGGAAAATAAAAACCATGTTTGAAACCGCCAACCAGCTGTGGTTTGAAACAAACAAACATACGAAAAGCTTCCAAGATGTACTCGTTGATCTTCCGCTTGTCCGATGCTTGTGTGGCCTCCGCTGCAGCCGTGCGCACATTTTCAATGGCCACCTGCTGCGGCATATGCGAACCATGGTGCTGGTATATAAAAACACCTAGAAAACTGGGTGATCAATTCTTCGGGTTTCTATGTTGGTGTGCATATTCCAGCACCATGGTTCGCATCTGGGGATATTTTCATGGTGAATATGTGCTTGATAGTACCCTCTGGTAAACAGCCACATAGGTAAATCAACTATTTCTATGGCCATTTTCAATAGCTAAGTGTTAGTTTACCAGAGGGTATCAAGCAAGAGGATCAAATAGTGGTCAGTGGCTTTGAAATCATTTCTGCAAACCAGTGGAGAAAAATAGCCATGGTCAACTGACAGAAATGGTTCGCCTGAACCATGAGTGGCATCAGAATCTATAGATCAACCCAGACATATTTCTGTGTGTCAAAAAAATATATGGGGATTTATACTTATTATAGTTTGTTTTGGTTCGCTCAGTTGGTGAAGATAACATATAACATCATATAACATCATATACCCTCTGGTATTTTAACATAGCTATTGAAAATTGCCATTTATAGTGAGTTTTCCCATTAAAAATTGTGATTTTCCATGGCTATGTTAAATAACCAGAGGGTAGCTATAGGCTTTCTGGTTTGCTGAACACCTACCAATTTTGGGGTCCCAGGATGGGTAGTTTAGAACGACCGTACTCGGATTTTTTTTTCAGTTGAATGACAACATCAACAGGAAAAACTATAGTGGTAATAACAATAATAACAAAAATAGCAATATTATACTATAATGGTAATAATAAGACTATTGTTCATCAACAGTTGCGCATTCGGATGTGTATAGGACAGTCCTCCTTCAACACGTTGGCTATTGGGCTTACATCCCAACATCACAATCACCCAGGATTTGGTTGGCTATTGGGCATTGTTATATGTGAAAACAGGGAAAGGACTACCCCAACTTTCAAGGATATCTTGAAATACATTAAAAAGTAACAACAACAAGAACTGTTCCCCGAATTCTTAGTCTACTTTTTTCTCCATGATTATGGACATGTTCTAATAGGCCTTAATAGGCTTTTTGACACTGACATCGGGGCTCAGCGGCTCAGCAGTTGGACATTGAGCCTTGGGTGCTGCATCCGCATATCTATACTTATTAGTATGATCTCATCATATATGATCATTGTTCGATCATTACTAGTAATATCAGTGTCATTAATAAACCATGTTATCATCATTATCATGAAGATCATTATTGCTATTAAGTTTTCATTATAGATCATATGTATGTGTAGTTGTTTTTGCTGTATTGCTGTATCATTATATTTAAACATAATATTATATATATATATATATATATATATCTTATAAATATGAATATTCCTGAGTATCAGCCATCTCCAGGCACCAAAAGCGGCATTTTATCACAGACCTGGATGTCTTTCATCAGCTTATCGCGCAAGCCGCCCTCGCTGATGAGGCCCTTCTCGTTGATGAGGACGATGGGCAACTCTGGCTTCTCGTCCTTCAACACGCATTTCCTGGCGATTCTTGGCTTCTGGATGGCTTGAGGATATGGAGGTTTCCTATAAATCATGGGGGGTACCCAAATCATCCTAAATTCGTCCATTATAGTATTGAAACAAAATTGAAACCCATGCTTTTGGGATAACCCCATTGTAGGAAATCTCCTGATGAAATTATGGGATTAGGCCTTGGACTCTGAATCGAATTCATGTGTACGTTCCATCCAAAGATTCGTATGGGGATTCTATGTCGTTTCTATGTTATCTGGTTGGTGGTTGAGCCACCCCTCTGAAACATATTAGTCAATTGGGATGATTATTCCCAATACATGGAAAAATAAAAGCCATGTTCCAAACCACCAATCAGTTATAATTTTGATATAGACAAGACAAGTCAGAGACATCGCAGAACTTCTAACTTCGACTTCACTCGCCACACTTGGAACTGGGATTGTTGGGATCGCACTGGGACCACCATGGCAATGGCAATCGCTTAATCATCGCCGAGTCGCACGTAAAACAGCTCGAAGGCGCACCAAATCCGCGTGTAAATAACGCAGCCTCGACCGAGCCAAGGGATGGCGATGTGGGATATTCCATGGTTTTTTTTGGGCCAGAAGCAACACTTTCTTAGGGATTGTCAGCAAAATATGTGATCAATTTGATAAACTTTTAAGTGGGTTGTCAGCAATTTTTGAAAATAATCTTGGGGCCTTGCAAAACAACCATATACCTGTCACAAAGAAATGGATATATGAACATAGGAACTCCCAGTCTGATTGGTACCCAATAGGATTGCGGCCACTCATGACTTCGTTTCCTTTCACCTATCTAATAGACATGTCCATCCGAAATCATACCTAGCATACTTGTAAAGAAATTGTCTATTTTATTGTAGGCAATTTCTTGTTGTTGTAATGTACGAGGATATGCAACATATACTTTTTGCATGTAGAGACATATGTTAAACAACAATTACTCAACTTCAGCAACTGAAACTCACGAAGGTCGTTTGGAATTGTTTGAACGGTGTACTCTTCATAAGATTCTACAACCTCATTATCCCGACCAGGGTTGAAGCACCAAAACCACTACCCATTGGTGATGGAAAAAACTAAGTTCCATCAAACTCCCTCGTAATTTTGATGGTTAAGTTAAGTCACTTTAAATCCTCATAATCCTCTCAAATAATGGGTCAAGTACAGTAGACCTTTGGCTGTGTCTAAAGATGGGTCACACCCGCAGAATAGCAGGAATAATGGTGAAAAAACCCTGCGGTAGTCAAACGTGGCTCGGAAAATCCTCATCAACATGGAGGTTTAATCCGCTGGGAAAATTATCGAACTACATGGGGAAATTTCCAGCCACGTTTGATGACATCGGAGGGTAATCATTAGATTTGGAAGTGTTCCCTTACTTAAAAGCGCAGCTCCACTAATAAGTGGTTATTATATATATACTGGTTGGTGGTTGAGTCACCTCTCTGAAAAATATGAAAGTCCGTTGGGATTATTCTTCCCAAGATATGGAAAATCATAAAAGCCATGTTGCAAACCACCAACCAAATATTATATATATATGTTATATGTATATATGTTATATGTATGTATAACCACAATTGTAAGTGGTTAAAAAAAAACAGAGTTATACCCATGAGTAGCCCCAACTGCCCAAGTAAAGTGCCAGATTTTCCAGGTGAGATCCCGCCCCACCAGGATCGATGATACAGACCACGCTCTGGATATCGCCACTGAGAGCAGTGGCAAAGGCGGAGCACTCCAAGTTGCCACCTGCAACTTAAGGTCACCTTGAAGAACCTGGTATACATATGTCTATATATATATGTATATATGTACATATATATATAAATATATGCTTATATATTATATATGCTTATATATATATGTTCATATATATATATATATCTTGTATTCCTGTATGTAGGTTAGTCTGAAAATAAAACCTATCCCAAAACCCATTGATTAATCATCAATTTCCTATTCAACAATCCCATATGGACTGCCCCCCAAAAAAAGAAACGAGGGCGGCCATTTTTTTTAAATATGGAACCCCTAATTCTGTTTGTTGGTTTATGTCACCCCACTTCACTGTTGCCATTGCCGTACACCCTATATTTGTATTGGTGAACTAAAATGCACTAACTTAGCTTCCTATGGGGCACCACCGTCTATACATGTAACAGTATGTATAGATGTAGTTGCAGAAGTATATTATATACATAATATGCATATAATCATATAAATATATATCGCATATTAATCAAGCACAACAAGCAAACAAAAACAAATCCACCAATATGAATGCAAAGTAACTTTTTTGATGGATGTATTTAGGATCATATAATTTACAGAACGCACATATTTTGTGTGCATTACTTGGCAGGGTTTTACACAATATTGGATAATGTGCTGCAATGATGCACACGTATCAGCATGTAATTGCTATTGCTACTAGTTACTAGTTATTTTTTCCGAATTGGTGAGCAACCAACAAGGACATAAAGGGACAAGAACGGTGACATCGAACAAACATACGCAAACATAGCAATGAAACAAATCATCATTTATAGATGATTGTCCCATAAACTCCACATATATATATACATATGAGTACACGGGCTTTCCCATTGCCATGCTTGAGAAAACCCAGAGATCGATGGCTTAATTCACCACCCATGTCCTTTTTCAAGGCCGAAAGCGGCCAGCTGATTTTGATTGACGTGAAACTCATGAGACGCGAACACTCCTGATCCAACAAAACGAACGGACTGTTATAAAGAACATTAAAGAAAACATACCACACAGAAGGTTGTGCCAACCAAAAAAATACCAAAAAAAACTGAAGCTTCAGATCTTTACCGACCCCTGCCTTTTCCCAGGGCATGTTCAAGTTTGTACCTTGACGCTGATGGGAACAGCGTGACGGGACCCTAGCAAAATGATATAGAGGAGCATCTGCAATCATAACGATTGGTGTATACCAGTATGTTTCTTTTCCACATGTGATAGTACACTATGTTTGTATGATGATTCCCAGATACATTTGCAGCTTTGCAAGGATGTCAAATCAAAGAGACCGTTCTGAATTCACAATTTCCAGCAATAAGGACACCTCTGAGATTGACGCCTTTGAAGATTGAAAAGAAGCTCGAAATTATCAATGAGAGATCCAAAGATGTATCAAAATCCCATGGAATTTTCAGGCGCGTGGTACCTGAAACAAAAACTGTCCACAAAAAACGATGCAACATCGCCAGGCAGCTGATTATTGGCAAAGGCGCAAATCCAAAATGTCTAATTCTTCGCTTGGTTCTTGTTCCAGAAAGCTTCCATGATCAGAAAACATAGGACTAAGATGGTGATGCTGAAATTGCAGCCCACCAACCAGAAGGCCATGCCAGGTTCTCTCAAACAGATGAGCCCAACATGCTCCCTTCGGGCGCGATGGAAGATCCGTTGACCCTCGGGAAATTTGAAGAGAAGAAAGTTCCTGAGAGCAGCATGGCTAAACTTAGAAAAATGACAGAAAGTTCATTGGAATATACCATCCATCTCATCAGGAGAGTTGATCATGTTATATCATGTTGATCCATTTCCCATGTCATAAATGTGATGTTTTTGGATCACCCCAAAGTCTATGAGCAAGCTACTTGTAAGCTGGCGTAAGCAGCGCCGCAACCTGAGGTCAAGCCAAACCTAGGTCACAATGTGGACCCCCGTTTACGATAGCTAAGTTGGTTAGTCCAAGAACTATGGTTTATGATACTGATAATACTTATAACTTATATATAACTGATAGGACTTATAACTATAGTTCAGGCGGTAAAAAAACAACTTCTAACTGGAGGAAGCCACATTGTATACTTGGCATAGTCTTCCCTGAGAAATTCATGGTCTCTCTGCTGAACTGATCAATTATATAGGGTTTTATGGTGAAAACAAACTTGATTGTTAGATGGTGGTTTTAACATGTTTTAACCATCTTGAAAATGATGGAGTTCGTCAGTTGGGATGATGACATTCCCAACATATGGAAAAGTAATCCAAATGTTCCAAACGGACCACCAACCAGGGTTGTTTGATGGGGTAACATCAACCAACATAAAAAAAAAAAAATAAAAAACACGTGCCTGGGCGGCAACACCTTGCTTCAGACCTCATCTTTTGGATGTCGAGCCCCAGGTCTCAGTATACGACATGTTCTGTGGATTTTGGTTCCGACTCCAAAATTCCCTAACAACAACCATTCAAACATAATCTTAAGTTATCTTAAGCTTCTACAGTACAGCTATGTCAGCTATGTACAGCTAATCTATTTGGTGGCTCGAACTCATCTCAAAAATACCTAGAAACCCTTCTTAAAGCTCGGAGAAAATGGGTGTCTACCCCCCAACCTTCAAAGTTGTTGTTCCTATTTTTCCAGATTCTTTGGGTGTCAAGGCCGGCTTATAAGTTTGCATCAACATCCCAGTCGAATGGATGGCCCAACAATTGAGCTGGGCCAGGATGGGCCATGATGGGCAATGGGAGTAGTTAACTGGTGATTGTAACTGGCAACCCATGAGATACCCACTGATATCCCCGTTACAAGTGACTAATCCCATGGCCCATCAAGGACATTACTACCTCTAGTTACTTCTACCTTTAATTTTACGTCCCAGCCTGAAAAATGCCAGATGCACAGGACATCTGTTAGAAAGATCACATCTGTACTACATTGTTACATTTACATTCTTCAACTAACCAAAAAACAAGTCTTCAACTTGACTTCCCACCGATTTATATCAAACATTATCAAACTAGCCAAAGCTTCAACAGCAGGGTTAAGAGCGAATGGAGCGAGGTCCATAGCTTCAAGCGTTGTCTCAGGATGCAGCGACTGGTGGCGTAGCGATCCAATGAGGCCACCAAATCTTTGAACTCTTCGCCCCACCAGTGAGACACAAAGGTTTGCACCTGCATCGATCCATCGATCCGGAAGGTTTCAGGAAAACTCTCTCACTTTTTCGGATTGTTTTTCTCCGATTAACCATAAATAATATATATATATATATAAATTCAGGGAGACTCTCCGAACTTCTGTTGGACGTATTTCCCCACCTGCCAGGTGAGGGTTGTTAGATTTTATGTCAGTTGCCTCCTCCTCCTGCCGCCTCCTGCCTCCTGCCTCCTCCTCGTCCTCCTTGTCGTCCTTGTCGTCCTCGTCGTCCT
>Ga0126342_10004375_pt1 | contig 24032 bp, 20 predicted proteins | sample Cyp1metagenome_FD_92528 | JGI IMG/M metagenome (GOLD analysis project Ga0126342, IMG submission 92528) | Coral microbial communities from Lord Howe Island, Old Settlement Bay, Australia - Cyphastrea 1 metagenome | ecosystem: Host-associated > Invertebrates > Cnidaria > Coral ...
TATATACTAACCAGTTTCTGTACTTCAAAGATCCTCCATGTTTTTTAAAGGTCCAAAAACGACGGCGAGAAGGGCCAGGTTCCAGGCGAGAAATCCGCGAAGAGGCTGGAGACTTGTCTGGGATGGATTGGGGATGAAAATCTATGGAGACTCCCTGAATTTCACCCATTTCACCGGGAAAAATCTGATTGGTTCGTTGCGTGAAAATGATGTTGAATGGGATTAGAATAGGATAGACATGGTTATAAGATGTTATAAGTTATAATCATTGAAATACCACGATTGGATGAATATTCAGCTACAGCAAGACATGTAAACTTCTGCTGTGAACTAAAAGGTACCAGGCTATTGCTGGGGTGTTGAATTTCTGCGAAACATGTTTTTACAGATTGGGATTCAAATTATATAACTACCAGCCATTGGAGATTTATATGAAGGTTTCCTAAAATGGGCGTACCCCTAGTTCTCATCCATTTTATAGATTGGATTTTCCATGAAAGCATCCAGCTATACCCCAATGACGAAAAGGAACCCCCCATATTACAACAACTTCTTTCCTGTGCTGAGTGTGACCCTATCTGGCAAAAAATCCTGGAGGAGCTGGTTTTCAGCGATTTTTGATAGTAAGGTGGGCCCCCAAACCATTGCCAAGTTGGTTTTTCTTGGAAATAGATTAACTATGGTTTATGGTAGATATATCTACAAATATCTACAATATTCTACAATTAATTGTGTTTATTCGCCAACTACTTGTAGCTGGGGGGTACCATTTTCTGCAGGCGAAAGAAGTCGCGCGCCGGGTTCCCAGTGCTTCCGAGGGGATGTTCGGCTCTGTGTTTTCACATGTTTGTGTCATGCTATTATGTATATATATATACATACATACACAATTATATATATATACTTAGAATATCTCAAAAATACTTATAGAATGTATATATATATATATCAATAGAATCTCTCACACATGTTTCTGTTTTATATACTTAGAATATCTCAAAATGAGGGTCCTACTATTTTTGTTCAGAGGGGCTGAAGTCATTTTGTTGGTGTGCACTATCCCAAACTTAAGATTTACTCATGGAAATGATGGTATAACATGATATTGTCCAATCAAAATTACTGGACATTGGATTTCAAGCAGCAAAACATTGGGGGGTTCACCAACAAACATCAGGAATGTTGCCAGTGAAACCGACCTGTGAAGGGTTGTCTGATTCCATGCTGAAAGATACACACATCCAAAAACTATGTCCAACTTATCACCATTCCCAATGATACCAACTAGCCAGCTTCAAGATAACCAGATAGATTGTTTGACGATGCAACCTTGGACTGGTTCCAAGGCTTTCGAAAAGTTTGAGGTGGGTTGCCGCCTTTGGGGAACGCTTCATCACAAGCCACCGAAAAAATGAACATGGTATTGGCCCAAAAAGTCAAGATAGGGGTTTATTTCAAGGGAAATGTGTTAGTTGATGCCATTTGGAATAGCATTAGTGTACCTACCAGAATGAGGGCCATTCATCCGCTCATTTTGCAAACTTTTGAGACACTTTTCGGTGTGAATAGCGTCTTGAAGCAAGAATTTTGCACCCCAAAATAGTTCAAATTCATGATGGAATGTGTCCAACACTTGTGTGTACCATCAAATTTACAGAAGATGGTTTAGACAGACAAAAAGGCGACCAATTTTCGGTCTTCAATTTTCACCTGCCCTCAAATGTGCAAGTTGGCTGTGGCTCTTGATTCATCTCTGGGCTTCCGGGGATTTACAGCCAGGCTGCGAATGATGAGCCGCAAGGAACAGCTGTGCTTGCGGCCGGGGCCTGGGAGTATTTACCGGGGTGCCTCAAAGATGGTACAGTTGAAGGACTGCTCCTGTAAAATCCCCATGTTTTTTTTTCCCATGAGTTGCTTCTATAACTTGCAAGTTACTATTAAGTACTATGTTTTTTTTCCCATAGTTACTATAAATAGTACTTGCAATAGTACTACAGAGTTTTTGGGGGGCGTGAATGGTTGTTGGACAAACCAATAGAGTCAATAGGCTTGGGATTTTTTTTTGGTGGAGCTGTGGAGAAGCCAAAAAAAGCCATTGACGTTGAGGGATGATCATTATGATATCATGTTAGGAGGAAATCATGATGAACATTACTACAGTATATTATACTGATATATATATATATATGTATTGATATTATATATTATATCTGGGTAAATTATAACGACCTCACTGCGACCTCACTGGAATCATGGTTAGTAAGGGAAATCATCCCCAAATGGCCTTAATCCAGGTTAGTGAAATATTATAATTTACCCAGATTATATGTAATGCCCATTACATCATGATATTCAAATATGTCATGTACTATGATATTATATTATATATATTTGTGATTGTATATGTACTTATCATCATCATATATCATCATATATCATCATATATCATCATACTATAGATCATGATTTCTCTGATGATGCTAGGTATGCATATGTTCTGTTTCTTTGATTTCAGAAGCCGTGAGTCGCCCCGGTCGCTTGTTTTGTTTATTATCGGCAAAGCCTCTTCTGTGTGTTGCAGGATGGGAAGCGAACATTCATAGTGTAAGGGCAGATATGTATGAGTGATCTATAATATATATATATTATGATATGAAACTTTATTATAGTATATACGGTATAGATAGGATACTATTGTTTAGTATATTTTATATTATTATTTTATATTTGCATCAACTATAGATGGACAACTGGACCATTGTATTATGCTTGACTATATATATATGACTCAGTTGTCCATCTATAGTTGATGGTCACTTCCCATTCGAAACAGCAACAGTTGCGTTGCCCAGTCGTTTCCCTATGTCATTCCTCGAGGGCAAGTGTCATCAATGCACACTTGTTCTGCTTGCCTCCAAGTTGGAATTATAACATTGTAGCCAAGCTATCAACAGTAATATAAACCAAGTAAGTATTACCATCTGGTTATTTAACATAGCCATGGAAAATCACCATTTCAAATAGGTAATTCATCTATAAATGGGCCATTTTCCATGGCTATGTTAAATAACCAGAGGGTATATACTGAAATATTAAACCAAGCAAGAGTATGGAAGAGATGTGCAATGTTCCCTCCAATCTCTTTTGTGAAACTGTGAGTGACCATCCCGAAGATAGGGAGGACACCCATCCGCCAGAGGCAGTGAAACAGGAGCATCCTGAATTCTCAAGGCGCCAACATGCGACAGAGACAGCATAATTTTGAGGAGTGTGTCTTCTAGGTCATTTGTGGGTATATACTTTGTTCATCTAATGTCTTGGTTTGTTTCCCAGAATGATTGCAAAAGTGACAGCGTGGCACCTTGGTCAAGCATTGAACAGATCGATACATGGTTATGATCTATCCCATCAACTGAACATGATTTGACATGTTTGGTATGTGTATATATGTATACCAGCAGAAGTCCCCCCTATTGTCATGGGACTTTCGTGGCAGGTCATCTTCAGAGGATGGAGATGAGGCCCATTGGGGTTTGGCTCTGGAAAAGCCACAGTGTTGAGCGACTGACTCTCCAAGTACCCTTAAACATTGGTATTATTCTACTCCATATATTTGTCCATATGATTAGATTATATTAGATTTGTTTTACATATGTGTCCTTTTTTATGAGGTTAATGAGGGTCTCTTGGTAGGCAAGTTGTTTGGACCACTTTGATAACTTTGCCACGTTGTGATCTGGATGTGTTGGCATTAAAACTACATAGTCAGTTTGAACAGATGCGGGGCATCTAAGATTTGCTATGGTCAGTCTTTGAAGGACTTGGTACTCGTAACTACTTGAGTTTTCTGGATCTTCAATGAGTATCTTGCAAAGTGATGTGAGTCATGGGGCTAATTTCATCATAGATCACCGGCAAGGGTAGCTGGATGGGCCCATCCGATAAGAGAAACAAAACATGCAATGTGGGTAAAACAATAATGAACCACCCATTTGGGAATGGTTTTTTACCACCTATTTATGGTGATTTATAAACAGTATGATCTTAACGTCAAGCATTGGGTTCTTTCTATCCCGCACACCGACTCAATCCAGATTATTAGCATTCCGAGTAGTTTTTTGATGTAGATGGTCCTGATGGTACACATTTTTTCTTGACAATGCTTTGGTACAGCTCAGAACATCTCGGTACCTGAGCACTCAGTAGGAACTGACAGGCAATGGGGTGGGGAGTGGTGGTAAGATGTGATCAGATGTTGTGAAATGTGGTGAACTGCGGTAAATCTATGTAAATCTAACCATACCCATAGGATCCATGTATGCCATATATGGTAACATGGATCCCATATTTTACCATCAATATACCCCAGTCATGTTAGCATTAATATACCAGGACCATGGATCCGTCATGGGATATCTAAGTATATCTACCATCTGGTTATTTAACATAGCCATGGAAAATCCCCATTTTTAATAGGTAAACCATGGTAAACCATCTATTTCTATGGGCCCTTCTCCATGGCTATGTTAAACAACCAGAGGGTATATACTGAAATATTAAACCAAGTAAGAGTATGGAAGAGATGTGCAATGTTCCCTCCATGTAAATCTATGTAAATCTATGTAAATCTAACCATATCTAAGTATATCTAATCTAAGTTTACGCAATTTTGGGTTTACCAGATTGGATCAACATCCATCATCGCTGATAATGGCGCCCTCTCTCCGAGAAGGCAGCCTCGCGAGAAGGGAATCAGCAGGTGCTGCTGGGAGATGGCATGTTATTGAATACAGACAGTTGTGATGATGGGATACGTATTGAATATGATAGTTATGTACAGTTATGGGATAGTTATCGATTAATTACTGGATTTATGGGATAGTTATCTCATATTCCGGACATGTTATCGATTACTGGAGTAGTTAATGAATATGACAAACCGAACTAATAGGAAAATCACTTCGGGTTGTCTGGGATGCAGGGTTTACTTCATGAACATCACTTAAAATGCTATCATAGTTGATCTCAACACTAGCTCAACGATGATTGTCGAAGTGTTACTTTAAACATCTTTAAAACGAGTCCACGAGTCCACTGAGTTGACCATCTGACACCATGTGGATGGATGATAGGAGCAACAAACTGTTTGTTTACGAAGTCTATCCAGCTGCAGTGGACGTGCTTCTGAAGACTTTGCCAAGCTGTTCTTCATTGAATGGGTTTAAATTGTTTTGGGCGATGATGTGTTTTTTGATGTGTTTTGTCATTTGCAGTCAATTCTGGTCAAATTTTAGTGAATGACATTGAGACGATGTTGGCCGACAAGACATGGACATTCTTCAACACACCATCAGGATTTAAACCGAAACGAAAGAATCGAACACCGGTGTTGTTGGCTAATACCCTCCGGTGTCATCAAACATGCCTGGGAAATCCCCAAACTAAGTGGGCATTTACTGTAAACGGAAACATAATTCATTAATTGGAGGATTGTCTTAGATATCCCATTATCATCCATTATCCAATGTTATCAGTGAACCAATGTTAACCATGAGTTTAACCCATCATAGTCCCATTGTAGTCCCAAATGATTGCCTCCAAATAGCCCATGTCTATGCCCATGTCAAAGGTGGTTTTTAAGTGCTAAACTGATAGGGTAAAACCCTCATTTTGATGGGTACCCTCTGGTAAACTAACATAGCTATGGAAAATCACCATTTTTAATGGGTAAATCCACTATAAATGGCAATTTTCAATAGCTATGTTAGTTTACCAGAGGGTACTTAGAGGGTCAAGCGGTATTGATTCCCCCCTTAAAATGGCTGGCAGCCGCCAAGACGCCATGTTCCCCAGGCGGCGCAGAGCCGAGCTGAAGCGGAACGGCGCGTGCGCGCAGAACTGCAAGCACGGCTGAAGGACGGGTAGTGCGGATGGCATTTATTGCTAAGGTTATAATCCAGGAAAATGGGTATGGATCAATACCTATTAATACCATTTTTAGTGGGATGAACATCCATTTACCAGCTATTTTGATGTTCACCATGGGTACAAGGTTTTGACACACTGCCAAATCATCATAATCCAGGGTAACAAAATGCTGATGGGTATATCCATGATATTACATGTATAGATTATCATAATCCAGGAAAAAAATCGAATGCTGATGGGAATATCATGGCTATGTACAGTACTCTTGATGCTTAAACTCCAAATTATTGTTTGAATTCCATGATGGTTTGTTTAACTCCAATTTAAGTCCAAGTATTGTTGATGACATGCATATGTGTTAATTTCCCCTCTTTTTCACTTGAACAAACCCATGGCCTGACGATTCTAAGGTAAACCATCTTCATTGGATTCAACTGAGAGTTCCGTAAATCTTTCTGTACAGTTATCCAAAGTCAACTCTTTGTTGGTGAAAACTCCTATATATGTTTTGTTGCTAAAGGATCAGTATTTCTCCAGTGTTCATGATGTTTATTGATTTTTTCTTCAGCTTATCGAAATCGACCCTCCGGTGTCATCAAACATGGCTGGGAAATCCCCCAGATTCTGGGATGTTTCCATGTTTCAACCTCCATTGATTTTTCGGGATTTCCCAGGATTTCCCAGCCAGCCACGTTTGGCCAGCCACGGTGGTTGAAGGAAGAAGAGAAGACCTTGCCACCTCCAGCAAAGTGGGCCGAGGGATCTGAGGGGAATCTGCTCGCAGATGTGTTGTTGTGTCAAAATAATGCGTGTCTTGAAAATAGGGTATATTCCCAATCATAGCCATTTATACAATAGGGATAATGATCATTAGCCATTGGGTTTAGGGGTACACTATTTTCAGACACACCCATATGGTTGTGTCTGAAAATGGTGTATACCCCGCGCAAATGGCAGTTTTAATTGTGAAAATCAATGATTGGCCAGTTGACTTGTTCAATGACTTGAGGTGACTGTAGCCATTGTTCATTGGTTGTGTTATTATAAGCAAAGACAGCACAGAAAAAGATACGGAAATTCATCCTCAAAGGCATGTAGTGTACTCACTCTTAGATGAAGCAAGAGCTGTGAAGACTTGTCCCACTCTCTTATTGATGGGGATGACAGCCTTGACTTAGCGGGCAATATTTTTGGACCTCACAATCAATTTGGGGGAATAGTAAATCAATTTGGGGAATAGTAAATACACTCATTTCTCACTGCTCCTTCCTCCCAGCAGGGTCATGAAACGAATACCCGGATTTATGAATTTGTTAGGGGCCTAGCTATTCTGCTAAGGATCATTTAGTCGGGGATAATGAGCTTGCAATTAGGAGGAATATACCAGAAGTATAAGCCTCAATTCTCAAGTTATCATGGACTACTGATTATGGAATATTCTCAAGATAAGTATATCAGTGGTTATTGTATTAGACAAAAAGTACTCGCACATGGCTGGGTTTATCCTACCGTACCACTGAGCGACCAGTGCGCATCCTACGGCCTGCAGGGTGCCGGTGGTTGTACCTGCTCGTGTCCGGGGCCTCAAAGGGTGCCCGGTTACCCTCTGTCGATTTGTAGCGACAACAGTTTGCAAACTGGACATGGCCAAAAATAATTCCATGATAAAAATGCTAAAAATGATAAAACTGCTCCATTTTTGAAATGGTGATGTTCCAGCCCGCTACGTGAAAAATATCCAGAGGTATTCAATTCAGCGACCTTTGGCATTGGATGTTGATGACCCACGCTTGTCTGGAAAAACTCATGCGTGCCAAACTGAGCGGCTACGAAGAGGTCTGCAGTCTCACATCGGATCATGCAGGGAATGTGGTTAGGGCAACCATTGATGTATATAGCTATATTTCCATGGGACAGACAAAATTTGAGCCATTTGTCAACGGTTCAACGGTGGTTTGGAAACCCTTGAATCCTCTTCTGAAGGGTACTATATAACATGGGCGTTACTAAAATCAAACTATTGTGGTAAACCCAAATCGGAGGTTTATGGCATTGGAATTACAAGAAAGATGGATGATCATTTTAGAATGTTATGCAATAACTATACCACAATTGATTGTCATTAATGGATGGTTATAAGTTATACCCATCATGAACCACATTGCTGGATCTATCTGTTGACGATACGTTTTTTTCCGCTGGCTTTTTGCGACAGATCCACGTCCCTGCCTTCGCAACGTCGGTGTGGCTGCCTGGAGTAGGGATGTTTGTCGCTATCGGCTGACTTGCCGCCGAAGGGTTGCCATTTTGTGTTGCTGTGTACTTGGATGTTGTGCAAGGTATACTTCGGTCATGTTACGGCGGGTTGGGGTAGGGTGGGGTGGGGCGGGGCTAAGAACGTTCCTGTGCTTTGCGTGATGGTTATGATGCTACGCTGAGCATGATGGTTTTGGTTATAACATATATGTTCCATGCCACGGTAAAAAATCAGTAGGAGTAAGACATGAGTATAGGGTCATAGCGATAATTATGGTTAGATCAGTATGTAATCTTCTCTTTTCCAGCCTCCACACTGAGTTTTCACTGGTACAAATAGATGATGATTATATATATAAAATTCATATATATATATATAATATATAATATAATAGTATTATATCAATGTTGATGATCAATGATACCATCAAAGCCAGCGGCCCGGCATTTGCAACAAATTTCTCGGAGCTGGAGCCCTCGGAGCAAACGGGTCACCAGGACATGTAGCCTAGGGCCTAGCCATGGTCACCATACAGAAAGATGTGGTTAGAAGCGATGTGTTATGCCATGGTTAAAGCCTAAGAAGATGATCAAGAAATGATGTGTTATTACCGCGAATCTATGTTAGTTTACGGGAGGGTCATATGATGATGTGGGTTTGTCGGACCATGGAGATAGTTATCAGACATGGGGATAGAAAGGGAACATCCTTGATATAATCCAGAATAAATATTGAGAGTTGGTGTGTGTTTGAACATGTGGTATTCCCCCCCCACATGTCAACTTTAGTGGAGATAATAATGATACAATCAATTGATAATCGATAATCAATATTCATGAGATTTACAGGTACCCTATTTTCAGACAAACCCATTTTGATGCAGCAAGAAGAGAGAAACATCCAAAAACGGAGGAGACTGACCGTATCTCACCTAGGTGAATGGAAAGTTCGTTGAACAGAATTTCACAGCGATGGACCAGTACCTAGACACTCAGGAAAACACCGAAAAACATGGCAAAAGATGGTAAAAGGGAAAATTCTGGGTAGAATACGAAGTTGTTATGGGTACTTTGAGGGTCTGGCTACTTACCAGTTTTGACCTGGGTTCCGTTCTGAATAAGAGCAGACTCTCCATTCAACGATAACGAAAAAGGGTTCAGACACATGACAACCTCAAAGAAAATGCTTGACTGGTTGGTGCTTTGGAACATGGCTTTTATGACTTTCCATTCAGTTGGGAATGTCATCACCCCAACTGACTTTCACTCCATCATTTTTCAGAGGGCTAGGTTGAAACCACCAACCAGTTGATAAGCATTATCAGCCATGATTGACCATTATTAACCACTATTAAGCATAATAGATACACCTCACCATGGAAAGCCACCAGTCTTTTATCACCCAACGAACCATGGAGACACTGAGACTCCATTGATTTTTCAGTGGAATCTAGTCTTCCAGCTCCCAATTCATGGTTGAACTATGTCGATTTTGGGGATAGAAACGTCTGATCAGCTATCATCGTTTATATGTCTGTATGCATATATATATATATATTACCCTCTGGTTATTTAACATAGCCATGGAAAATGGCCTATTTATAGATGGTTTACCTATTAAAAATGGTGATTTTCCATGGCTATGTCAGCCATAACCAGATGGTACATACTGATATATCGGAGACTATAGATTCACCATATCATGTCACTATGAGACCCATCACTAGGATCAGGAGTATTTAAGTGCAAGTGGCCTAAGGGATGGGAAATAACTGTTTTTTTTGGAAACCCCAACTTACAACTTCGATCGTCCCAGCGCGATGTCAAGGCCGGGCTGGGCCAAAACGCCGCGCTGCTGGCCTTGCCCACGCGGCGCGCAGAGGGCGAACGAAAGGCGCGGCTGGAGCTCCAGGAGAGACTCAAGGCGCATGGCCAGATGGCCAGATGGAAACTGAGGGATGGACATAATTGATATAGTAATGTAACAATGTATATGGTTATATAACATATATAACAATATCACTAATGATTATTTAACATGGTGTCACAAAAAAATATGTATACCATCTGGTTATGGCTGACATAGCCATGGAAAATGACCATTTTTAATAGGTAAACCATGGTAAACCATCTATTTCTATGGGCCATCTATACCATGGCTATGTTAAATAACCAGAGGGTAATTGATATAGTAATGTAACAATGTATATATACATATACTGGTTGCTGGTTTGGAACATGGCTTTTATTTTCCATAGATTGGGAATAATAATCCCAACTGACTAATATTTTTCCGGAGGGTTGAAACCACCAACCAGTATAGTATATACATATATATATATATGTATAAGTAGTGAATATCATGAGTATATAATATAGTGACAATGATAGTAATAAGCAATATAATAGATCCTGAAAATCATCAGTTTCTAGTGGAAAGTAATGTTCCAAGCCCTATCTGCCAGGGTCTATGTTAAATTACCAGAGGGTAATAGATATTAATAGTTACAACGGAACTACTAGTTACAATAGCAATAAATCAATAGTTACAGTTACAATTATACTACTCATTCACTATTAATATGACCAGATGATTTAATAGTGAATCATGAGCAATATGTTGACAAATAGTTGAAAACAATGAATCAAATGACACTGATAGGAATAATCATAATAATCATGACAATCACAATACACATTATTATGAAAATAATGTATCAATCATATTTATATTTGGTTATTGTGCAGAATATATGATATATATATATATATATATACATATGGTATGTATATATATATGGTATATGTATATACACGTAAATACCATCACCACATATCCCCAGAATTATTGATGGTGATAGCTCCATATCATAACTGATGGTACGTTGATGGTTTGTTATGTGATAATAAGGTCTTCCATAATCCACAATCCCATCTTTATATATATATATATTTGCTCGGGATAGTTATGGATATGATAAGGGATATTACTAGCCATGAATATATTGCGTATTTTTTTTTTTAATGATACCCATAGTGGGAGATTGCTATATGTTGCTGAGATATTAATCTGCATGAACGATGCGATGACCTCGCGTCGTGATGCTGCAATAATGGTTTGGATTCAGGTTATCATCTCCAAATGGCCGTTTGAGAACAGTAAATTTCAGGTTGGTGAACTACCCTCTGGTAAACATACAAAAAGCTATTGAACATGGTCGTTTATAGTTGATTTACCCAATAAATAGGGTTATTTTCCATAGCTATGTTAGTTTACCAGAGGGTTTCATACAGACAGATCCCATCCTCACGGTGAGCCCAGAAAATGGCGATTTCACTGATGTGCCACGGGGATATTTTAGGAGAATTCCAAGGGGTTACAATCGGTAATGATTATTATGGCAAGGATGAATAACTATAACATGTACATACTTTTTTTTTGAATCTGGGTAAATTATAACGACCTCACTGCGACCTCACTGGAATCATGGTTAGTAAGAGGAATCATCCCAAAATGGCCTTAATTCAGGTTAGTGAAATATTATAATTTACCCAGATAACATGTACATACTATTATATGAATTGTAGCAACAATCAGGGACTATATTGTAATTTGTGATATATTTTATCAGGTGCAGGCACTGTAGCAAGACTTTAAATTTGGGAAAATATTGGCCCATTCATAGATGATTTAGGTATAAGTAATGGTGATGACACCAGGTTAGGAAGCCGCATAGCTAGGCCTATTCCATCTCCGTGTTCTTTACATACCACTTGGTATAAGTGTTAGCATACCATCAACCAAAGCTTGATGCGTGGTTCCTGATGCAGAAACTTGATGGTGTTTTCTTAGTCGTACTTGTAGGGTCAACATTCCCAAGGTCCAACCATGGTGCAGGGGTGTTGGGTTGGCTGTGGGGCAATATCATCATTGCCGTGTTTGGTTACTTTCCCTTGTTAGGCACCACACAAACGTGGAATACAAATCCATAGAAATCCATAAAAATAAGTGTTTGTCCAAAAACTAGGGACCCTCCAAATGCGATGTGCCATTTTGTGCCCATTAAAACGGCCACAACTTGGGATATCCCATTGGTATATCCATACCCCATCTGGAGAACTCCTTTGAATAGCGCCTGCAGGCAGAGAGCAAAACTTTGCTGGAAGAAAGGCATGGAATGGGTTGGGGCGTTGTCTGGATGTGGGTTTTATGATTTTTGGGACCGAGCAACTCTATAAGAGTTTGTACAATTATATATATATATATATTATAATATATATAATATATGATATGTATACATGTTTTTCCTTGTGTCAAGCCCAAGTACAGCCTGCATAGCAATGGTGTCCTTGTCCTAAATCAACCAGGGTTGTGCGTCAGCCAAGAGGAATTGCACGAAACGCCCTCTGGATTTGCTGCACCAGATGACTTTCCCTCAAACTTCAATGGCCTAGCACATTTTGGTAACTCCCGATGGTACCTACTAATGTCAAGGGGATGAATGTGGTACCCCTTTGCGATCATTGAAAATGAATCGAACTGGATAGATTTATCTTCGCAATGTGACTTCAATTTATTAAAATGTTCGTGAAACATGTTCCCATCAAATGAATCAGTGTCCTCCAACGGACCATTTGTTTCAGGGAGATTGGTGCCCAAAATGGAGAGACTATGCCATATTCCTTTGCATGGGCCTTCCATATGGTAGCAATTCTAGGACCCGCATTCCCCCCTGACCAAACAAATTTGGGGTTTCCTTAAAATTGGGGTACCCCCAAATCATCCATTTATAGATGGATTTTCCCTTATAGACCATCCATTTTGGGGTACCCCAATTTATGGAAACCCCCATTTGATAAGATCCAAACAAGTTTTTGGACTGAGATCCATCTCACAATTTTCCAAGCACTGGCAGATGATGTCAAAAGCTCTTCCTGCGTGGTCAAGTCGTCAGGGCTCAAAGATGGGTTGGTCAATTTGTCGTATTACCCTCTGCCAATCAAACATGGATAAACATGGCTGCAAGATTCCCCACTTCGTTCAATGATTTTCCAAGCTAGAAGGTAGAAACCTCCATTTATCTGGCATTTCCCAGGTCGCCATCTTTGATGACACCGGAGGATTTCGGGGATCATTTTGACAAATACCCTTGATAGCGCCAGTGCAATGGCTCAACACCCATATCATATCTGCGTAAAAAGATCTCAGAGAATCTACAAATGGGTTTTCTCCTCAGCCCACGAGTTGGTTTTCTGGCACCAATTGTTTTGTGTTCACCTGGGGTGTTCCTCAGGGCAAAGGCTGAGAAAGCCAAGGTGTGCTGCACTCCTTTGCCGCTGCGACTGGTTCAACTCAAATTAGATGTATCTTTGAGGGGTGGTGATCCCACCATGTTTGGGAAGAGCACATTTGCTCAATCAGCCACAGAATAATGACTGTATGTGTATCATAATGTTTCATAATATATATATATATATATATTCAGGCAAGAACTTCACGGACAACACACAGTACATTTCTTAGATGACTTCAAGTGAACTGGTGGCATTTTCCCCAAACGTGGCAAAAAGTCAGATTTTCCACGTCAGGCGGCGGAAGTGGCCAAGAGCAAGGCGAAAGCTGAAGCCAAAGAGGCCAAGGAAGCCAAGGAAGCCAAGGAGGCTGCCAAGGAAGCTGCCAAGGAAGCTGCTAAGGAAGCTGCAAAGGAAGCTGCAAAGGAGGCTAACAAGGACCAGCCAAGCCCTGCTGAATGTTCAAAACGTGGTTTATTGATGTGTTTGAGGATTTTTTGTCCGGTTTCTAGTTTCTACCAAAAGAAAACACAGGGATATAGTTGTCATCCAATGGGCAAAGGGTTTTGAACACTGCTTATGTGTGATGTGTTATGACACAAGAATATGGAGGAACATGAAACCCAGTTCCTTACCCTCTGGCAAACTAACATAGCTATTGAACATGGCCATTGAAATAGTGGATTTACCCATTACAAATGGTGATTTTCCATAGTTACGTAGACGTTTACCAGAGGGTAAGTGTTATGAAATATTGGCAGGGTATCCTTCCTGCCCCACTTGGCCGAGAAATCGATGAAGGCTTGTGATCCATTGAGGCCATCAACAACCGGCAGCCTGGATTTTGGGGGATCAGAATGAATGAACGGGGATTCCCCAAGATAACCAATCTATTTTATAATTGGGGATTATATGGGGATTATATGGGGATTATATGGGGATAACCAATCTATTTCTATAATTGGGGATCAAAAACTAGGCAACCGGTTGACTCGGCGCCCTTGTAAGGGTGACGAATTTGAAATTCTGATTTTTGAGGCTAAGAGACAAAATGCTGGTATTTGCAGGAGTCGCCAAAAAATGTTTGCAACATGGACATTCCTTTCGATTGGCAGGCGTGTGACTCAAGAGTGAAAATTTGCGTTTCGCCTGCGCGGTGACTCGATTTTGCTCTTCAAGGGTCAAAAAAAACACTAGAAGTCTATGATTTTCAATCATCAGAATCATACCAGGCCGACATTCACTCATCCAGTTTTTTCCTCTTCTCGACGCTTCAGTGCCAGAGCGCTTGAGGCAACGCAGAAGCCACAGACTGCAACAAGGCAGCATTGTGACACCATGCCCAGCAGTAGGCCCAAGTGTATTTTTTTTTGGTACACTTGTTGTTTTTTTTGTGGAGCATCGACATAGGTCGCCATTTTCTGAAGTGTTTCCATGTTCCATCTATTTGTTGAGCACCAGCAACAATGGTTCTATAGGATCTACCCCACAAACGACCTCGAACATGATAAGTCTTAGTAAAGATATTTTGTTTGTGTTTGACTTGGGCCATCTTGAACCTTTTGTGGGGAAAATCCTTGGTACCAAAATAGGTTCACGCAAGAAATCCAACAAAAGCGCGTCAGAGAGCATGTGCAACATGTCAACAACGGCAACATGTTCCGTAACGTAAAGGAAGTGCTCGTCAAGGACGTTAATACACCCCCCACCCCCACGATGATCATACGACAGCATGCGCAACGTGTACATGTTCCGTAACGTAAGAGAAGTGCTCGTCAAGGACGTCAATACACCCCCCCCACCCCCACCCCCCTGATGATCATACGACAGCATGTGCAACATGTTAAAGACGCCAAAAAATCAAATCCTATACCACCATTTCGGAAAGTCTCATTTTTGGAATTTGCAATCTTCCCGGGGGATCGTAAATGGCACATCTCAAAATTAACAACCCTCCCAAGGGCGCCGTATCAGCCGCATGCCAAAAACTACCATAAATCCATGTCAAACCATATCGACAGTTCCACTGCTGCCCAAAGGAGCCCAAGGAGCCCAAGGCTTCCGCGTCGAAGGTCGAGGAGGCCAAGGCCAAGGCCAAGAGCAAGGTGGACGCGAAGGCGGCGAAGACCAAGGAGGCTGGGAACTTCGTGCAGATTATATCAGTGGGTTAGAAAAGGTGATAGAATTGGCGGAAAAATCAAGTTGGAAAAGTGTGCCGCCCCATTCACTTAGCAGTGCTTCGTTCCCACTTGTGGTTAGATTGCCACAATTGTGGCTGCCACTCAATCCATAAATCCTGATCTGTTGGTTGGTATATCCAGCATGTTTGTGCTTCGAACACTGTGATATCCCCTGTCCTAGACATGGATCTTTGTTGTTTGTTCTTGTGCCTAGTCAAGCTAATTTTTCCACCAAAATAAGACCCTTCCAGGAAGATGGGACCATGTGAGATCCCAAATCCACCATATTTTGCCAAGATCTCTGGACGGTTGTTTATGGTTTTGTTACTGAAACGTGGCTGGTAGCCATAAATGGGAAATCCCCATTTTCTAGAGACATTTGCAGAAATGGATTGAAACGGATAGAAACAGTGAAATTTAATAGTGTAGATGGATGTACATAGTCCGTTACCACTAATTTTGCATGAAGAATTCATGACCTTGGATGACGCCTGGAGGCTAAGGCTGCGGAAGCCAAAAGCAAGGTGGCACCCAAGGCGGCTTCCGGGCTGAGGAGCTCACCAAGGGTTTTGCGACTTGAAGAAATTGGACTTGGACAAATTGAAGCATTGAATTTCTGGGGACGGCTGCGCTTTTCTTCAGAAACTCGGCCTGGGCCTGTTTCAGGTTGGTTTTTCATGGTTTTTCTAGAAATGGTGGATGTTTGCCCCTCGAAGTTATGGCTTGCTTGATGGAGTAAATGGGGTTGTGAACCCGGTACACCGGTAGAATTGAAGATATTTGAAGTTTGTTGAAAGACGTCAATTTCAGGTTTATGATATGTGTGATTGTTTCAAAACTAATCATATATATATATACATATTATATGGAGGTTTCCTGAAATGGGGGTACCCCTACATCATCCATTCATAGATGGATTTTTTTTTTTAATAAACCATCCAGCTATTGGGGATCCCCATTTATGCAAACCCCATATATACCCTGTGGATCCAAGTACCTTCTTAGGAAGTGTTTGGGGTATGAATTGGGGGGTATTTTGTACCTTCTCAGGGGACTCAGGAGGTGTTTGGATCCATAGGGTGTATATATATATATATTAAATAGGTATTCTTACCTAGATTGTATGTTCCTATATTTTTCCCAGACCCCTTGTTGTCACTGCCAGGCTGCAGCAGGCGCCGCGGATTTCATGCAGCCAGATTTCATGGGAGAATTCTATGGTTTATGGGGGATATCACATGATATACCCTCTGGTAAACGTCTACATAACTATGGAAAATCACCATTTGTAATGGGTAAATCAACTATTCAATGGCCATTTTCAATAGCTATGTTTGTTTACCAGAGGGTAACTCATAACCAACATGAGTTTAATGGTTTCTGGTAGACATATCTATGAATGGTGCTTCTAAAACAACATGAAATATGTGGCGCCACCTTGTAGATGTATCCTTTCGGTATTGCCGATAGACACCGTACTATAGATTACGATAGTGTGGATACGAACCATATCGCACATATTTACAGATTTTTTCAGATATGTACAGCAACATATGAAATGTGATGCCATAGAGCAATATACCTTCAACAGTGGTTCAGATTCCCACAGACATTTTGACCATGACATGTCAGCGGTTGGGATAGTTTGGGATGCCCCATTTTGAGCCCTGCCTCTTCAACTCACTGGACGAGGGTGCTGGGAGCTAACAAAAAACTAGAGAATAACACTCAAGCATGTTAAAGAAAAGCTCTTGGAGGGAGTGCCCTTCGGCGGCCCAAAAGTGGTATGTTTTCAGTTTAGCTTTATTTTTTCTAGCATTTTTATTTTTTTCATTTTTTTCGAGTTTTTTTTATTTTTGTGTAGCTTTTGGTAGCATTTTTGGGTTTTTTGTAATTTTTTTCTAGTTTCTCTGATTTTTCTTTGGTTTTCAAGTTTTTGTAGCTTTAATATGTTCTCTGAATTCTAATTTTCCTTCGGCATTCCGTGTTTCTTCTGTAGATTTTGAATTGATTGTATGGAGATGTATGGAGTGCCAGTGGTGAGATCTCCAAAAAGAACCAAATATCAGATCACGCAGAATAGGAGGATTGGAATTTGCTAGCGTTCTGTAGTTTTTGTTTGGATTCCTTCAGTATTTTCCAGCTCCAAATTGTTTGAAGCGACAGCTCTTGAAGAGGCATGCCATATGATCCTATGATAAGAACTCCCCGCATATTTCCTCACACTTCGACGGCCACTTCTCCAGGTGTGCGCAAGTCACAGGCTGGGTCTCTCCCGGGACCTCACCAACGAAGACAGAACAGAACGGTGCCCAAACGTTCCCAACTGTTGGTGAATGATCGGGAGTTTTACCGGGACATGGCTTAAGTACAAAAGAACAAGAATACTTGGAGGGTTTATGGATTTGGGTTTAGGACATCTCCATGTTGTCTTGTTTTCATCACGATTTCAAGATTGTTTTATCGTGTTATCAAATTAGAACGTTTATACCTATTTAATGAAAACCATCGGACACCTCAATGATTAGATATATAATTCTGGATTAAAACCCATTGATCATTAAAATACACATATATAATTAAACATCCCATGTTAACAAAGAAAACATAAAATCCCATGGAATTCTCATCTCTTATCTCGTTCTATTTCTTCAAATCCCATTACTGGTTGGTGGCTTGGAACATGGTTTTTATTTTTCCATACAATTGGGAACAATAATCCCAACTGGCGAACTCACATTTTTGAGGGGTAGGTATACCACCAACCAGTATATGTATATACAAGTAGTGAATATCATGAGCATGTCATATAGTGACAATGATAGTAATAACTACCAATATAAGAGACCCTGGAAATCTTCAAAACCCATTAAGATTAACCAGCCATGATTAGCCATTATTAGCCACTATTAACCATATGATTAACCAATAAACACATAGGAAAATAACCAATTAACCAGCCATGATCTGATTAACCACCAACCAATTGCAACCATCATGAAATCAGATCATGGCTGGTTTTTGGTATGAAACTTAGTTAACTGAGATAATGGTTAATACTAACTGGCCTCTTATACAAATTAACCATCAACCAATTAACCTCATGAAATCCCAGATTTCCCTCCGTATGAAAGCTGTTGGATTTCACATCCGCGCAGGCTGCACATCCAACTGAGGATGGACAGCTGGTTTTTTGGCACCGGTCATGGTGTCGGATGGTGTGGGCACCCCTTTTTGAACTGGGAGACCAGGGGAACAAGAAATCTGATCATCCGAAATTGGGGATTTCATACATTGAATCACCTTAAAAATGGTGGTATCATGGGATAGAATGTGGTGTTCATGGGGATAATTTCTGGATCATCTGGATAAATTATAGCGATTTCACTGCGACATCACTAGAAATGATGATTGGGATTGGGGGAATCATCACCAAATAGCCCGACCATTCAGGTTGGTGAATAGTTATAGTATACATATTGAGCTCTATAGCAAAATGGTAAAAGAAAATAAGGCTAGGACATGACAGTTCATCTATTTGCATAACATATACAATTTTATTGAAAAAAATTGGAGCTACATCTAACTGCTAAGGATATCCTATTGAATGGGATTTGCCATGATATCAGACGGGGTGGTACCGATTTGAGGCTTTCCTTTACTCAGCCAAGCTGGTATCCTGTCCTTGGAAGATGTCCTGCATTGAATTCTAACTCGTTGATGAACACAGAGAGGTACACTGGCTGATCTGCCTGTTTGACAATTATTAATTGGTAGAAGAATTGCAAATGGAACTAGATATTCAGACATATAGTAATACACTTTTGTATAATGTATGTATATATATTATTATATATTATTATATATTTTAGATTGTTATTTATATATATATATATATATATTATAATATATATATATAATAATAATATAAAATATACAATAATATATATATTATATATTATATTATTATATATATATATGTATATACATACATGATTTATAATTTATCACATCGATGTTGATCAAAATAGTTCTCCCGTTGACCGTCGTAGATGTCCTTTTCCCATTGGTTGGTTGATTAATAGAAGGGTTTGCTGACCCCTTGAACAACAGGTAAATGATGATAGATGGTATACCAAACCAGCCCAGGTTCCTGTCAAGCAGGAGCACGGCAGAAGCAGGCTGGGCCATGGAAAATCATTGTGTCAAATAGGTACATCATCTATAAATCTGCATAAATTATAACGACCTCACTTTAGTAAGGGAAATCATCCCCAAATGGCCTTAATTCAGATGACTGAAATATTATAATTTACCCAGATAAATGATTTTCTACATGGCCCATGTTCCATAGCCATGTCAAATAACCAAAGTGTAAAACTTTGAAAACATGTTTTAATATGTTAATCTCATCACACTCAGATAAAATCAGTTCTTTGTTGGTTGTAATTTCAAGATTATAGCACATATATGCTTGGGAGCGCACCTAAAAGTCACAACATTTTTGGTCAATGAATTGTGGTAATTCAGACATGCCAATGCAAGCACATGCTGTGTTTAGTGAGGTTAGTGAAGAGTATGGTGATTTGAAAGGGACGGCTGGTGATTCCAGTCCTTTGCCATTCTGATGATTGTCAACATCAAGATCCGCCCAATCAGTTTGGAAGAGCAGCTTGCCAGTTATTCAATGGTTCAGGCAAGGCTGTGGTGTCTTCAGATGCCTCGATTTTCTTTTGTTTACATACCCTTTGCTTATTTAACATAGCTACTGCGGCAATTTATATAATATGTGATTTTTTGTTGATTTGCCTTGTTTTAAAGTGGTGACTTTCCATAGCTACGTTAGGTAACCTGAGGGTATGTACTGTTTCTCGCTTTGCATATCCGCCGTGTTTACTAACTATGACTATACACTATACATGCAAAGATTTGACCCAGAAAAAAAAAAAAAAAACAAGATGTTGCACAGCCACCATGTGTGGGTAAAAGTAAACACAGCTCATGATTGTTCAAGTATCACGTTTATGGCTTCATTCAATTTCACAAATTTAGGCTGCTTTTTTGCCATATTCAGTAACCCGCGGAAAGATTCAGAACAGTTCAAAATTACCATTGTTTTAGTAGGACATTTACCATTACATAACTTGGCTAAATGCAACCACCTGAGTGTGTCTGAAAACGAGTTTTACCTCCTCCCCGAATGGCTATTTTAATACAGAACATGATCAGTTCACTGATGGATTTAAGATTACCCCAGCTACATGTGGTTTTAGTGAGTGGAATTATTCCTGGACCCCAAATGATGGGGACCCCATTCCCACAATCTTCCCATATTGGGGGTGCTTAAAGGAGTTGTGATTCGGAGTTTTTTCGTCAGTGGAATGACAGCTGGGATTCGGGGAATCATCCCCAAATGGCCACATGGTTCAGCTATTTTCAGGTTAATTCAGCCAGATATTAATAAGTATACAATTGTTTCTATTGTTACAATTCATCCAGATATTTTCATAAATACAATTCAGCTATTTTCATCCAATCATCCCCAATGGTTAGATATTGGTATAGAGGAGAGACCAGTAACCTCCAAAAAGATAGAACGGTGATTGATCACTATCTGAGTAGGATTTACTTTTCTATCTTTTGCGGGTTAGCATAGCAACTCCCATCACATAATATCATTAATTATCTATAATCCATTGGCCGTTGCAATTAGTAATTATAAGTTTTAATACAATATGATATTTCTAATTGGGAGTACAATAATATGTATCTATAAAACAATTATTAGTACTATCGATTATCTATCTAATAGTATTATATATTAAATCCCAATATGTAGATGTAGGTAATGAAGCAGCATCATTACTATTTCACTATTTCACATATCTATACTCCCAAGGTCTATTAGACGTTGCCTACTATATTAGCGATTATCTATAATCCCAACTATGATCCCAATTCGTAATTGTCAAACAAACTGTTAATATTATCTATTAGTCAATTAGTATGATCTATCTGTTATCAGATTCCACCGCTAACAACTAAGCGTAACAAACATCTTACTTTTTGTGTTTTTTTCAGAATAGACATCTAGTATAGATTCTTAGATGTTAGTATGTACTATCACTTATTATCTTAGATGTCTATAGAATGATGACAGATTATAGTATGTATTATCAATGTTAGTGTATTATAGTATAAATAATCTCTTAGAATGTATATACATAGAACATAGTATTAACGGTAGAATCCTATAGATAAGCGGGATGAGGACCTCTCGGATTTCCCGACTTCGCGCGAGGTCCTCCTCGGCAGACGGTCAGAGCAAGGCGACATGGTGATTTAAGCCATACTCAACAGGAATGTTTTTATGGATTTAAAACATGTTGAACCAAGAAAATATGGAGATTCAAACCAACAGCACATGGTGATTTCGTGGCATCTAGAGATGATTTATCATGGGGAAGTTGGTTTATAGGTCAATTCTATGCTAGAATACAGCTAAAGGTGTGTGTGTGTATATACCAGCTTACCCCTGGGGGACACCCCCTTGCACAGAGACAAAAATTGGGATTTGGCCAACAAACAAGGCGAGATGTAAACTACACTAATTGAACTTGGGATGTAATCAAGAGCCTTCCTCCACAGATCTATCAAACTTCAGTGCAAGACATGTTGCGTTTTGACGATTATCAACTAGTCTTCGATTGGCTACGGCTTAAACTTTAATACACAGAAAAATCACCTAGATTCAGGAGAATTCAAGAATCAGATTCTATCAGATGGTATGAATAGACCTAAAATATCTTGGTCATTTTGGTCGTCAAAAATCTCATTTCGGGCCAGGGCAAGAAACCCACCAAAGCTTCTGCAGCCAAAGCGAAGGTGGCACCTGTGCGGCGGCGATGCAGAAAAATCTGTAGGAAGTCCCGGGTAGAAAAACATGGTAGAAATTCATGTTGGTGTCCCGTGAATGTTCCCCATAAACCAACTCTTGGAGCATTTTAGCATTTTGTTTCTAGTTATTATATCAAACTAATATAAACTAATTATATCACAGTTGAAAATCCATACCATGCGGGACCCCGAAAACAATATGTCACAAGGGCCGCGGAACCGGGTCGAAATGATGACCCCACAGAATGTCACTTACTGTGTGGGTATGGATCGAAATTAGGGACCCAAAAGATCAGGTAGTTGATGTTGAGGATGGCAAAAAGTTCTTGTCCCGCATCAATTTCTGGTTGGTTTTTTTTTGGGAGGAATTCCATTGTTTTTACGGGGTGGAGTTCTTCATACCATCAAGCCCCCAGAGGTCTTTGGAAAAAAAAACAACATAGGGGAAATATATATGGACACGTGCCATATTGACAGGTTGAACATGTCGACAGAAATTGGGAAGTTTACCTGCAAAAACAAAGATTCATTTACCAGCAGCAACCGGAATGTCACAAAACAAAAAAAAGAAACAACTGCAAACATCGAGATTCTACCATCCAAAGATAGAGATTGACCAACAAAGAACATATTTACCTCATCAAGATCTTCATAGACCAAAGATAGGTTTCAATTTTATCAGCCAAAGAGATTCTTCATTGGGCCAAAAGTTACCCCCCGCTAATCAAACATAGCTTACTGGAATACCCATCAGAAATAGTTTCGAGGACAGCGGAGGGTATCCGATTGAACATCCCATTGAATAAACCATGATTCACCATAATTCTCACAAGTTATGAGAGTTGGTTAGCTTCAATTCATCATGGATTTATCATTTATATCTTTTTGTCCATGGTTTCCCCAATAACTCACAAGTCAAACAATGGTTTGGGATACTGAATTGTAAAGAAAGGGGCGTGTAATCAATGAATAACCATTAAACAATTGAGTAATTAAATTAATAATTGATGATGATTATTATGATTAAATTATTCACATTAATCAATACCATTTCAAGTTAAACAATGGTTTGGGGCATGATTAATCATTATTCTCCCATTGAACCATTTCATTCACAGCAGTCCTTGGGACCTCTTGGGACCATGCCAGGCATCTCCCAATGCACCTGCAGGCCCTGTGCGCATTCTTCACATGATGAGGGTGGCTGCAAAAGCTGCAGATATGAGATATGTGGATGATTTCAAATATAGTTAAGGACATACACTTAGAACACAAAGTGTTTTCCCATTTTTTTTTTCATACACTTAGAACACCGTTTTGCTGCGGGAGAAATTCGCCCCAACTGTTCTAAGTGACGGCTTAGAACATGTTCTAAGTGAGCCACTTAGAACATCATCAGAAACGTGTTAGAACACATCTTATTTTTCTAACATGTGTTCTAAGTGTAGGCCCCTGCATGTAAATATATCATTTTGCAAA
>Ga0126342_10004376_pt1 | contig 24031 bp, 18 predicted proteins | sample Cyp1metagenome_FD_92528 | JGI IMG/M metagenome (GOLD analysis project Ga0126342, IMG submission 92528) | Coral microbial communities from Lord Howe Island, Old Settlement Bay, Australia - Cyphastrea 1 metagenome | ecosystem: Host-associated > Invertebrates > Cnidaria > Coral ...
CCACTAGAAATTCATAGGCTGACTCCCCAAAATTGGGTCCGTAAAATCCGCATCTTCCGCGCCAGAAAGTTAGGCTCTGTCAACTTTGAGGTGCTTAAAATAGCCACGCTAGAAAATTAAGGCTCCTATGAAAGCAGCCGATCCCCAGAATACAAACCTGGGATGACTAGGAAATGAAGGCTTACAGGGGGGTTGACCCCCTAGACTTTCTGGCGGAAACTGGTAAGGGGATCGTAAACAAATAATTACATTAGTTACATTTAATTAATTGCCCTGATTTGATGTTAGCCACTGGAAAATATACGATTAATCTCCGTTATCTATATTAATTGATGGTGATGGTTCAACCCACCATTTGAACGCCATTTTTGATATCCCTTCCTGGTTTTTGAGAGGGCGCACCTCTGACAAAGTTCTTCATGGATGAGCAGTCCACATGCCACAAGCCCTGATCCGGATGTCGGTCTCCATAGACCAAAGACCTCACCCGACGTTTTCAACGAGGTCTCGGTTGCGATGTTGAGATGATGGCTTGACTGGGTTCACTGCATGTTCTTGATCATTTTTGTTGGGGGTAAGCATCAAAAGTGGGATTTCTTTCGCAACAAACACCACCAAAAATCGACTTCATCACCACCAAACATGGTATGTTAACCAGAATCCAAACAAATTACCCTCTGGTAATTTAACATAGCTATTGAAAATGGCCATTTATAGTGAGTTTTCCGACTAAAAATGGTGATTATGGATGATTATGGATGATTCTCATTGATTTTTGGGAAAATCTACGGGAAAAACCACCGTGGTAAAACACAGTCGTCCGGTCGTGGCGCCTCTTAGTACTTCCTCTCTTGGGCCTTGGTGGGTGATCCCTAGGGCCCCGGGGTCATGAGGGTAACATCGCAACACATATCTATCTAAGACTCTCTTTGTATACATACATCTATATACATATATATATATATATGTGTGTGCATGTATGTATGCTTAAATGTAAATATAAAAACGCACACACACACGTATATATAATTATATATATACATATATATATATATTAATATATATATATATATGTAAACAATTATAAACAGAAATATGTATTCATCCGCAATGTGATCATGATATATCATGATGGGGTGATGGGGTCTCTAAGTGCTTTGACCCAGTAGAACTCTGGCATCAGAAAGGGCGTCGAAGAAACTTTGGCACATCATGCATGCCACCTGGGAAGTTCTGAACCATTTTAGACCACCCAAAAAAATGTCTAATTTGTTTGATCCCAAGTCGGATTTTTAGCAAATGACCATCACCAAAATTGTGGGTCAATCTGTACTGTCAACAAGGATTATTTGGAGCCTACTTGATTGATTAACAAGGGGGTCTTAGGCTTAGGCCAAAAATTGCAACATTGGCCTTTGAAAATAAACAGCACCAAATTATCAGCCAAGAGTTTCTCATATTAATTAATAGTCTTGCCAAGCATGACCTCGTTTTTCAGCACGTAGCTCCCCAGTTTTCTATGAATACATGTCGCGTACCAATCAAATGGCTGATCGTAAAAACCAATAATAAAAAAACACTATGCATTCAATGACATATTTCCCCATAATTTTGCCGTATCACAAGGTAGAAACCAACCCAAGAACGAATCATTCACCTGCCAGTCTACCACCCACATCCGTGTTTAATATTTAATATTTAATAATCACTGTTTGTGCCCGATGGTAGTCAAAGGTGGCGATTGAACATCCACCATTTATTGAATATTTTTCCCATATATGTTCCTATGAAAACCTCAATTTCAGAGGGATTGAACAATAAAAATCAAGGATTTTCATGGGAAACTCATGGGGTTTCCCAAAGCCTGGGCATCCGGGCTTGGGAATAGCCGCAGTCTCCCCCAGACTGCTGTCCGAGTGCGCGGTCCTCAGGGGCTGCCCGAGGGCAGCAGAAGATGGCATTCATCCAGAAAATCAGTGGAAGTTTCCCATGAAAATCCCATCATCTTCCAATGCTGAGTTGCTTCATTAATGGGAATCTTCCACTACGAACCATTTGATACGGAACTCTATAGTTTAGTAATGTTCAATAATACGACATGATACGACTATGACCAACAATAATGGATGAATTATGGATTTGATATTTAATTGGATTACATAATGTTGCAAACCCCTTTTCGATCATCCCAGTCATAGGCGCATACACAACTTCATAACCCTCAAACTTGGGGATTGTTAATTAGTAGGCTTACCTCATTATCAGTAATGAGGACGGTTATAAACGGAATGTCATGGAATATTGTAATGTGGGTAAAACTTCATGTCATAAACCATCCCCCAGTCATCACCATTAAATAGGTGGTATTACTGTACTTGACTATTCCCAGTCATGGGTGGTTTATTGTTTTACCCCCATGATCAATGGATTTTATGGTTGATCTGATCTGGTCTAAGAGTCTTATGGATGTTGCTTGCCATGGGCTAGGCACGTTTGTAAAACGACCCAAGGCACGTGGCGATTTGCGGTTTGGTCACCTTCGGCGAAGTCATCGGCAAGCCTACCCGCGACGACCGAGACATGGGGGCCCCATGATTGCTTGAGGACAACTTACTGTAGATCTTTTTAGATGGTTTTTGGAAAAACACATCTGCAAATGGAGGAGTTAACCAACCAATCATCTTGGATGAAGGTTGTTTATCCTCATCAGTTCTATGTTGTATTCAGGTTTGGAATTCAACAAATCCGTGCTCTCTTCAGACCCCTGACCCAATCAAATCCAGCAATAGATATACGACATCTAAATTGTCCTCATCAGGTGGATGATCAACACTAAGTAACTAATTGCGGGATACTCCTTTCACTGATTGACATGGCCAGTAAATACTCCCCTCCGCCTTTCTTCTCTCTGACTTCCGTTTGACCTTCAGCCCACTGGCATCCGCTCCGAAGGTGCTGAAAGGCAAAGAAACTGGCTAGAAACTGGCTCAGTTCGTATCTCTATTTTTGTTCCGCACTATGGCCGGTTATGACCATTTTCCAAACAGTTTTACCAAACTTTGCGGTATCCTCGCCATTCCTAAACTCATCAGAGGTCAGTCGGATTAGCGTCCAACCATGCTTCAACCAAATCAACCAACAGAGGGTGGCAGCCAGGTCGCAATTCAAGAACCAAATGCCCTCTGGTAATTTAACATAGCTATTGAAAATTGCCATTTACAGTTGATTTCACTATTAAAAATTGTGTTTTTCCATAGTTATGTAAACGTTTACCAGAGGGTATCCAGCAGCATGACAATATTTTTTTTGTGGTGAGATTGTTGCCATCGAAAAGAGTTTGTCACTTGAGGGATAAAGTGCTCTCTCAGTAGAAGGGGGTGACATGTACGCATAGACTACATGTACGACGAATGGAAGCAGCTCAAGGCAGAGTGCAGTTCCATGTGACATGATGTGACCATCACTATCAAAACAAAAAGGAAGGCCCTGTGGCCCTGTGATGTTAAAACAATTAATGCCAAACTTCTGGAGTTTCAAGGAGGTCATCATCCCAGGGAGAGATCAAATTCAAACAAAACACTTCATGGCCAAGACGCCCGTCGCTTCTGCTTTGGAAGGACTACCTGAGGGGTGCAAGTAATCCGCTGAGAGCTTGGCTATGGCTATGGAATCTCTCATAGCAAACAGTAAACCAATGAAACTACCCAACGAAGTGCGTCTAGATCATCTAGATCATCTAGTGACTCCGGATGCCTCGCAGTATTAAGTCAACCTTCCAAAACTATCCAAAACTGCTTTGGTTCAACATGTAGTCAATATGATGTTTGTGCCGGGGAAAACAACAAGAATCCCAAGAACGCGGGTTTCCCACTGCCATGTCTGGTTTTGCCCGAAAATTAAGGACCCATGGGAGCATATGCTTCCCCATTTCATCTCCTGGTTACCCTCCTCTAAACTAACCTCGATGTGGAAAATCCAGATTTCCAGATTGTTTTCCAGGGGTTTCCCTATGGTGTTCTACCTATATATATATATGTTTGTTTGCCCCCAGGTACCTGGTTGGTTTCTTAGTCATCAAAGTTTCAGGGCCATGGGCCAGAAATCCCAGACTGACACCCTCCAGCGCCCGCGCCTGGGTTGCCTGGGTTCTGGATCGCCGGCAGCTGCGCAGTTGAACCCGAGGAACCTCCAACCGGCGGTGGCATCCGCTGCATCACCGGGGGGTTATCGTTGGTTCGGAACCAAATCGGTTGGGACTTATGGATGTTGACCCACTTAACATAGCCATGGAATGGCATCGATCCATAGCCATATGTTTCAAAAATTCATCATGCCCATGATGCACGGGAAAAGCACCTGTGAAGCCCGGCCGGCGGCTCGCCTCAGGGCAGCAAAAATCCAAAAATCATTCAGGATCTGCTGGAAAAGTGAGGTTTATACCCTGGTGATCTCCAAATGTCTGCAATCTTCATCAAAGGAAATTTAGTCTCATGTCAACCACACCATCATCATCATCATCATCATCATCATCATCAAGTGAGCAGTTGGAAAGTAAAAGAATCCGGGAAGTGTGAACTCACTGGTGAAAACACTCTCCGGCGCGAAACCGTGTGTTTTTACAGATATGTGGTGGCTCCTGGGATCGCAAAAGTCGGGTCTGTGTTTCCGCGGGTGTGGGCCTCGATCCGGGAAAGCTGCCGACAAAAAGTGTACGAGACTGTTGCGTTGCACTTCAAAATGTTAAAAAATTGACAGCCGCGGGGCACTTTCGGAAGATGAGGTCGGAAAAATGCGCACGATACTGTAACGATGAGAGATGATTTCAGGAACAATCGTAAAAACTGGTGGTCTCGGTGCAGCGCGGAATTGTTCCCATTTGTCAATGCCGCACTGCTGCACGGACTTTGGTCAATTTGCTGCGGTGCTCCTGCTATACGGGTTGCAAAGTTGTGACAAAACGCGTTGGCACGGATGCGCGCAGAAAAGCCCCTGCTATGCCGGATTGCAGCTGGAGGTTGCCAAACGCCTTGTAACAGCTGTGCGAAAGGTAGTTTTGGACCATCATAGGGCTACTCTTGTGCGATGCGGGGTTGCAGCTGGAGGTTGGTAAACACATGTAAACACATTGTAACAGCCTGGAGAAGGATTAGGTTGCAGAAGCTTCAGAAGAGGTAGCAAATAAGAGGCTGCTCAAAGAAGAAGTAGCTGAGAGAAGAGGTACCTCAGCGAAGAGGTCGCTCATTGAAGAAGCAATTCAACAAAGAAGAAGCTCACCCATCCATACACCCAATCAGTCACCCACCCACAGATCCATTCATTCGTTCATTCACTGTTTACTTGATTCATTGATTCCTTGATTCATTGCTTCGTTGCTTCATTGATTGTTTTACTCCGTGATTCATTGATTCGTTGCTTCAATGATTCACTGAATCACTGATTCATTGGTTCATTGCTTGGTTGCTTCATTGATTCATCAGTTCATTGATTTATGGATTCATCGATTCATTCTTTCATTTGTTGGCTGATTCACCTGTTCATTGATTCAGTGATTCATTAAATGGTTTTCCTTTTTTAGTTGGTTCAGTTGATTCATTCCTTGATTCATTGATTCGCTGCTTCATTGTTTGTTTGATACGTTGACTCATTGGTTCAGTGATCTGTCGGTTGATTTTCTGCATTGATTCATTGATTAATTGTTTCCTTGACTCACTGATTCACTGGTTTATTGATTCATTGGTTCCTTGATTCATTGATTCATTGGTTCATTGATTCATTGGTTCATTCTGTCAGTTGTGCATGGATTTGCTCATGTTATTTCATCTCAGCCACCATGTGCTCATCTGTTGATGCAACTCACCTTGCAACTTTACCACTTCATTGCTTCTGCATCTTAAATACTTTCCTATAGGCCATAATTTCTTATAGCCTTATAGCCAGTTTTATTTTTGCGAAACTTCCGTCCCGGCACGGCCGGCACTACCTGGTGGTTGGTTATCTCTGGCTCGTGTTTCTTTTTGTTTCTTTTGTAGTTTGTTGCGTTCCCTTTTGGGACGTTTCTATGCCGCTTTTCGTGCGAAGCAAGAAGCAACTTCGAGGGTCCACGAAGGGTGGTCAACTTATAACAAGTTCATTTCTGTTTGGTGGGAGCCGGGCGTGACTAACCCGCATAAACAAGACACCCAATGCATATCAAAACAATGGAAGCTTAATTTTGGATCCTGAAGCTAGGGTGTCAATCTTTCATAAACTTTCACCACCTCAGAACACTCCCAAGTCATACAAAAAGACTCTTGGAAGACCTAGCACCAAGGAACTTGGAAAGGGCTGCCACATTTGGGCGCTTCCAAAATCGTCGGTGGATCCTGCGGAGCAAGACGGCAATACCCACGTGTTGTCGGCCTGGTCGGCAAAAAAATCATGGGACGCATTGCTATTATCAATGGATTGGTTTAAGGGAAAATCTTAACCGGAAACCATGGTTTTTACCATCAAATATAGGGTTTTCCTGCAAATTTTCCCATCATCCAATTCTATGATATTATGCTTCGTCATCTATCTCAATATTTACGTCCCTAAAAAAATCTTGGTGACATCCCCATTCTGGATGATGATTACATCCTTATTGTCCTCGGTTATATCTTCAGGTAATCAAAAGTGGCAATGGAAAATCTCCAATTTATCTTGGATTTTCCAGCTATGAACCCATTTTTAAGGGATTGCAAATGATTGCTATATTTGATTACTGGACAGTATATTCCTATTATTCTTGAGGAATCTCCTACACAGTAATTCATTAATATTCAATATCCCATTAGTTATCCATTCATATTCACTAGCATCCATAAACTTCCCATTAGGTATACACCCCTTATTCAGATGGCAATGGTATCCCTTTTTTCCACTGATATTCCCACCAACATTCCCAGAAAAGATGGACAAATTGCATCGAATCCCTCCCAAATTTGTTGATGGTTTAGATCCTAATGGTGGTTATTATCCCTATGTTGGTAAGTTATATTTCTATGATGGTTGGTTATGAAAATCCCATTGCACGCAATTTTTAATCACAACAATAGGCCAAATCCCATTAATATTCCATCTGTGTAACATAACATCCCATTAAATCCCAAGTTTTGTAATTAACGGATTATATCCATATTTCGCTTGGTTCTATATCCCATTAAATCCAATTAAAGATTGTCTTTTTGATGGTTTATATCCCTTTGGTGGTCGGTTGTTAATCCCGTTAAGTACAAAAAAAAACGATAAACTTCATCAAATCTCAAAATCCCAGTTTAAAAATCATCAAATCTAGTGGAAACCCCTATCAAATCCCATTAAACCACCATAATATCCCATTAAATCACGATAAAATCCTATGAAAAAACGTGCGTTCGATCCCCATCGTCCAGGTGATTTAATCGGCCTGGTTGGTCACCAACGTCTTCAGCAACGCCTCGTGACGCGCCAGGAGCATTGCCTGCATCGCCTGGCGCCTGGCCACATAAGGTGAGATATACCATCTGGTTATTTAACAGTTCGGCATGGAAAATCCCTCATAAATGGAGGTTTTAATGGGAAAATCCACTATAAATGGGCCATTTTCCATGGTTATGTTAGTCATAACCAGATGGTATACATTTTAAAAAGCAATGGATTTGGTTAAGGGACAATTTACCGGAAAGCCCCTTTTTTTTTTCATGGGAAAATACCGATGGTTTCCGGATAAGATTTCCCCCCTGAAACCCATCCATTGATATAAATTATATAATGATAATATAGATATAGATATATCACGTGTGTGTACACACACACACATATGTCACACTATACATATATATATAGTATTCACAATACATATATATATAAATATATAATATTATTAATTATATATTTAAATACTTATCCACCTATGGCGATGTATCCACCGTAGTTTTTTCCATAATGAATTCTGGTGCATGGGAAAGCCCCTATGACCCGAGACAACCGTCCGACTCTCGGCTGCCGTGCTCGGCACGCAGTTCCGCTGCTAGCCATCGAGCTGAGTCCTGTTTTTGGTACCCCGTAATGAAACACAGCAGTGGAACATCCCATTGTCTGGTTGGTGATTAACGGTGGTTAATGGTGATTAATGGTGATTAATAGTGATTAATGATGGTTAATGATGTTTAATTGACTGGTTGGTGGTTGACCTACCCCTCTGAAAAATATGAAAGTCAGTTGGGATGATGAAATTCCCAATATATGGAAAGTCATAAAAGCCATCTTCCAAACCACCAATCAGCTGAGGTTTGAATAGGGATATTCATTGAACTGGGGGATTTTCCGGCAAGCCATGTTTGATTTCCGGGATGAATCAGCTGAAGCTCACTGCAACACCTGGGGCAGCATCTGATATGCAAAGTCGTCATGGATTTGGCGACTGGCGACTGCTCATTTCAACTCCTTTTGAAGCCTGGGATTCGAAAGCTACAAAACATTTTACATGAAAAGTATGAAGTAGAACTTTGGCTAAATCTCTCTCCATCGCCATCTCCAAGAGACTAGCCAAATTGCTATCATTACATTTTGAATAATCTGATTTTTAAACATTGTTCCCAGATTTCTTGCATATATTGCATTGAAAACATCATTGCAGAACTTTCTTCGGGGCAAGCACTTGCCGCCGGCACGACGCGTCCCCATCCAAGCCCATCTTCCTCCGTCCAAATGGGCGTTCGGCTGCCTCACGAGATGGGCCATGTTTTTTGCCATTGGTACTATTTTTGGAACCATCAAAAATAAAATCTAAATATTGTCTATCTATAATTGATATATACAGTAACATGTAAACAATGCACAAAATTATTCATGTTTATTCACTCACTCATACATACTGAAGTTACTAAAGAATATAAATCTATGTATTATTTGCTATAATTATATGTATAGCTATATATTGCTATATATATACATATATAAGTATGAATGTCACCCAGGTCAACAGCCCATGGAGGATCAGTCGTCCGCCCTCCAGCCCGGGACAGTGTGGCCTCCCCCGCTTCGCGGGGTCGAGGGCGTACTCTTTGGCCTCAGGATGTTCGGATGGAGATGCGGGGGTTTTTACTGATACAAAAAATAGAACCATATGTAAAGTATAAAATATAGATTCACATATTAGTAGACATACTTGTTGTATATATATATTATAAATATTGTTCGCTACATATATCCATATGTATTCGTGTTAGTGGATATTATTGGTATCAAATGTAGTCCTTGCCAACCTCCGGAGGGCATATATGCATACATATTAACAAGAATAAATGATGGAGAACACATCCATCAACCCTTCAAGGGGTGCTGTTGGAAGCTATAAGCAAACAATCATACACAACCCCTACATATCTGCGCAAAATAGTCCAAAAACACAAACATGATGGTTGCAAATCAGAACAACATATATCAGAATCACGCGTATGTATATATATATATATATAATTATATATACAGTATATACTGGTTGGTGGTTTTAACCATCTTGAAAAATATTAGTCAATGGAAAGGATTATCCCACAGTATATGATGGAAAACAAAAAATGTTTGAGACCACCAACCAGTATATTATACATACAAACAGTATATATATATACATACATACAGTTTATGTATATATATGATATAACATGATAAGTATACAATCTAGTGAGCAGCGTCAAAAATGGTCAAACATCATTGCTGGGACCAAGGGGAAGTCATCAGGGCCACCAAGCAGTGACATCAAGGACATGGCGGGAGCTTTGAGCGGCTCGGCTGCGTTTGGATTCGAAGGGTTGGTCGATGTCATGACTGTCATGGTGAAGTTTAGATGGTGCCGGGGAAATCCCAAATATGGCAGTGTGTCAAAACCTTGTACCCCTGGTGAACATCAAAATAGCTGGTAAATGGATGTTCATCCCACTAAAAATGGTATTAATAGGTATTGATCCATACCCATATGGGAAAACATCGGAAAAAAAAAACATGTGGTATTCTCCTGGTTCTCCAAATTTCTGGCTTTTGGACAAAGCCCAGGAAGCGATTTGAAGCGATCCCAAAGTCCCAGTTCTTTGGAGGGCCCCCAATGCCTGTTTGCCAAGGGGTCTACGATATACCAAATAAATCCAAATAATGAATTTCAATACCTGGGGTTATAGGGAAACGTGCTGTCTTTCAGAATTACAGGCGTACAACATGTTTCATGGCTATTGAATTGTAGATTCTTGCGTTCCAGTAAATGCTATGTGCAGTGGCATGTGAGGAATTCACGACAATTCCTTTTGTGGCAGTAGTGCGGACATGTCATCTAGCAGGAGACCAGTTGTTTCGTCCGAAGCATGGTATGACTGGGTAAGCAAATCGGGTTGTAACCTCGCGAATAAGTTATAAAGCATAAGAGTTGGCCTTTTTGTGTGACAGGCTCGTCTCGCTCCAATTTCCTACTACAACCACCCTTAAAAAGGATAGACAAGTAAATTCCTACTAAGATAATTCATGGTACTGGAATTTGTTTTTGCGGTCTATTTGGGGGCTATCAAGTTGTCTACATTAATTACACCAACACTTGAAATCCATCATCACCCACTCGATTGCACATCTGTTTTTCTTCCACCAGCAGGCTGCATTCACCTGCGAGGAGTGAATAAAGCCAGATGGGAGGCTAAGGGTTTGCCCATGAGGGGGGAGGGACTTATGATGATTTATGACAAGCCATCATATATGATGATTGTAATGATGATTAATTATGATTATCACTGGGATTAGAAACATGATGGTTATCACTTATGATTATGATTATCAATGACGACCTATAATCCCAGTATCATCATTGATAATAATCTGATACTAATGATTATTGCATAGTATTGCAAATCGGGTCCATTCAGTTTGTGACATTCTTATATTATTGTTGCCACTTTCACCACTCCAATCTGTGGAGACTCTGCAGCGCATTCTCTTTTTGTCTGTAAAAGACTGCGACTTCAAAGGCAGCAAATGCTGCCGGTCCCGGACCGCTGTTGAATCTAAAAATACCGAAGCGGAAAAAAATCATGGGGTCGGTTGGGATTTGAGAATGGACTTCTCTCAGCATCGGGCTTGGGATGTCCTGGGATGTCGTGGGTACCTTCAAAGGAGCAAACCATGGAGTGATAATGTTCACCTACGATGATTAAACTCACACTAAGTAAAGCTAACCAAACTCCCAAACTAAATAATAAATGACCCCGAAATAAAGCTAATTTGTTTTGGCCCTAAACCCAGATTTGCTACTAAATCCATGAAATGAATACTAAATCAATACTAAAACAATTGTTGGATTCCCATTTTTTTAAAAATTGCGTTTTATATTTCATTTTAAATTGTGGTAGTTGAAAACCAATATATACAAACAAGTTTGATGGTGGCTAGAAGTCTATTTAGGGGCAAAGAAGGGGGGGGACCCGGGGACCCCCTTTAGATTAATCATAAATTAACATTAATCTTCAAAGGTGCAGCAAAAGCATCTCTCAACAAACAGTGTTTCAACCCTAATACCTTTCTATCAACTCCTCAATTTTCATCAATTTTCCACTTCAATGCTGGGTGCTTCAAATTGACCCAGTTCTGACACGCTCAGACTGACAAATTGTGGGAGAAACGAACATGCCCGCATTTTAGATTGCAGAAACTTGGGCTGAAAGGCAAAAATGACTGCCTCTTCTACACGCTGACTGAGCCTCCCATCTTAAGAATCTAAAAACATCTGTCAATTTAGGTCAATCATGCCGTGAAGGGCGGAAAAGTAAAATGGATTAAACCTGTTTTCTAAGGCTTAAACCTAAAAGTTTATATCATCCACGCATTGCGGTTTCCCCCTGTTTTCCTTGTTTCACTTGAATCATTTTATGCGCTTGCTCATCACCAGCTGCCACATCGGGGATGGGAATCAGCTGGATAGCCGGGATCTGTCACATGTCAAACAAAGAGGAAAAACAAAGGTACGGCATTGGACAGTTCCCATGCTTGGATCCACCCATTCCAAAGAGTTTGAAATGGTTATGGGTCAAGTCAAAACCCTGGTACCCTACACCAAAACAGTTGATATAGCTGGATGTTTATTCTCCAGTCATATGGTAATTTCATAGATAACTTGACCCATCCCCAAATCATTCATCATTCATCCTCCACAAAGGGCCGTTCAAAGACCAACCCTGCATAGCCTCACGGCCGGGGGAGCCAGATTCAAAACGATCTTCCGCTTCATTGAATTATATAAACTGGTTGATGTTATACCTACCCTCTGAAAAATATGAAAGTCGGTTGGGATTAATATTCCCAACATATGGAAAAATAATCCAAATGTTTCTCGAAAAGAAAAGATTCTGCTTAGATCTTGGAGATGTGAAACAGTGAAGCACGTAGCATGGGCACTGCTGCACCATAGTTAGATAACCATGGGCACCCGAACCGTCGAGCTTTTTGTTCTCCGAAATTTCGTCCATCACCTCCAAAGCAGTGGCGCTGCAATGGAAGGCAGCAACACACCCAGTAGGGGCACCTGGGGATGATGGAAATTTGACCAACAAATGGAGAAAATATGAGAACATCATGTTACCTTTTGGGACATGTTTTTTTAATAATGATGTTTTTGTATGTGTTTGCATGTTTTGCATCAAAGAAATTGGAGACTCTACCAACATACTTGGGAGTTGTTTCCTTCCCTGCAACTGTCGTAGTACACTCCTTCCACGGCTGCACCCTATCACTCCACACTGAGCGCCCACCCGCTGAAAGGGAAAGCCACGAGGAATGACCAGCACCGCCTACGCAAAACAATCCCAGGGCCAACTGGTGCAAACCGTCCATTTTAAATGTGTTTTAGGTCTTGAAGTATCAGTATATGAAATATAGGATACATGGGATCAAACCAGATCAAATCTAGGAAGCATGACGTAGGTTTGTTGGGCCACTGCGGGTAATATGTTCTTTTTCTCCGAATCTCGCTAGAGAACGCGGAAGAACAAATGGGAACATACATCGATACTTTTTGTAGCATGAGCCCTCGCGCCACGGGCAATTATCATTTATGGCACAAGTAACGGGATGTCACAAACATCTATGACATAAGAAGTGGTTCACTGGCTCACTGCATGTTCACCGCATTGCGATTGGATAAAATCCTGAGTCCGTGACTGGCCTCACATGAGTGACCATGAGTCTACCAGCCATGAAAATGAACCCGTCATTGCATTTGTTGAAACATCGAAGGACTCAAATGTGTTTCTACTTCATAACTATACGTACCCAAAAAAATGACATTTCAACAAATGCCATCAGTTTCAAGGTTTGTTGGCGCACAATTCCTTTTACATTAAAATTGCAAGTTTTAATTTCTAATGTGGGTTTCACGGAATGTCATTTGCACCATCCCCAATTCATCACCATTTTCATGGGTGATTGGAACATAAAGGAACCATCCCCAAACATATATATATATGTATTAATATATTAATATATGTATATATGTATATATCACTGGGTTTCCCACATTATTCCAATGATCCAAATATCTGTTCATCATCCACTATTGTTGGTTATACCCCATGCTTAACCAATGATTAATCATGATAACCAACGTTCAACGGTAGCTTTCTGAAAATCAAAGGGCGCACCATTCAACCATGAATTCTGGCGTAATGTTCATAATTTTTATTCTGGTTGGTGGTTTTAACCATCTTGAAAAATATGAGTTCGTCAATGGGAAGGATGACATCCCATATATGATGGAAAATGAAATTAATGTTTGAAACCACCAACAAAATAGATATGATGATATTACATAATATATCAAATATGTACGATGGAAATTGACCAAGCCACCAACCAGTCCTCTTTATTGGTTCATTCCCATAGATCCATGGTGCTGCTATATATGGTAACATGGATCCCATCAATATACCCCCTTTATGTTAGTATATATACCAGCACCATGGATCCTTTGGTTGGGTATGTATATATATATATATTACATTATATTACCATGTGTTAATCCAATCATTATCCATTTATCCATTACACCAAATGGTCATACCATATGGTAACCATAGGATGGACCAAATTCACCGTATCTTTTCTTGCCGTGTGACACCTTCGTCTGCTCCCCGGCGCTGGCTCCGAAGGTCTCCGTGATGTCACCTCCGTAGCGGTCTCCGGACTCCGTGGGATTCGCAGTTGCGCGGGGATTCATGTGGGATATTTCTCATGGTTAAATATATGGTTAAATAAATGGTTAAATAAATTGCTAAATTCATGGTTAATAAATTGATAATATTATATTCCCATAGGATCCATGTATGGTATATATGCTAACATTTGGGGTATATTGATGGTAAATGTTACCATATATAGCATACATGGATCCTATGGGATTGGTAGTAATGGTTATATAATTAATGGATAATCAAAAACCCAATGGTTAAGCAAAAGGGTTAATGGATGTGAATGGTTAATTGATATCCATTTAATTCGAATCTGATCAACCCAATAGTAATGGTTAAATAATGGTCGATCAATAAACACTGAGACACTACAGTAGCCATTTAATAAGACTTTTCCCACATCATTATAGTCGTTATTAATAATTGATTAAGAGTGATTCATAGTGATTCAATGTTGGTTCTAATGGTGAATTAATGGTCAATCAATGGTTAAAAATTGAGGTATAGCGAACAATAGTGGATGATTGATGGATAATTGATGGATCATTGGAAACGATGTGATAAACCCAATGCCAGAAACCCATCATTTGGGGATGGCTGGTATTGTTCCAATATATTTTGTGTTGCAAGAAAAGTTTGAGAGGTCAAAAAAATGTGAGCACGTATATCTGGTTCTGCACCACCAATCAGGCATGGATTTTCCGTGATTTTCCCTTGGAAGTTGAAGCTGCCGATTTTCAGAAGTCATTCTGAATGGGATTCAGCCATGTCATTCAGCCATGTCCGACATGTGTAAAAGTGGATGTCATGGCCAACATCTTTCCCCATCCCTGGAAAAAATGTGATCTCCATCTATCCCATCATATCCCATTGTACGTTTGACACCCCCGGTTTGACACCCTGGTTTTTCGTATTGGAATTGGATCTATTCATACAGAGGGGGGAGCTCAAGAATTGGGTGGCATTCGAATGTATTCAACTTTTTTTGGGCTGGATAAGCTTCATTCCTCTTACATCCCAATTTAATTTATATACCTAAATTAATACGCCCTTAAATCATTATTAAGAATTAAACTAGGGTATACTAGGGTAAATATACAGAAAGATGTGGAACACTCATAGTTTCCACTCATAGTTTCCACTCATAGTTTCCTCAGGAAAAGAGTCTACAAATGGCTGATTTTTCACATCTACGTTGGGTTTCTGGAGGGTACACCCCCCCAAAAGTGGATAATAATATATAGAAATTATAGAATAATATTATAATATCCCACTCATGTCCTGGTACTATCTCTCCCTTAAATCATTAACCATTACGTCCCCCCAAAAAAGGAAAAACATGGCCCAAAAACGGCGCCTTCTTCACCCTCCTCGCCACTTAACTTCCTTTGTGGCGTGGTAACTGCGCGGAGGTAGTCACCAACACATCGGCTCCAAAGGTTCCAAGGGATAGCCCGCGGAACCGTGTAACATTTTTCCCATGATCAATCGTTGGGTTCATGATATTCATAAGTGGGTTGCAAGGACCCCTTATAAGGCAGGTTTATGAATTTAGAGTGTGGCATTTTGCGATCCATGAACTATCTATGGATCATCCATTTTTGTTGGGTAATATGTACCCCTATGATCACCCTCTAGTAATTCAACATAGCTATGGAAAATGGCCCATTTAGTTCGTTGATTTACCGAAAAACAAAATGGTGATTTTCCATAGCCATGATAGTTTCCCAGAGGGTAAGATGTTTGATATTGTTGTAACACACCAAAGAATGGTTGTGTCTGAAAATTGGGTAAGCCTTCAAATATCCAATTTAATCGAAGATATGGGAAATGATGATAGACCATACATGTTAGAATACCCTATTGTCAAACCAAAAAAAAACGTGCCGTAGATAATCGTAGATATCAATGGATTTCTTGGTCGATCGGGATTTCCATCCCAGATGAGAAATTGAGACATAGCCGACATGGTAAACGTTTAGATAGATGTGGAAAACCATCCATCCCATATGCTCCATGTATGGAATATTTACCAACATTTACCCCATAAATTAGCCAAATGTAGGTAAATATACTATACATGGAGCATCTGGGCATGAATGTAGATCATCTTCGGAACGGGTTTCCCCGTTGTCCATTTTTTTCCATTGGTGAACCACCAGGTTTTCATTCGGTAGTTCGATCCCCCGCTGTCTTGGCACGTTGTGATTGTCGCTACTTCAATCCCCTGCTGTTTCGGCTTGAATCCTTATGTTGGCCCATAAAAATGTACGTTTGTTTGTCTAATTAATTCACTCGCAACTTTCTGGCTGAATCAGAATCCATTTTGGATTTTTTATTATATCATATTATGCCGTCCCATTAGTTTACCACACAAAAACACACAATTCTTGGTTACCCGCCGGTAATTTAACATAGCTACGGAACATGGCCTATTTATAGATGATTTACCTATTGATTTTGGTGATTTTCCATAGCTGCCATAGCTACGTTGAATTACCAGCCGGTACCTTCCTTGTTTTTGACGACGAACACCGAGCAACGAATGCTTTTGTCTTCCTTCGCGCTGCCACCATCCACGATCTCTGTGACCTACCAACGGAACGTGTTTTTGGCCGCCCAGGGTGTTTCGATGGCCAACCTTGAATGCATGTAAGTAGTGAATTCAAATTTAAAACTAATCAGTTTGCCCACATTTTGGAACTATATATACTTTGTTAATGATATGGCCAAAAATGCTAAAGGTAATTCAAATTATATAGTTAACATGGCAACCGATTTGGCGTGTTTCTATGGCGATTTAACTCAATTAGAATCATGTTGATGCATTTGTGTACCTGTTAACCTTTAAGTAGGGCATATATATGATAATCTATATAAGAATATAAGATGTTCATGGTGTGTTACCTGGCTAAATAACATATTCACTCGGCTGTCACACAAACAAAAGGTTATCATGCTTTACTTATGAACATGGGGGCGCCAGCATTTTTTGGCCAAATCCTTCACCAAAGTTGAACCATATTTTGCCACTTAAATCTCACAGTGGCTTAAGGTCAAGATTTCTACTAAGGACCCTCCAGTGATAAGTTGCTTTATAAACGCGTCTAGTCCTAATCACCATAGATATAACAGTGAACCTATGTTTTTTTGCACAAACTTGGCTTTCACGACCTGGTGCAGCGGCACAAGATCCCTAGAAATTCACGGCCACAAGAGGGCCTGAATCACGGTGCCCACACCATCTACCTCCACTTCTTCCAGTTGAAGTCCCAAGGGCCTTGGTTCCGGCAGCCCAAAATCCACTCGTTCTGTTTGCTACTTGGGTGCTACTTGGTGGATGTTTTTGTATAGGTCATATCCCTGGTGATTTTTGTGGGATCGGTAGGGTTACTCCACAAATACGTGGGGTTGTAAACTGGGCACCTTCTTACCAAGCGGGGTCCCAACTAGGCCCGGACCCAGCTGAGCAAGTAACTTCCAAGTCTGAACTGTTTTTCCCCGCAAGCTGATCCAAATCCTACTGAATACCAGCTATTTTATGTGATTGTTCATCTCGTTCCAACAAGGTAACTGACCAAAATACAGCCTGTCTAAGGTAAAATAAGGTCAATAATGACACCTGTCAATATATCCCACCCCAAAAAAATAAACGTTTTCCCCACCGGTTTTCCCATCATCCACCGCCCCCCACATCTGTAGCTCCAGGAAATAGAAGGATGATCCCTGAAGCCGGGCGGATTTGAACACCATTTCCGGCACCCGGATTGTACTCTAAAAAAACTGGTTCGTGACTTAGTGATGGTAATAAATCAGTTAAAATATCAATTGGTTATCACTTAGTGACTTAGTGATGGTAGTAAAAACCAGTTTATAAACAACTTAGTGATCTTTATTCGTCCAAATATGGTAATCACCAGCTAATAATGGTAATAAACATCAAAATTCACCCAAATTCACCCGGATGTCCCAAATATGGTCATAGGTGTTCACCCATCGGACTTTAAATGAGATCATCATCCCAAGCAACTGGTCGGCCGTGGCTGTATGCTATTAATCTATTTTGTTTGAAGAGGATTATAGCAATCCAAAAAAGATAGAACAAGTACTTGTTGTTAAATGTGAAGTTACCACTATGCTTGTAGGATTTTACTTTTCTACGTTACAGTTCACTTCTCCATCTTTATTTCAATGAAATTTAAACCCATCAGAAATTCGCACCTTCTCGCGATTGTAACGATCCAGCTGGATATCGGTGAATTTGATTCCTGCGATACGCAGAGCTTTTTGGGTCGCCGTAAGGAACCATGTGGCACCATCATTGGGTTGGATTTAATGGAGACGCTACAGGAAACCATGTTTTTTTTCCCTATGAAATAGTATGAAATAGTATGAAGGGGTTTCCTGTAATTGTTCCCTTACACCAATGAAACCACTATCGTTGGTGGAATAAAGTCCTCTTGCGTCACGATTCAATCATCGAATGCTCTATCTCTTGGGATCATGAATCATGAAGGATCGATGCTTGGAACTTCCTGACAGGGTAACATTATTTCCAATGGGTTTGCTTCTACGATTTCTAAAAGTCCCTCGGCCCTGTGTGACTATGCAAAAATCTTTAGGGATCACCACATCATCTTGCGGATCGACCATGCTTCCCTACCGCGTGGGTTGCAAATCCACTGGTCAATCCGTTAATCCTCATTTTCCCCATTAAAAAAACCAAGCCCGTGAAAACAAGCTTCTCATTTTATTGGTATTACATGCCATGAAATCCCCGTATCCCACAGACACGGCGACCCGTCCTTTGTACTTGATCGGACCCAGGTCCATGGTGGACGTCCAGCCATAGTAATCGCCCGACTTCTCATCCTCCTCGTCGCATCACAAGAATTGGGTGGTTAACAATGAGAACGTTAGCTTTCATGGATAGGTTTAAGGGACGATCTGAACCAGAAACCATAGATTTTCTCAATAAATATGGTGTTTTCCGGTTTCAATGTTCCCTTCAACATCTTCAACCAATCAATTGTCAACTTCCGGCAGGAAGTTGGTGGGAAAATAGATGGAACATGACAACATGATGGGCTACCATAGGGATTTGGATGGCTCTTTTGGGGGCCCCAATTTTTGAAACTGGCCGGGCATTTTTATCCATTTGAAGGCCGCTTCACTTCTCAACAATCCAAGATAGAATTTTGATGGCATTGGCTCCCAACTACTGCTGCTCAACCACCCGGAAAAAAAAACTGCCCAACAGGGCTGGGAAATTCCCCTATGTAGTTGATTCTTGCAGAAAAAATATTTAATTTTTGATGGGGATATCCCAGCCAGGTTGGATTAACCGGGGGGTTTGGCAACTTATCCCTGGAGGTTTCAACGATGACGGCCACCCTCTTTTGACGCCAGGCCTATGACCTCTGACCTGCCCGAAATGGCATGGCTGCAGATCGTCTCTTTGGACAATCAGCCACTTCAATTTGGTGGAAGGTGGCACCACTAAAAAGAATCAACGGTTTGCCTACCTCAATCCCGAAAAAACTCACTACATGTCGCCACCAGTGCAAATTGCAAACACAGAAGATTTCCACCACATTTTGTGCCTCACATCGTCCATCCCATTTGGGACATGGTGAAACCGTCAACCGTGGGCCTCGCCGCCATCGCCGCCTTCGCCGCCTTCGCCCATCAAACTCTGCACCAACTCGTCAGAGCTGACGCTGGGCAGCACGCCGCCCTGACTCACCGGCTCTTGGGACTCGGAGATCCAGGCGAGCTCTACCAGGTGCCGTGACCTCGATGTCGATGGGGAAGCTTTGGATTTTTGGGGTGTTGGACATTAAAACAGATTAAGCACATATCTTTATCACACACACACATATATATATAATTATATAATATCTTATTTTATGTGTGTATGTAATTGTATATAGATATATACAGTATACATATTATATATATCATTATTGTATACTGTGTGTGTGCTATATGAAACAGCTTTACTTAGTAAGACTGACAATTTATCTTGATATCATACCAGTGGATTTCAAACATATACAGCACATATGCTTTGATTCAAATAAATTTGTATTGATTTGTATTGTAATGATTGTAATGCAAATGCTTACAGTACCTGTGGGCAGTGCACACTGAAAATATCGCAGAAACAACCGTAAAATGTTGGCAACTTCCACGGGCATTTTTTTTGTGTGCCTGGCGGGGCTTGCGACCTCTGAACAAGCCGTTGGCACGATAGCATGAAGAAGAAAAACATCTAAAAATCTAAAACCCCAATATACAGGTACAAGCGCAGCAAAATCCTGATGTGTTGGTTTGTGCCTGCGCTTAGTCGGGGCTAATCTTACTACTATACCAACCAAAAGAAGGGGACAACACATAGCAAAAACACGGGGAAAACGTTTGCTGCTACGTCTGCCAAACTGAGTTCTCCAGATGTCTTTTATCCGATCCTACCCGCCAAGGTTGATATCCCTGTTTACTGGCTGCGTAAGAGCGGGATTCCCATAATATGTCCTGTGCTATGTCCGAATAATCCCCGATAACCAGATAGTATATGGGCTATAACATCATCAATCAAACATCAGCTATCACGTATCCTTGATTTCTGATGCTCAAGACACCATTTGGGATCTTTAATGCTTAACTCCCCACTCAAACATCTCATCATCTAAGTCAGTTTTTTAGATCAACATGGGGGTTTAACACACTATAACACACTGGTGCCATCTCCAAATGACACCATGGCGGTCTGCAGCATCTTCTCATGGATCATCTCAGTCATCTCCACCAGCGGCGGCACCGGAACCGTGGGATCTGTGGGCTCCTGGTCGGCTGGGAGGAGCCCGGCGTGCTGTGCCAAGGCGTTGGCCACCTGGCAGGGAAACAAGGGTGGGGGATAGGTGTTATGTGACATTTTACCCGCAGGAAAGAGGGGGTTGATGGATTCTTAAGTTGATCTAGCACTGTTTAAGCATGACAAACATGAGGATGTTGGTGGATTTAGTTGATTTTCGATGGAGAAGGGATGATTGTTCATCAGAGATAAACAGATCCGAAACTAGACCAAGACTTCTGAGGAGATGCTTGTTGTGCATGTATAATATATAGACACCGTTGAATTGTGATGGGTCTGTTGGTATTGGCACCACTGCACGCCTCTTCACCCCGTGCTTCAATAAAGCTCCCGGTGCCGGTGTAGGCCTCTTAAAGCTTATTGCATTCCCCAGTAAAATGATCTTTCTTTGTGTATGAAAAATACATTGACCGCGCTGACTCTCGGCGTCTCTCCCAATTAAAAAGGCTGACCTCGCCCACCTAGTGTTCATCAGTTAAAATAAATACATATACACAATATTGCACAATATGCATAATTAGCAATTCAAGATTATCCTGCTACACTGACAAACAATAGCAGCCCCGATCCTCAACCCAACCTTCCCTGGGTCCCTCCCCATCTCCCCACATCTCCCCACACCTGCAGTTCCACCGGTTCCCCCCGCAACCGCGCGAGCGCTTCCCTCAGCAGTCCCTCGTCCTCCGCCGTCCGCGCCGTCTGCGCCGCCGTCGCTCGCTGCCGCGCCGTGTGCGCCGCAAACTCGGCGTCGCTCACCGCAGCGCGCAGCCGACGGGCCGTGCTCAGCAGAGTGCGGGTGGAGGATAACGTGTGGCTGATGGCCTCCTACGGCACGTCATGGGCAGAATAGGCAAGTTGTGTTGGACAGAGCTGAAGGATGCTGAAGTAATGGGATATTAGAATCTGGAGGGGTCATAAATCAAACTTTTGAGAATGGCATCTGGATTCCAACGAAACGATGTCTTGGTTATCACAAGGGGATGATACAACTGAAGTTAGTCGTGAACGATTTTACTAGCATTTGATGCTTTCAAAGGCAGAACCAAAACATTCAGCTAGGGACAAACATGGAAGTACTACATTTTGCCATCAAGAATTGGGGGAGCTCATCGACTATTTATGGATATTTATGGCCTTTATTTCAAGTATACAGATGCAACTACCCTTGAACTCCTGTCAAGTGATGAATCTTTGAAAGCTCAGACTGATGAGTACCTAAGCCTCAGGTCGTTTAAGATAGCTATGAAAATGGTCCTTATATATTAAAACATGCATTTTTTCCATGGCTATGTTAAATTACCAAAGGGTAACGGTCAATGTTAAGATTGTTGGGGAAGCGTCACTTGATGCATTGAACATCATGGTGGAGGGTAGGATTCGGAACCTCCTATATAATCCTCCACTGTTTCGCCATTGGTCCACAAATGATGCTGCATTCACTGTGCCCAAGTGGGTCTGGCTGGGAATAAAGTGCCTCTTACCCCCCCACCCCGTACTAGCCCCGAACCCCAAAAATCCCATGCATGGTTGATATCCACCCATTTTCGTCTCGAAAAACAATTTGATTCCCTTCAGTATCTGAGTTATCATGAGTTATTTATATCATTATCTATCTCATTATTTCTCATTGTCCCTAGGCCATGATCCTTTTTACACCAAGTCTTGTTGGTCAAATTGGCAAACAAACCGTAGCACCCGTCCCCGAAGCTGGGATACACGCAACCATACATGGCACCGGAGCGGTGGAGCGATGTAAACCGTGGGCTGAGCCAAGAAAGCTCACCGTCTCTGGGATGGAAAATGATGGAAAACTCACCGCGACCATCTGATAAACCAGAGACAACTCATGAAAACTCACCATGTGTATGTCGCGTTCCGAGGAAACCATGCAGTTGGCCACATCTTTTTTGATGTTTACCCTAGGGTATCCGATACCAAATGGCAGACAGGACAAGGCGATGAAATTGGGATTCCCAAGTCATAGTGGGTTAACAACAAAGAACAAAAATATCATTTCAATTAAGCAAATCCAAGATTATATATATATATATGTAAACCATCGTTTATCATTAATGAGTTGATGGTTAATTAAACTACCTTTATGTTAACCCCATCAACGCACCATTTCTTTGTCAATTCCAGGATCTTTCTGAAACGAATCAGACATACTGGCTGACCAGCCCTGCGCTGTCCTTCTGGGAGATCTTCTCACGGATCTCGGTGATCTTTAACTCCTCAGCAGAAAAACAACGGCTGAATGATGTGGGCAAAACAATATATAATATATAACCATAGGTATCATAGAATAGTTGATTTCCTATTAAAAATGAGTAAACCATGTGATTTTCCGTGGTTATATTAGTCTACCAGATGGTACATACCATGGTTTAATGTGGGTAAAACAATAAGAAATCATCCCCCCAAATCACCATATATATGGTATAGACAGATAACCATTCCCATGGGTGGTTTATGGCATTGTGTTACCCATATGTTGTTCAAATTTGTGGGAATGGTATGAAACAATATATTGCAATATATTGCAATAGGAATTACATTTACATGTAATTACGTGGTACAACATGGTACAATAACACTGTATATGTTTGATATCCGCATTGTTCAAATGTTTAAAATCCAGGAAATTAAAGAGAACATGTGGGCAACATATGCTATAGTCATAGTACTTAAATCGTACAGTAATATATCTCATCGTACTCATACCAACAATTTTATGAAACATGTTTTATCTATGCTTATCGCACATATCCAGCAAAATCGATGGTTTCCTGTCATTCCACAAGGCCTGTCCAATTTCCCTGCAACCAATCCTCATGGAAAAACCATGGAGTCAGCCAGTGGAACATATGATGGGAACTTATAGCATATCTATGCATTTATAGCATATCTATGCATATTTGATAATATATATATATATATA
>Ga0126342_10004377_pt1 | contig 24028 bp, 18 predicted proteins | sample Cyp1metagenome_FD_92528 | JGI IMG/M metagenome (GOLD analysis project Ga0126342, IMG submission 92528) | Coral microbial communities from Lord Howe Island, Old Settlement Bay, Australia - Cyphastrea 1 metagenome | ecosystem: Host-associated > Invertebrates > Cnidaria > Coral ...
AGAGCTCATCCGGGCTTCTTCCAACAAACTGAATTCAAAGCTTGTTTCTGAGCTGGAGAAAGGATGGTGCAACTGTGATTTGCAGTTGCGTTGGCAGGTATCATACCACACCATACAGTTGAAGCGCTGGAAAAGAAAGCGCAGGGCAGTCAAAGATGCTGCAGACGCTGAAGTGGAGGTGTAGAAAGGCTTTCTGCATGCAGTTGGCCAGGGGATGCGGATGATGCAATCAGGATATACTGTAAAGCGATATAGTGAAGTCCCAAAAACGATAACTTTGACCCTAAATCATCTAAATTGCATTTTTCAATTGAGGTTTTGCCGATCGCCCAGATAGATTATGATAGTTTTCCATAAAGTTACTGATACTGGTTTGTACTTGCCAAGACATCTTTCCCGCTAGAATCCGAGACCTTGCTAACGCCGAGGTGTTGGCAAATGCTGGCACCAAGTGTGGTGAAGTCCATGGTGCAGTGCGGAATGCCCAATTTTTTTCCATGTTGGAGTGACTATATAAGTTAACAGTTCTATTGATATTGTGATATTTAGTGTAGTTGGGTTTTGGTGATGCCAATCAATATGTCGAAAAACATATGTACACATATGATATGGTAGCATAGGTAAAATTGAAGGATTTAGATGTGTGTGTGGATACTTTAGGTTTGATAGGACATGTAGTTTGCGCAAAGACCTGATTTTCCACCGTGTCTCCGACTGTTTTTGTTCGAGCCTCCATCCCCAGCAAGTCTTCGTGGAAACTTTGAAGCTCTTGGCCCAAAAATGTCAAAGATGTGATCCGTGCAAAATGATGCAAAATATGATCCATCTTTTAAAAATCGAGTTCTTCAAACATGTTTTAACATCATCCATTTCATCCTCCATTCAACCCATTTCTTTCCCAGGAGTTCCTGTAGTTGTTAATTAAAATTAAGCAAGGTTATACTTAAATTATTTAAGCAAGGTTAGCTTAATTAAGGATAAGCGAGTTTGCTTAAATTAACCAAGGTTAATGTTGTTCTGCTACCTTTTTTTGTTCAAGATATCTGTTAATGTATTGGGTGTTTTTTGCTTGCAGGTTCGTACTTGTCTTCATTACTTGCTTCCCTAAGACTTAAACAACATTTATTTTTATACAAAGGTATGATTCTCCTTCGAAAAAAGTGTCTTTAAAAAAACAAATCTTGATGGACTATGGTTACCTTTTTTTTCCTCTTTACTTTTTCTGTTACATCAAATTCACCTTGTTTTTTCTAAGTATACAGTTTCTTTTTGAAAAAAATATATTTTCAGAAAAAAAACACATAAAACATAAAAACAACAATAAACAAACAAAGTCAAGTTTTAACAAAAAACATAATCTTGTTTTTTTTGAAATGAAATGTAACAAATTTTGAAAATTTTCAAAATTTTGTTTTTTAGTATTGTTTTTCATTTTAAGAAAAAACTTTTTTATTTTTATATATTTAATTTTTCAAAATCTTATTTTAAAAAATAAAATAAACAATGTTAAAATAACATCTGAAAAAATAATAACAAATAATAAAAATATGTTTTTTGAAAAACAGTCAAATGATGGAAAACATGAAAATTGTAAAAATGAATTGTTCCTTTAAAAAAATGAAATCAAACTGCATGTCTTTTGTAAAAAAAACGTGCAGAAATCATAGCAGGAAAAAGAAACAAAAAAAAGTAAACATACATTACCAAAGTAGGTTCAGAATAAAGAAACTAAGCAAAAGAAGAGTATCAGAGGACACATTCACTGTCTCACCGTGGCCGTCTTGTTCAGCTGCTAGTGCCATTTGCTCTTATTTTTTGGAGGCTTGCCCCCTAACTTTAGGGGACAGCATCATGCAAAACGAGGCTTGACGGAAAAAAAGGGTGCTGATAAAAAAAAACAAGATGCATCAATTTTAAGCGATGTAAAAAAAAACAAAAACCTTGCTTAAATTTAAGCTGGGTTGCTTAAATAAGATAACCTTGCTTAATTAATGACGACCCCGTTAACGAAATTAATCCATGTGGACCGCTGGTTATCCAATTATTTTTTCAAGTAATTTTGATTTGGGTGGTTTCTTTTGAGAACTCTATTGTTCGGAGATTAATTTAAGTTGGGGGTACCCAAATTAATTTAGTTTGAATGTTTGAGAATGAGAGTGGGGCCACCTCGAATTAATTTACCAATGTTGGTAATTCTAGAGCTAATACATGCATCCAAGCCCGACTTCGCAGAAGGGTTGTGTTTATTAGATACAGAACCTACCCAGGTTCCACCTGGTCATGTGGTGAAGAATGATATCTTGACGAATCGTGTGGCCTTGCCGACGATGCGTCATTCAAGTTTCTGACCTATCAGCTCAATCAAATTTGGATCAAACAGTGATACAATGCTGGCATGGTGGCAAATTAATTTGGGGGTGGGTGTACTAGTACGGGACCCAATGATTGTAATGACATTAAATCCAACTGGGTGGCATTTACAATTTACAAGTAAGAAGATGCGTTTGGAACAGAATCTTATTGCTTGTGCGCAATGAGAATTGAAAACCCAGTAAAACCTCACGAACAAGTACACACCCAATCTATTTCTTTTTGCGCCAACAAAGTTTTTCCTTTTTCCCAGCTCGCGTGGCCACGCGTAAAATTAATTTGGGGGTGGGTGTACTAGTACATGACCCAATGATTGTAATGACATTAAATCTAACTGGGTGGCATTTACAAGTAAGAAGATGCGTTTGGAACAGAATCTTATTGCTTGTGCGCAATTAGAATAGAACACCCAGTAAACATCACGAACAAGTACACACCCAATCTATTTCTTTTTACGCCAGCAAATTTTTCTTTTTTCCCAGCTCGCGTGTCCACGCGTAAAATTAATTTGAGGGGTGGGTGTACTAGTACAGGGCCCAATGATTGTAATGACATTACAGTTTCCGAGTGACATCTGCAGTTACGTGTGTTTTGCTGCAGTGGCGCAAGGCCAAGGGCGGCGTACGTGCAGTTTTCGGGCACCATAATTTTGAACAACCCCCATTTTCCTGAAACTTTGGATACATACCTTCACCCCTACCATCCCCTACCTAAAATAATTTAGCTAACCACACCTCAATTAATTAGAAGAAATTATTTGGGGTCCCCTGAACCCAAGAAGACATGGTAGTTCCACCACACTTGAATAATTTTGCCTGAGATTAATTTGGGTGGTGGGGAGAGAACCATTTATTACATCTAGGTGGGGGGGAAGTGCCGCCGAGCAAATTAATAGAGGTACCTTGAAGAAGTAGGGACCCTTGGATTATTTGTTTAATTAATCGAGGTGGGGGACCACTCTGGGGGACCCTTTAGGGGGTGGTCATCTTAATTAACTAAACCTCTCTTAACAGAAGTCTTTAATTAAAGAGTTTTAACTTAATGAACAAAGGTTTTCTCTTAATTAAGGTAAAAGTCGTTAATTAAAGAAGATTAATAAGCAAGGTTAGCTTAAATGAGCAAGGTTTTGGTAATTAACAACCACAGGAACTCCTGGGTTCCCAACCTCCAAGGTCTTGCGCGTGGTCGATCTGTCCTATGTGGAAGTCCGAGAGGTGCCGGGAATCTGCGATATACTGGGATGATTGTCATGGAGGTACCCCAAATCATCTAAGTCATCGATGACCATGACTTAGTATTGAAACAGCCATGGTGACTTGGGAATCCCCCTTTCTAAGAATCCCCCATATGTCTTGGGGATGTTTGTTTTTGTTTTTTTCGGATTTTCATATTAGGGGATTGTCATTGGGGAGTATGTTGTAGAAATTTCCTGGTAAAACAATATATATATATAACATATAATACAGGGACGTTGAACTAGTCTATAATTCACGGGATACCTATTCAGTATAATGGGATGGGATAGGGTTATTTTTGATGACCCATATGTTTATGTGGTTGATCTGCTTAATTTGCTGGATCTGCAGGATCTCATTGATTTGCTGGATATGGTTGATTGGGTTGTTTTAAAACGTATTCCTAGCAAACCCCAAAACAGATCGAAAAGTGTTTCCCGGATGTCAGTTCGATGATTTATGGAAACTTCACACTTCTATTTCAATGATATATTCCTCACGTTTCCAGATTTCCCACTTTCTGGGGCGTGGCCAACTGGGGCCCAAGAAACTTCGGGGAACGGTTGCTGTCCAGGCTCTCCAGCAGTTTCTGGATAGCACTGACCTAAGGTCTGAAGGTCTGGAGGCCCCCCCCATGGCAATTTTTTGTTGGGAAAATCGATGGGAAATTGATAATAATGGAACTTACCGGTGTTTTTTTGGGTGCCATCATTTTCGGACAGGGACAGGCCTCAAGCTTGAAATGACATGTGGGTGGTGCAAATACTCGTACGACTTGAAACTTGTAGTATGAAGATGACAGAGAATACAGCTCCGCACCCAGCTTTCAGCTTCGGCTGAGGTATCCCTTGGCTGCTGCAGCAGCTGGAGCACATGCAGGAAGATGAAGAATCTGGTCCAGGTGAATTCCCAAGAGCGCTGGATTCGTTTTATCTCTGGGTTCTTAAGTCATGGTGGTACAAATGATCCATGGAAGGATTTTCCATGAAATAAGGCATCCAGCTAATTATTGTGGTACCCTCATGTATGGAACCCACCATATGTGTCTATAATAACATGGTTACCAGTGGTACCGCACAAGGCGGTGGCGGAAGTTTCAAAATTAGGAAACCTATAGGAGAGGTTCCTCTTTCTCTGACTATCTACCTACCTACCTACCTATCTATCTATCTATGTATCTATCTTTCGATTGATCGATCGATCTATCTATCTATCCATCTATCTATCTGTCTATCTATCTATCTGTTTGTCTGCCTGTCTGTCTGTCTGTCTAACTGTAAGCTTCAAAACGCAGCAATTCCGCGAGACTTCCTCAATTTTTGAACTTGACAACATCAAAAACGAAACAATTCTGCGAGACTTCCTCATTTTTCGAAGTTGACAACATCAAAAACGAAGCAATTCTGCGAGACTTCCTTCAAAAATGGAAAGTTGAGTGCAGAGCTGACAGCCTCGTACCAATGCCTCGTGCGATTTTTCCACTTCACCTAAAGTATTGTGCCTGCCACGAAAAAGTGAGGCCAGGTCATACGAAGTGCTGCACCTGTCACGCAAAATCATCTTCCCAAAACTGAAGATCTGATGCTCCAAAATGCAACCGCTCTCAGGAAATCAGCGCCCGGACCTCCTAGCATCTCTGATAAACATGTCTCTTGTAGTGCGCCTGCCGCGGAAAATTCATCTTGGCAGATCCTCTTCAAATGTCCCACGCCTGCCATCGTTTTTGGAAATGCCACAAAACCCTCACGTTTTGCTCACTTTTGACAAGGTGCACAATCCCTTGCGCCTGCCACGCGAAACGACATCTGAACCTCCAAAAGTGGTCCGAACATGTGGTGTTTAACATTTTTACTTCGAAATGTGCTTCGCGCCACAACGGCGTGCACTTTTTCGACATCTCAACTTCCAAAAGTGGTCCGGACCTGGTGTGTTTTGTAATTTTTGACTTCGAAATGTGCTTCGCGCCACAACGGCGTGCACTTTTTCGACATCTCAACTTCCAAAAGTGGCCCGGACCTGGTGTGCTTTGTAAATTTTGACTTCGAAATGTGCTTCGCGCCACAACGGCGTGCAATTTTTCATCTCTCATTTGGCCAGCTGGCTCCGCACCCGCCGCTTTAGCGAGCCTACTTTTCAACCCTCCGGAGCCACAAATCATTGGAAAAACACAGTTTCTCGCGACTTTCCCACCTTTTCGCGACCTGGATCTTCTTTCTTCTGACTCTTTCTCTTTCTTCTTCTCTTCTCTTCTCTTCTCTTCTCTTCTCTTCTCTGACTCTTCCCACCTCTGCTCTTCATCTGTCCATATTGTTGGAAGTCTGACTTCTAAACTTCCGTCGATGACAGCAGTTTTTCATTAAGTGAACAACCACAATTTATACAGTATATATTAAGTCAACACCTGTCATATATCATGTGTGTCATGGTCATGGCTGGTTTTCCCAGAAAGGGGGATGCATTGAGAGGGATTAATGTATGCTAATGTACCCAATTTAAGAAATTTTGTAGTGATGTCGATGGCCAGAACCTAGTCATCCCATGTAATTTGACCACGGCACACTATGTCGTCATATTGCTGGTTCTACACCCCATGAAATCGCCATTGTTGATGGTTAAAACCTCATTTTCCCAGCGATTGCGTTGTTTTGATTCAAACTGCAGCTGAGTTTATGGCCAACTCTTCCCAAACGTGCTCTCCGCATTGCAGCGGGGTGCCAAGAACTTCAAAAACTTGAAACATCCCAGCATGGTTTAGCGAACAAATGGTCATGATTTTTGCTCCAGCACTGCATGACATATCATGGTACATCAAGAATATATAAGAATATCATAATTATCGCGATTATCATTGGCTTTTGAAATTGGTAGTATAATTACTGTATATATGTTTTGCACTATTATAATTATCCATACATCAAGAACATCATGATAAAGCACGTGCTTCCGTTGGTCAGAGCCTTTCCACTTCGACGTCCAGGCTTTCCATGAAGGCCGTCCAGCTCTTGGGATTGACTGCAGTGGTGCACAGGCCTGACGTCTCCAGGGCCTCCAGGGGCAAGCAGAGCAACCAGAGTAGTTTTTCTTTGTTTTTATAGTGTTGCTTCACAACTGCCCAGCTGCTATGTGGTCGGAACATGAGAGTTGTTCTCATATTTGAGATTCCGTTATATCGGTGGCCCCTGAGTGGGGGGGCTGCTGCTCGTCCGGCGCTGAGCCTGGCCGGTCCCACGTCTGGGACCTCTGGTGCACTGGCTGGGCCTGGCGCTGGCCGGCGGCGGCCATCTCCTTCCGGGTGCGCATGGCGCCTTCTCCGGGACGTCTCGGGCTCCTGCTCCTATGGCACTGGTGCTGCGGGCTCGATGCCACGTGGCTTCCTGCTGAACCTCCTTGGCATGCCCCGACGAGCCAGGTGAACCATCTCTTCCCAGCATTGGGCGATGGCAGCGGCGGCAGCTGACCAAGATCCTCACCATCGTCTGGTCTGCTCATCCTCCAGGGCACAGTTTTCTTCGAAAGCCACGGCTCCGGCGGCGGTGGGGGCTCCGAGGGGTCAGGGTCGGTGAGGCTGCCAACCCTGGCCCTCCGGCACCTGGCACGCCTCTACATCCTGCCATTCAAAGACATCGCTCTTGCAGCCCTCAGGATGAGCCTCGGGCTTCACGCCGCCGCGTAGCCGAACCGGCTGCTCCCGTGCGGTGCTTTTGTCCGGTGCCGGTGCTTTTGTCCGGTGCCTGGCTGTGGGGCATGGCGATGCAGCCAGAGCAAGCGGCTGGGGCTCCCACGAAGCCATGCGCCATCACTTAGATGACCATTGCTCTGGAACTCTGGCAGGTGCCGTGCCCATGGATTACCTTCAAGCTCATGGTCTTGACCTTTGCTCAGTTTGTGGGCTACTGGTGGCTCGCCGCTACAATGGCACCCACCCGCGCTGCCGACCTCAGAGTCGCCAACAAGCAGCCCGGCGTGGTGACAACAGCGTCGCGGACCCAGGCTTGCCAACCCTTGATGGCATCATGGCCTGTGATGTTAGCACAGCTCGTCATGTCCCGCACGTTGCTCGGGCCGCCTGGGCCCAATGCCTTGCTCGAGCACTGGCTGCGGCGGCTTGTTCCAATACCATGACGGCGTGGCAAGAACTTCTTATGTTACCAAAAGCTGTGCTGGTGGCTCCTTCACGGGCAGGTGCTCGGCATCAACGGCAGGCAGCGCTCGCCACCTTGCGCCGCTGCCAGCGCTGGCTGGCCGGTGAAAGGATGGAACTTTGGGAGGATCTGCGGGTTCGCCCGGACCGTGCCCCTCGCCTTGACTCAGCGAAGCAAACTGCTGCCCAACAAAGCCGATGTTGTGCCTTAGCTGCTGAGGGGGAGCTCTCCCGTGCTTGCGCTGCCTTGGTTGATCCCCCGCCTTTGCCGGCCAGCTCGGCCACTTTGGAACAGCTTGTGGCCCAACATCCTCAAGCACCTGCCCGTGACCTTGGGCAGTTGGGGCCCGCACGGCCCGCGGCTGTCCCTGAACTTTCACATGACGCACTGACCAAGGCCATCAGAAGCTTTGCCCGGGCCTCCGCCCCTGGACCTTCTGGACTCCGTGCAGATCACCTCAAGGACACCCTGTCTACGGCGCATGGTGACGAAGTCGTTGCTCATTTGGTGGTCTTGTGCCAGCTGCTAGCCAATGGAGAAGCTCCTGCCGCTGTTGCTCCTCATTTAGCGGGTGCTCGGCTTCACGCCCTGCCCAAAAAGAGTGGAGGTGTCCGTCCCATTGCCGTTGGGGAAACACTGCGGCGCTTGGTGAGCAAGGTGTTGTGTCAGTCCGTGCGGGCCGACTGTGCCCAATACTTATGGCCTTTGCAAGTTGGAGTTGGCATCAGCATGGGCGGGGAAGCAGCTATCCACACAGTCCGACAGTGGACTGAACGAAACGGTCAGTCCAGTGGCAAGGTGCTCCTCAAAGTAGATTTCCGCAATGCCTTCAACAGTGTCAACCGGCACGCCTTCTTGGCCGAAACTCGGGCTTCCTTTCCTGGCCTTGCCTGCTGGGTGGACTGGTGCTACGGCGCCGCTTCAGTTCTACGATTTGGCAAGCACACCATCCCTTCAAGCCAGGGCATCCAGCAAGGGGACCCGCTTGGCCCGTTGCTGTTTTCTACAGCTTTGCAGCCAGCCCTTCGAAAAGCCGCCCAATGTCCGGTTGAACTTTGTTTTTCGTACTTGGATGATGCCGTCCTTGCGGGGGAGGCCCATGCCGTTGCAGCAGCCCTTAGAGTCTTCCAAGCTGAAGCTGCGGCCGCAGGCTTGGTGCTGGAGCCTTCCAAGTGTGAGCTGGTTCTTGTTGCCGGGGATGCTTCCACTGTGGATTTGTCAGCATTCCCAGCCTCTTTTTCGGTCAAGCAAGCTGCTGCCTTTGAGCTTTTGGGCTCGCCGGTGGGGGACGCTGATCACTGCAACACTGTCACCCTCACGGAACGAGTTGGCAAGGCGGCAGCCTGCCTGGAGGCTTTAGCGGCGCTGGACGACCCACAAGTTAGTTTACTGCTGCTGCGACATTGCTCTTCGTTCACCAAGCTCGTCCACAGCATGCGAACCACCCCGGCAGCCTTGCATCACTCAGCCTTGCAGGCCTTTGATGAGCAAATAAAGTGTTGCTTGGAACAAATTGGGTGCTTTCCGGTCGCAGACCGTGTTTGGCAACAAGCCACGCTTGGTGTGAAGCAGGGTGGACTGGGCTTACGCCAATGTGCTCTTCACGCCCCTGCTGCTTACCTGGCTTCGGTGGCTGCCACTCAAGAGGCTTGTCGAGGGCTGGACGCCAGATACACCCCGGATTGGCCGAGTTCTAACCAAAGCGCCGCCTCCTACAACGCCGTCGTGCTTGACGCCGACCGCTTGACCGGGGCCCGCGCACTCCGCCAACAAGACTTGTCTGCCGCCATCGACAAAGCGCAGCTCGCGCAGCTCACTGTTTCTGCGCCGGATGAATCCACCCGAGCCCATCTCCAATTGGTCCAACAACCCGGAGCTGGAGCCTGGTTGTTTGCCCGGCCTTCCAAAGTTCTTGGCCTTCACTTGGATGCTGCTTTCTTCCGGGTTGCCCTTCGTATGCGGCTCCGGGTCCCTGTTGCAAGTACTGACGGCTATTGCCCCTTGTGCGACAGGATTGCGGACCGTTACGGGGACCACGCGCGGGCTTGCCCGTGTGGTGGCGACCGCACCAAGCGGCACAACCGCTTGCGTGGGCTCATGGCTGCCAGGGCTTCCGCTGCCGGGTTGAGCCCAGAAGTGGAAAAGCAAGGGCTTCTTCCCCACCGACCAGAGGAACTTGGGGCCAGTGAATCTGGTCGGCCATCCGTTTCCCAGCGGCGCCCTGCCGATGTGTATTTGCCTTCATGGGGGGCCCACGGGCCGGCAGCTCTGGACTTGGCAGCCACTAGTGGCATGCGTGGCAGCGTGCTGGCAGCCTCGGCCGCTGACGGTGCTTCTGCCGCCATCAACTACGAGAGCCGCAAGTGCAGTCACCACCTCACAGAGCAGCTCTGTGCAGGACAGGGCCTGCAGTTTGTGCCCTTGGTTGTTGAAGCCTGTGGCGGAGGTTGGGGCCCTGCTGCCATGAACACCTGGCGGAAACTTGGCGCTCTCCATGCTGCCCACATTGGACTGAGCAACAGTGAAGGGGTTCAGCAACTTTTGCAGGCCTTGGCCATTGCTCTGCAGCGGGAAAATGCGCGTGCCGTCCTCCGACGCACGCCTTGTTCTGCAGATGGCCTGGTTGCCATGGTCGACCCATAGCACCCTTTGAGCCGCGAGTGGGTCTCTTTCGCAGGCTTGCTCCTCGTTTGAGTTGGTGCTGGAGTCGAACTGCAGTCGTGGAGGGCCTTTGACATTTGTTGGTGGCCTTTTCTTTGCTGCCTCTGTCGTCACAAACTGGGCATGGTTTTTTTCAGCTGATTTTCCATCCGACGCCAGCATGGCCGTCCATCAGGATGCCAGAACACCAGCGCCATTTCACATTTTTTCCGAGGGCGCCACGCCTTCTTTTCATGCTGGCAGCCATAAGCGTTAGCCATGCATTTGGACACCGCGAATATTTGAATATATTTGAATATATATATATATATACACGTATATACACAGTTGCCAAGGTATGATGTACACTGGTACAACGTCACTAATTGGTTTCGGCTGGTCCACGCATCGATTCTCAGCGAAGCAAAGATCTAACGGGATGATACTGGTCGAGGTATCCAGATGCACCGGGTTTGTTCGGAGCCGAAGCGGAAGTTGTATCCATGTGGCTTTCAATTTATCCTCTGGTAAACGTTTACATAACTATGGAAAGATCCACCATTTTTAATGGGAAAACTCACTATTTCGACTGGGCAATTTTCAATAGCTATGTTAAATTACCAGAGGGTACAACGTTGTATCCATATCGTCCTCATGATTTTGATTTTGCAATTCCTCTAGCATTATATCATTGGGGCATTCGGTATTGGTATGCTCACAAAGAGGATTTTAAGAAGTCAAAAAAAACGTCATATGCCTCGACATGGTGTCCAGGCCGTGCTTCCAATCCTCAGCGCGCTTGGTGATGGGTCAGTCACTGCCTTTGCTGCAACAAGCGCTGCAGCAGCAGGCAGTCCCAGTCCCGGGGGATCCTGGACTTTGAGAACATCATCTCGCAGTCTTGGAAACAACAATTCAGGACGCCTCTGAAACTGTGGTTTGTCATGAAATTGATGTCAACATGATGTCAACATGTTCTCTTTGATTCACCCAGATTAATGGTTATTTGCCATGATGGACGTCTATGATCAATTAATAAAAGTCACTATTAGCCACTATGTACTATGAACAATGGTTATTTTAACCACAAGGAACGACTTCTGGCAAGGTTTCCACTCTCTGGTGGATGTTTGACATCGGCAAGTACTCCAACACCAACAGCCCAGCGAAGCATTTGCAGGTCGCAGTCGGTCGCACAGCGAACTGACACTTTGGAAGTTGATGGATATTTTCCTGTGGCAATTGGGAAATATTTTACCACCAGCTATAAGCTGATTGGTTTATAAATCCCCTTTGACTGATTTGTTATAGTATATACATGTATATACTGTATATATATATATGTACATATATCCCCTAATCAACCCCAGTGGCTGTTGGAGTCCTTATGTGGATGACAATCTGCGGCAGACTCTTCTGGGACACAGGCCTTGCTACGCTGTCTTCAGAAGAGCGAGGCAGAGAAATTCAGGAGTTGTTCACTCTGAAGAAAGGATTTGGAAGATAAGGTACCCTCCGGTGTCATCAAACATGGTTTGCTGGAAATTGTCCCTTTATTAAACTTTATTATCGATGATTTTCATGCTCCCAGCTATAGACCTCCCATAAAATCGGGGGTTTTCCCCATGATTTTCGGGGATGTCCCCAGCCATGGCCCTGCCATAGGCTCTCTTTGCAGGTCTCCAAGACTTGCTGCCAGCAGAGTTGCCACGTCACTGGGATGGCAAGTGATGGCACGGGTAAAAAGCGATTTTTTGAATGGGTTTTGTCTGAAAATATGGTATTCCCTCAGTGGATTATTGTGGATGATTGTCTACTAGCCCGTTCTGGGCTCCCCTAGAATTATGCACCAATCCAAAGGCTTTGTTCCTTGGACTTTCCAACACGGTAAGGCTCGGAGCACTTCTGGGGGCATCAAGAGCACCTGTCTCAGCCATGCTTAATGGAAAGGCAGCAGAATCGAAAATCTACTCCTTTGAACTATTCTGAGCTATTGGCTGTCAGCAATGGCTACGTTGCGATGGTGGGACATATTTTTGCTTAACCGACTCTTGTTATCCAGTTGGAACCATATTTTGAGGCACGGGATGTTCATGAATTCCACCGTCATCTACAGAACTCTTTTTCCAGAGCTTCCTGGCTGCATCCAAGGAGAACCAGATGTAGGTGCTGCGATAGAGGAATTAGTTTCAAGACTTCAAAACATGTACTGCAGGAGTCAGTCCACGATTCCCCATTCTGAACATACAATGTGAGTAAATTTTAGGCAACGGTCACATCTGTTGCTGTATGATGCTGTACAAAGTCTCGTTGCCCGGCACAGGTCAGCAATCGTGGATAAAGGACTGCTACGTTATTTGCAGGTATCCCCAGTTGCAGCAAAGAGTTCCATGAGATTTCAGTAGGATTTGGAACCCACCTTAGACCTTTGACACGTTCTACAAGTAGCCATTGGCTCCCATTGGATTCCATTGGTATAATTGTGTGTGATGTATCATTGGGAAATTGTCATGTATTCAATCATATTCATATATATTTTAAATAATTTGTTTTACCTCATGATTTAGTATATTTGAATACTTTCATGTACTTTGACCATTTTTGACTATTTTTCTTGGCTACGTGAAGGGTTATAAAAAGATGCCACCGGAGTCTTCCCAAGGCTGCGACTCTTGCCACCAGACGTCAGTCTTGGCGACTTCGGGGCCCTTGATGGCCAGTACTCCAGGCGCAGCTGATTCAAACATTTTTGAAGATGACGTGTTTTCCCGTTTTTGTGTTTTGGAGGAAAAAAAACAAACTGTGCTAGCAACAACATCTAGAATGTTGCAATAAGATCTGGTGGTCTAAGGGTCCGAGGTGATGTGCATTTTATTTTCAAGTTCACAAAGAAAGCAAGTGAAGATGCGAGCAAGATTGTGTTGGTGCCAAAGACTAGCAGATTAGCATTAGCAGACAAGCTCTCTCTGTATCGGTTTCTTTTTGTAAATTGTTAGATGCGTCAAGCAACGCTTCGAAGTCCTGGTTCCATTGTCACACGGCGTGGTGTGTTGCAGTCAGGTGGCTGAATGACACTGGTCTGGTCACCGCCTATGCCTTCGATGGTGTTATGGGAGTGACAGAGATCACTGAGGGTGCTGTCACCCAGGTGCCTCAGAGCCCGGGATTCTCATGGAAACCCGTTGAAACCCAAGGGTTTTCTCTTAATTCTCCATATTCTCCATCCTCCAACCAATCAATAATCCATATTATTCCATATTTATCATATTTGGCCAAACGGCGTGTGTTCATGGTTGCACTTCCAGGCCCAGTATCTACATGTATTTTCTCTCTTTGTTTCTTTCAGCCGTCTTGGGACAACCAGGTGGACTTAGCAGAGGCTTTACACATCGCTGCATGCTCAGTGAATCTCTGTGGCATGACATGTCATGCACCTTTGATTATCAGAACGTATTTGAGTGTTTTTTTTAATCATTTCAGTACTATAGGGTATATCGCTTTGAGTTTTCTGAGGCTACTGTTTGTGCATCAATCTGTGCTAAATTAACCTGCCATTTTATACGCAGCATGTTTCCCAGGAGTGGCATCCAGAACCATTCGATTGGGTCCTGTGTTTGGAGGTGGGATATTTTTAGTTTTGCTCATGTGTTTCAAGTCTGAGAATTATGGGACAACCCCCAATTAAATCCAATTGACCCAATGATCATCATCATATTTTTCCCTGACTAAAATAGACCAAAATACCTAAAACAATTGAAATGCTTAGCATGCCATTTTTTCGGATAATCACCCCATTGCCCCATTTTCAGGTCCACAGCCATTTGTTCTAAACATTCGTCGACTTTGAAATCTCGGGGCCTCAAGTCCAAGACATCTATGTGGCGCATCGTGCAGCACATCCCACGAGACAATGGGGCGACAAATGGATACCCTCCGCCTGTCGTGGTTCGGAAGAAACAATTACTGCCTGCAAGCACGGAACGATTCGTGGTGTACTATACCAAGGCCCATCAAAAGCAACTATACGATACTATACGTATATAAGATTATATCCGTATGCTGCCATTCTTACTTGATTCCGCTTCAGACGCTACCAAAGCCATTGACGCTTGCAGATCTTTGGACGGGCCTTCACTTTGATGGGTCAATGGTGTACCTAATTACCTGTTCAACTTTCGTTTTTGCGAACAGCAGGGTGCCAGGGTTTGATCCATAACCACCTCTAGATGACATCACCAATACAACTCCTGCCTCGCTGCACAGGTAGCAGAACACATCCCGCCGCAACACGAGGAACAATTTCTGGAGAACTTAGGCTGGAATGCCTCTTTGCGCATGAACCAATTATCGTTGATGATTCAAAAATCGAAGACATCAAACAGATTGAGCTGAAGCCTCGTTCGCAGAAACCATGGTTTAGCAGTTCAGCAGGGGATCTGCCCATATTTGGGACCAGTGACCATGAACCATGGGGGTGTTTAATATGAACATGGGATGGGATTACTGCTGTGTTTTGCGCAAAGGCAAGCACGCATCAGAGGGGCTGATCTTGCAGCAAGCTCAGACACACTGGAGCTGTGGCACGTTTCCATGCTTGCGAGATATTCCCCAATGTTGGGTGATCAGGGGTGCTCAACTTAGGTTAGCTAAATGACATCCAGGAAATATGCAATTTTACAGCATTTTGGTACATTTAGCATTATTAACAAAACTGTCATTTAATTGTGCAACTACGGCAGGCAGATTGGTTATTTTACATCAAATACCTCCCAAAAAATGGTAAAACTCCAAAAAATATTGGGTAAAACGCAAGTTTGTTGGTACTTGGCGGGTCTAGGTGTATATACGAATATATGACTGTCTAGTGTTTGGCAGGCCTGGGTGGACAGTGGTCATTCTTTGGTGTCCCGGGTTCCCGAGAGCGTGAGCTTGGGGGACCATACCATTGGGGGGGGGCCAGGGATCCGGAGTCCGGACTCATATATATATATATATACACATAATAAGTTTTTGATTATAAGTTATAGTTGCAACAATATACAGATGATGCATAGATGGGGAGTTTGCAGTGACGGACAGGTCCTGGGCCCCACCTGGAATCGAAGGCGAAGGTCATATCAATTGTCAGGACGCCGAAACGGTGCCCGAAACCGGAAGTGGGTAGACGCAACGCGGGAGGGTTTGTTGAAATTGTGGAAAACCACCAATGATAATAATAGATAATTAATGAGAGAGATACATATATATATATATATACAAATACCTAAATTATAACTATGTGATATTATATATATACATACTGTATATCATTATTTATACTTCAAAAAGTATATGTAAAAATGTTTTGCTACAATTGGTACCCCGGATTTAAAGATAGAACACACTTTATTTTTTTTTGATTGGGGGTGATTGCACGTGTTTTTTCCCATAAATCTACATAAAAGTATTATTAAAATTTAACTAATTAATACATAAAGATTAAATGACCAATAGCTTGGATAGCTTGGCTCCCCTCATTTCAAGAAACCCCTATGAATCCGACCGCCGCAAGGCCTCTCATTTTTGTTGCTTCCTTTGATTTCATGACCTGAAGGAGCTGGAAGACTCAAGAAAGCGTGTGGAGGCACCGAGATTTCTTGTCGCTGTCTCTCCAATGGGTGGATTATGTTGGATTCTCGAATCAGATAGTAATGGACCATCTCAAAATGGATGGCATATCCCATATATTAACGCCATTACACATAAACTGATGTTGACCCTTGAATAAAATATCGACCAATATCAAATGATGATCAACAAGGGTAAATCTGCAGGATCCCCCGAATTTCACTTTTTTCCTCATGATGTCATTCAACATTTTCCCTTAAATCAATCCACATTTCGGAAAAAAAACATGATGTTTGTTTTCCCATGAGATTCCTCAAATCTGCTGAAACATCGATGACACCCTCTGGTAAACTAACATAACTATGGAAAATCACCATTTTTAATGGGTAAATCCACTATAAATCACCATTTTTTATAGCTATGTTAGTTTACCAGAGGGTAATGGTCAGTTGTCCCAAGCTTCGATATCTCGGCCGAGGCTTTAGGCTTTCACCAAGACGTTGCTGCCACAAGTGCCCTGCGAGAAGCATCGCAGGTGCCTTGGATCGCAGCATCTGTGGCAGTGTATCGGCGGCAAAAAAAAACGCCGGACGGAGGACGGAGGACACGGAGAATTCTGTAGAAAAAAGTTGAAAATATCTACAGTAGATTGATGTAGAATAAAAACTGAAATATCAGTTGATGTACAAAATTTCAAAAATTGATTCAAAAAAACATCGACTGTAAATATGTATATGAAGTTTATTTGAGTATTTGAAAAGATTCGTTTCATACATGATAGAATGGTTGATGGGTTAATATTGGTTTTCGATCCTCAAAATCCATCATGGATATTCATAGGATAGATATGATTATATACCCTCTAGTAATTTACCATAGCCACGGAACATGACCCATTTAGTTAGTTCAATGATTTATCGCATATGGTGATTTTCTAAAGCAAACTGTACCAGAGGGTACCAAAATTCATCATATTCTAATTATGTCAACATATGTGCAGTATGAATATGCTTGACTTCAATATCTGAGGATATTTGAAGATAACTCAAAGCATAATACAGTAAACAGTAAACGATGTAAACATTTTCTTCACATTTATGCTGAATATTCTGAGTGTTTGTATCAATATTTCTGACAATAGCAGTCGTACCCAGACGAGCTGGGATGTAGATTTTGTATGATTTTGTCAGAATACTGTGAGATGAAGCACAATGAAATCGCCTAAATTGGAGTGAATTTGAATCAAATGAGTAAGTATGTGTACACATGAAATGAATAGGCAAGTTGAATTCAATGAATTGGCATTTATATACATTGAATGAAATAACATGGCATAACCATTGAAATTGAAACACATAAATACATGAATAGATAAGCAAATTGGACAAATGACATAGATAAGCAGTTGGATTTAGAAAACAAGATGAACACAATAAGTAATCATGGTAACAAGATGTAAGAATGATAATTGTCATAATGTGAATTCAATTTAAGTTTCAACATAAGAATATATTTATATGTAAGATAACGATACTTAGTTTCATAGATTATCATTGCACATTGTACTATTCTTTTATATAACATTTGGAATAGATAAAGACATTATTTCAGTATTCAATCGAAATAATTAGATATGTTTTTGACACATATTATATATATATATATATGCATATAATATATATATATATATTCTGTTAGTTCAAAACAATAGAATACGATCAACAAAATAACATGAAACTATGCAATTCATTCTTAGTGTAAGTAGTTCATATGTACGGTAACAACATTTAAATATGTGGAGGGCGGGCCAGACTGCGAGGCCCCGGAGGTAGTATGAAATACTCGTACCAGTTCGTATATTTAAATGTAGTTACCGTATGTTTAAATGGATTGGATTCCGTATGTTGAAATGGCCGGGCGGGCCAAGGAAAACCTTCCTGGAGCTAGTCTAAAATAATACATGTTCGTATATTTAAAAGTCCGTATATTTAAATGTAGTTACCGTATATGTATGTTGTCCTTTTATTCTAATCAGCGTTTGAATTACTGTATATTTATTAAATAAAGCATAATGAATGATCAATATAATATATATGTATATAGTCGGATTTAAAGTTGTGTTGCCGTGTTGATATGTCATCATAGTTTATCTATTATAATTATAGGTGAAATTGATGATGTAAACGTTTTTTAAACATCTAATATAGCAAATTCTTCCCAGGAGGCTACAGTTGTTTTTTTTGACGGAGTAGCAGAAGGCCTGGCAATTTTGAGGATTTCATGCACCGAATTCTGATCAAAACCAGCAGGAAACACTTGGAATCCAAATCTTTGGCAGTACAACACGCCGAAGCCAAAGACCATAATGATGCCTGTGACAAGGAAAGGTTCCCAGAGGAAAATCCCATCCTGGAATCTCAAGATTGTTGGTTGTAATTCACAATCTCCCAACTCTAACATCGACAACAATATATGGCAACCCTGTTGATTGCCATTAAACAAACAAACGTTGTTCCAAGTCCCGGTTGTTGTGTTGGGCAACATTGCATTGAGCCGAACACATGAACAGTCGCGACATTCTTTGATTGTACTGTGTCCTTGGTGACAGTTTTCATCGCACTTTGTCGCGTAGCAATGGCAAGCCTGATGAATTATGTTCAGTACAGTCACACATGTATTTTTAAAATTCAGTCCCAATTCTGCAAACAGAATTGTCTGTTAATGTCTGTGTATTTTCATATATGTCCAAAAATTAGCAAAGAAAAACTGTGACAAATTGCATTCCTAAAAATGCAAAGTGGAGCACTGTGACAAAATGGTCTTCTGGAGGCAAAGACATGAATCAATGTGTTCCCTGTTTTCCCTGTATTTTTTCTGTTTCCTAACACCTCCACGTGGCATCACGGGCCCCATCGCGACGTTGGGATCAAAAGCTTCACGTTGCGATTTTCCGGCAGATTTCATGGCGCCGACAACTTCAAATATCAGCAGACATTGGTAATGAAGATGCAGATGATTCACAGAAAAAAATCGCAGAAACATTATGCAATATTATGCCTATATAGGGCCTATGCTTCAGTGGCATTGACACATTGAGTTTTGATCACCGCAATCACTGTTGTGTTTCTCATGGCAAAGGCGCCGCGCTGAAATGGTCCGATGTGGACAGCATTTGATCACGGAAAAACTCCACAACCTTTGTGGGTCGGTTCAGGTCACAGCCTATGTTTACGACATCACGCAGGCAATGCTGCAGTGCCATAGGGGATCGTAGGGATGGTTGCGAGTTAAGGTTTCATCCTTGTTTGTTTAGTATTTGCAAGACATCTTTGTTGGGTATCCTACTCCTTGAGTTGCATGTGGCTTTGACCAAACATGTGGTATGTACCTCAGAATTGCCAAGTAATCATATATCAAGTATATATAGAATATGATATATGATAAATGATAATTGAATGATAGAAATGGTATATGATTAATTTTGGGACAAGGGGAATAGCTTTAGGTACCAAAACCATGTCAGCTTCTGCACCTTTCATGCCAATCAGGGCATGGCTGCGCAAATGTCCTTGCCTTTGATAGGCATGGTTTGTTCAGCATTCCTTGTGTAGCCTCTGGATCCCTCTGGTAATGACTAACAGTTTGCCATGGAAAACGGCCAACTTATAGATGATTTACCCATTGAAATGGTGGATTTTTCCAGGGCCCAAACTGTCAAACATTTCCAGAGGGTAGGCGCTCGAACGAACCCTGGGTCTGTCTGACAATGTTGGGTAAACCTCCAAGCTATGGCACTTTTTGTGCAATGTTCAAGCTTGGGAACTGATGATGAACCATTGGATTTTGGAGGGTCACTTTCCCATATTTTCAGACAAACCCACCTATAGAATCCTATAGTTTATTTGGGTATGGGTCAAACTTCGGGTACCAATTGATCCACAAAATTGGATGACTGGATGACATATTTTGACCCAGACAACTGTTTGCGAGTCCCAAGTTTCACCTTGGAGCTATTTGGAACTATTTGGAGCTACAAGTCTGCCATGTTCATGTCGTGGCTCAAAAAAGACAACGCATTTTAATCATTAAATTGATACAGCATGTTTTTGGGAAATCAGCTGCATGAGAGTCGAGCAATGTCGAGCACCTAACTTGAATTTTACACTTTAATACAGCATTGATACAAACACTATAGACATCTATAGACCAGTTCAATGTTTTATTCTCACATGGGTATGGATCAATACCTATTAATACCATTTTTAGGGGGATGAACATCCATTTACCAGCTATTTTGATGTTCACCAGGGGTACAAGGTTTTGACACACTGCCACATGCCCATCATTCTCGCGTGATTCTGGACACTTCAGTCACGGGGTGATGACGGAGCTTGAGACGGGAAGTGCGTTGCTGAACTGCGAGCAGAGTTGGAGGCATCGTTAACTGTTCCCGCAGAAGGGTTTGTCCAGGAATGGGGATTACATATCATACATAGATATTATATAATGATATTATACGATATATATATATATATATCAGTGAAAAAAAAGGGATTACAATGGTAGTCTCCAACATGTAGCAATTTTGATGGCCAACCTGATTTTCCAATCCGTTGGAATTAGGAGTACCGGAGTACCCCATTGCAGACAAACCATAGTTGTTCAGCGGCAATCGTGATCGTCGTTCGAAGGATAAGAACCAGCGGGATGGAACTTCCTCGCGTAACAATGTGCAGTTTGTCTGGACCTGGGGTATGGATGGGTATACCATACCTTTTTTGTTAGTAATATCCCAGAATTGGAAGTACAACAAGCCCGATAAGTCCCATGGCTCACCTCAAAAGGCAGCCACTGCACGTCTTCGAGAAGATTTGCCTGGATCCTGGTTATAGTTTGATGTCTGGGAAAAACCCTGGAAATAGCTGAGAATTATTGGAGAAAACCTAGAAATTGTTGTGTGAATTCCCCCCAAAATTGATGGGGTTTTTCCCCCCCAAGTAATCCGTGGATTCCCATGATTTTACTTATAATATGGTTAGTTGGTGGGTATACCCCATTTTCAGACATACCCAGATGGCTTCATGTTTGAAACATCAGCCCTTTCAGCAGTACCGAGCTGATGGTTTAAACGCAACTCTGACGGATTACAGGCCCAGAGGCCATGCTTAAATTGTTTGGAAACCACGGAAAAAGCAACGCTTTTTCATTGACATCGTCATGTTCTGACTATTTTGTTTACAACATGTTGTTGTACCAAAAAAATGCTGGACAAACCCGAAGAGTTTAGCTTTGGCAATGGCAATGCTTTGTAAAGGCAAGGGCAGCTGTGGAACTACTACGGCACTACGGTGCTTTGCGGGACTCTGCTGAAGAGCACTGAAGGTGAGGTTCAACTCGGAGGTGAGGCCACAACAACAGATGGATTAAGATAGATGTTTGATATGTTAAGATTGTCCTTATATATGTTGATGATTAATTATAGAGTTATAATTATAGCCTATGTAGCTGGCTTTTGAAGCTTTAATCACTTTAATCCTAAACATTGTTGGGGATTGACTCCCACTTTTTCTGTCCACCTGGCAGGAGCTGGTGGAAGAACTGGAAGACAAACTTGAGGACAGGTTTGCATGGTGACCAGTGAGGTTCGGCTTTACCAAAGCATCAGGCTGAAAAGAAACTCCCCAGGTTCCGAACCTTCCAAGTTTGGATAGCTTGGTCAAAGAGCAACAAATTTGCAAAGTATACTGTAGCAAAGTCTTGAAAACTATATGGAACTACAATGAACTACATGTATTTTTCCGAAAATTGAGTCCCCCATGGTTGATCAGTTTCGCCATCACTTTCCGTGCCCCATCTATTGTTCACTGCCAGGACCTCACAAAAGCAGCTGACAAGTCTTCATACCAAACGCAGGCTGTGAGATTTCGATTCTGAATAATCTGATTTTGGATCAAGACAGCTCTCTTTAGATCACCGGAGGTTAGGATGATTATTGTATGTTGCTGTATAATTTGGATTAACCTCCAAGAGTCAATGTTCCAAGTGTGGCTCAAACGCTGCAGAATCCACATGTTTGTTTTGCATCAGATGGACCATGTCTATTCTTTGTCCTGTTTGACCCGTATTGGCTCAAAAGCCGCTCTGTCTTGGCATACTCTGGGCAAGTACAAAGTGCAAAATGTGGAAGCTGCGCGGCAATTCCGTAGCTGTAACGCTTGCAGTGAAACCATGAAATCAGCTGCACAACTTCTGTTTTGACAGACTTTCAAGGCAGGTTAGACAAGAACAAACCTCTGCACAACCCAGGTTTTTCCTTGCTCTACTTGCTCAGGGGTATTGCGACAATGTGTCTTGCCCATCCACAGGAGGCGAGCCCGTGGCACGATTTGATGTTGCAGGTTTTTCACGCAGCAGGAAGTCACTGGAGTTGAGTGCAGAAACAGCTGCAGGCTTGGGCCTTCTACAAAAGTCTCCTTCACTTCAGAGGCTCACGCTTGATGTAGTCCCTTGCCATGCAATATGTTCTGACGCAGTATGTTCTTTGATTCACTGGATTAGTTACAGGGAAAATTTACGAAACCATTGTTTCTCCCCATGAAATAAAGCGTTTCTGTAAATTTTACCTTAAACGAATATCCAATGATTGATGACACCATGGAATGTGCTTTGACCTGCGAGGAAGTTCTCCAGGAGAGAGAATGGGTTGCGGTTGATGGTGGTGTGGATCGAGCCTGCCGTGGTAAATCAGCAGGCGACAATTTAGCTTCCTACTTCACAGTGAATTCGGCTGGGACCTGAGCAGACATGAGAGGCCGTTTTAGGAAGGTTTTTGACCGTGCACAACTTGTGATGTAGAGAATTTATGAGCATTTGAGAAACTAAATCAGGGAAAACTATGGGAAAACCATCTGAAAATATAAAACCATGCAAAACGTATGGAAAACCATGGAAAACCCATTCTGCTGCTGCAGCGTCTATGTTTTTTTGGCGTTTCCCTAAGGGCTTGGCTAGTCTCAGCGCCTGCCAGTCATTATGCGAAAACACCATGGGTTGCAAGGGTGTGGAGTACCACATATCTGGAAGATGTGAGATCTGGACTCGGCCTGGCGGCATTGAAGCGAGCATAGGTGCGCCACAGTGGTTTTAGCGCAGGCTGATTGTAATTCGAAAAAAAAAAATGTGCGGAATTGCACATCGAGTTTCCTGCACTCTGAGATGATCGCATTATCACTACCTAGAACTTCCAAAACCTCTGAAATGGTCGGTCCTTTTTGAAAATATCGCTTTTACTTTTTATCAAAACAACGGTTCCGCTGTAAAAAAAAACTCAAAAAAAACGTCTTTTTCCAATAAACCTTCATTTTGTGTGTGTATGCACTTGCTTTGCCAAGCGTGTGATATTGATTTGCTTAGTTTGCAGACACGGCCACTGACGATGAAATGAAGTGAAAATCGAAGATCAAGACTAACAAGTAACCAACCCATGCCAGCTGATAACAATAAAAGGGCAGGGTCAGGGCTCAGGGTTTGCGCAGAAAGCAGCTGCTATTGGAACTTGAAAACCAATGTAGATTCGATTTTTGGATCTTCGAGTGGGAAAATGCAGTTGTTTATTGCTATTCAACCCTCATTGTTTCGAAGCTGGGAGATGACAATGTGGACATCCAGTGTGCGATTTGTTCAAATTTTGTTAACTTCTATGCCCCTGCGATGGTGAAAACATGGGGACCCGAACATGTTCCCGTACTGATCCCGTATTTACCCCGTACTAAACCTGTATTTTCATGTGCTTTCGAATTTAAAAAAAAAACGGCTTTCAAAAACCCGTAATTTACCCGTAAAAAAAAGTAATTAACCCGTGGGAACCCGCAAAAAAAATATTGGTTTTTGGGGTCTGGCCCGTAGGCATTGGAAGACCTCGGGTATTGATTTTGAACCCGTACTTAACCCGTACCTAACCCGTACCTAACCCGTACTTAACCCGTACTAACCCGTACCTAACCCGTACCTAACCCGTACCTAACCCGTACCTAA
>Ga0126342_10004378_pt1 | contig 24026 bp, 23 predicted proteins | sample Cyp1metagenome_FD_92528 | JGI IMG/M metagenome (GOLD analysis project Ga0126342, IMG submission 92528) | Coral microbial communities from Lord Howe Island, Old Settlement Bay, Australia - Cyphastrea 1 metagenome | ecosystem: Host-associated > Invertebrates > Cnidaria > Coral ...
CAACTTCAATGCAGTGATGGAAAGCATTCATAGGGATTGGTAACGGCATGGCCCAATTGGTTGTGTTGTGCGCCACAACACGTTCCAGCCCAACCGCGTGGAGGTTTGAGCCAGTGAGCTATCTAATTTTTGACAATGGCACATGTAATACATACATATCTGGTTGGTGGTTTCAACCCCTCTGAAAAAAAAAATGAGTTCATATGAGTTCGTCAGTTGGGATTATTCTTCCCAAGATATGGAAAGTCATAAAATTCATGTTCCAAACCACCAACCAGATATAATGTTGTCTAATCAATACAGTTTACAACCACTTCTGGGAACGAGAATCTTTCCGGGAATGCCCAAATAATGCATCAAAGAACACCTTGCCACTCATGGAGTGACCATAAAAAACTCGTAGAACACGAGACACCAGACTCATTTGGGGAATGCAAAAAAACTCAATACTATTGCCATCTGGTTATGACTAACATAGCCATGGAAAGATCCATCATTTTAAAAAGGTAAACCATTGGACTAAATGGGCCATTGTTTTTAGATTTCAAGTTTCTCACCTTGCTTTGATTTTGGCAACCCCCCAAGCAGAAGACCTGGACGCCCCTGTCCAATAGATGCAGTAGATATCATCATCGGTGACATTCTGGAAAAAAAAACACAAAAAAATAAAACAATATATGGGAGAATTTGGAGATTCAACAGGCATTGTTTTCAGCGATTTCACTGCCAAAAATTGGGTTGGTTGCATATATGCCACGGCCAAAACAGGGTACATGGGGTATTGCCATCCCACCATCATTTAATCTATATATAATATTTATTTAAACAACATTAAAGAAACACATCATATAATAGTGGTATGACCACATGACAATTCCCCTTCATATTGGTATATATATAGAGTCATCAACCTGCTCATCATGCTGATTATGATTCCAATCCCACATCTAGAACATTTATAATGAATCATTAAATCCCATTTTAAACAATCCCGTTCATCTATAATAATATTACATAATTTTCATGGTAAATTCCTAAATATAAATTAAACATCCTCTAGAACATTGTAAACATATCCTCTGTCATTAAACATCCTGTATGTACATATTTGAAAGGTGATCTAAAAACAAATATCCTCACGGATGTTCAACATATCCTTGACACCTAGAACATCTAGAACATTGAACATATCCTGGTACCCTCTGGTAAACGTTTACATAACTATGGAAAATCACTACTTTTAGTAGGAAAATCAACTATAAATGGCCATTGTCAATAGCTATGTTAGTCATTACCAGGGGCTAAATCCCATTAAATTACCAGTAAATCCCATTAAATCCCTATAAACCCCTATAAATCCCCCTTCCTTCCCACCTGCATCACCTGGTTGATGCGCTTCGCCGGAAGGCCTGGAACTCGGCACAAATCCGGCAGACCGAGAAAGCGTCAGACCGAAAACCAAGGGATCTATAGGGGCTATGAGTGGGATAATGTAATATAATATAATATGATATAATATGATAATATGATATAATATCTTATATATATATTTATTATATATAACTTATATCTGGGTAACTAAAAATAACTCACTAATCTGAATCTGAAATAAGGCTCGATTCACTTCGCAAAGGAGAGCCTCCCGGCAGGTGCCCAAGGAGAGACTCTTTGTCCACCGGGCAAGAATGTCTTTGATGCGTCTGTGGCATTCAGGTCACCCATAACCAATGGGAGTGGGATAAGTCTGGCTTGTGCTAGGGCAACGTCCATCAGCTGGTTGAAAAGTGAAGCTTGTTGACCAGTTGCTGGTCTGCAATACAGGGCAATCAACTGGATATGTGATTCGCCAAGTCTCAAGACATTGCGGACAATTCTTGCAGATGTCATCCAGTCCGGCAGGCCTCGCATGTCTGATTGGCCTAGAAATGACCGCAACTCCAGAGGCGGCCAAGCCTCGTCCATCCAGTTGGCCGCGGCAAAGTACCGCTGCGGTGAGGCTGTGGCAGGGGTTTCGGGGTTTCGGAGCATGACACAACATCGCATTCATCGCATTCATGTGTTCTCATCAAGTCCAAGTATCACTTTTGCTTGTCAAGCTTGTAGGGTTAGTAATGCAAAAAGTAATTATATTTTTTCCCCCGGTCTGGTCAGGGTTTTTTTTGACGACATTAGGTCAACAATGGTCAAGGTTCAGCACAAGTCATGACGAACTTTGGTGGGCAACACCATGCAAGACCTATATTTTGGACAGCAAACTGTGGTTTGTTTTCATGAAATCATCAAACCTCAACATGGTTTCCACATTTTCCAGGTAAGAATCAGGGATTCAACCTGACTTTGATAACTTTCCCAGGTTGAATAATTTCCCAAACTTACGACCATCACCCTAACATGAAATTACCAAAAACATAAATGGTTTATGAGTGGATCTGCCATCTTGGGGTACCACATTGTGGGTGTTTTACCAGCGAAACCCCGATTCAAATCACGATGCGTTCGCCATTCAACATATATCCGGCTTTACTATAACCTTTTGACTTAATCCATACATAAATCATGAAATCTCCCCCAAGTCAGGGTTTTCATCACTTAGTTCATCCGTTTAAATCATTGAAATCCCCAAGTCATCTTACAATGTGAGGCCCCCAAGATAGCTAAGTTGGTTTATAAGTCCAATGTCACTATGGTTTATGGTATTTATAACTATAGTAATACTATAGTTACTGGGGCTTATAAACCAACTAACATGACTGGGGGGCCTCACATTGTAGTGTTCATCACTTCTCCAAATAAACAAACCAACTGTCACTAACTCATCGCCTACAGAGCTGGCGACCGCGTGGGCGTCGATCGTGTACAGCTCCACCTGGACGTCGATCGGTTTTTTCGCCGTTTCCGTTGCTGGAGGTAACCCCAATAGCTGGATGGTAAACGGAAAATCCACTTTATATAAAACCTGGTAACCTAATTTTTAATGGTACTAGATAAGATGGTATTACAATATGATAAAAAATCATAGAGATGGTAAATGGGAAAAAACATATTTCCAATGGTAAAATGGTAATAGATCATATATGATAATATTACTCTATAGATATATTATTCACATGATTACTAATATGCTAATATCCTATCATGCCATAGCCATTCAGACATGGTCATTATACGAACTTATAATATGTAGCTAGCTTTCCGAATGGCTGGTACCCCAGCCAAGGTGGTGTATTTCATGGAAAATCAGTTTCAATGGATGATGACTGGGGGTACCCCCATGACAAAACGGAAACCTCTATATACGAACTAGCAGGTCTTCTAAAGTTGTGGCTAGTATGTATAATGGAATAAAATTGGATTTTCTTTACCATAATGAACAAAAAAGGGTTAATGGCTTGGTGCGACTATGGCTATACTACGGGTTAGTTATATATTATACCTGTATACATCACAATGACGAATCACCAAGACTAATCAGTAATCCTGATAATTGGTTATACCATGGTTTGTACTATGGTTTATACTATAATACTATGTTTATATTAAATGGGTTGCACTATGGTTTATACTATTGGTTGGTTAGCACAAAAAATCCTGTGAAATGGGCTAGTTCAGAATCCCACAATTTGTGCCAGAAAAAGTACTTAAAACCCCGAATTCATTAACTCATAGCAACAGAGGTAGTTTGTTCATGACTTAGTTGAAATGGGAAATCATGCTGGGTTTTCATATGCATCATAGGATTGATGTGATTACTTCTGGTATTAATTCGTCCTCATAGGAATATTTGTGGGATTCTTGCTGATAGTTGTAACATGTTATAACTCTTGTAACATCTTGTATGTGGGAACAATTTGGGATTATGTGCTCCAATTATGACCAATTATATGGGTTATTAAAGGGGGAATGATGGGACATGCTGAATTTCTTCCGTTTGAAATGGATAAACGGGGGGTTCTCATGGGAACACTGCTGAGATTCTGCTGGAAATTAACCCATTTCCAGTTAATATACTCTCTGGTAATTTGACATAACTATGGAAAATCACGATGCTATTAATGGGAAAATCCACTATAAACGGCAATTTTCAATAACTATGTTAGTTTACCAGAGGGTACTCAACAAGGGCGAGTGGATTTAGGCGATTTGACCTTGTTGATTTAGAGGGATTTTTTTTTCATTCAAATCACCCACAAAAACAGAAAAGATGGGGATTGCTCCCAGCATATACCCTCTGGTTATGTCAAAATAGCTATTGAACATTGCCATTTATAGTTGATTTTCCCATTAAAAATGGTGATTTTCAATAGCTATGTTAGTTTACCAGAGGGTAAACCACCATTAAAACATTGGGATTGCTCCCAGCATATAAACCACCATCATTAAAACGATTGCCCTCTGGTAATCAATCATAGCTTGCTGAAACATCCACCATATAGTTCGGGCTCCATATAGACTGTGCAGTTTTACCATTGCTGTGCTTGATGACCGGAGGGTTTATAGATGTTTATAGGGCATTAATATGCATTAATCATGTGAATTCCAATAAGTTGCCTTCACGATGGGATAGTTTCTTTCCGGGGAATTTGAATTTGACTTTCATCAACAAAAAACAATGTGGATGACTCCCAATAGCTGTCATGTGGTTGGTCTTAAATCACCAAATCTGATTATATTTAAAACCAAATTGGATAGTTATATCCCGCTGTATGTATGTATGTATGTATGCATGCATGCATGTATGTATGTATGTATGAATGAATGATTGATTGATTGATTGAATGAATGAATGATTGATTGATTGATTGATTGAATGTATGAATGTATGAATGTATGAATGTATGAATGTATGAATGTATGAATGTATGAATGTATGAATGTATGAATGAATGAATGAATGAATGAATGAATGATTGATTGAATGTTTGAATGAATGAATGTATGAATGTATGAATGTATGAATGTATGAATGTATAAATGTAGGAATGTATGAATATATGAATGTATGAATGAATGAATGAATGAATGAATGAATGTATGTATGTATGTATGTATGTATGTATGTACATTTATAGTGGAACTATAGCTATAAATGTGGTACACTAAGTGGGATTACCACTACAGTCCATTTATAAATGGGGTAACCCCACTTAGTGGACTTAATAAAAAACATCTATTAACCACTTACGAAGCCTTCAAGACACCAGAAGTGAGTGGGTTAACCCTGCCAGTCCACTAGGCTTAGGAAAACCGCGATAAATCATGGGATTCACAACTAATCATCGGTTATGGGATGATGTTCCAGTCATCCAACTGTCAACTGCTTGGTGGTTGACCTACCCCTTCTGAAAAATCATGGAGTGAAAGTCAATGGGGTTGGGATGACATCCCATATATGAAATGGACAATAAAATTCATGTTTGAAACCACCAACCAGTCAATATCAAAATTGCCCAACTATCCGATCATCACCATGAAAAAACCCTGGGATTTTTCATGGATTTTTTGAAAACACATGGAACCAAGGAAAAATCATGGAATGCCCTGGTTTCTTGCTTCGACCCTCCGGTCATTTCACATAGCTATTGAAAATGGCCCATGAAAAGCTCGTTGCTTTACCTCTAAAAAGTTGTGATTTTCCATAGCTATATATGTTAGTTTACCAGAGGCTAATCCCCATGAGATCTCCTATAATTAAATCCCTATAAAATTCCCTATAAATCCCTATAAATCACTATAAATCCCTATAAATCCCTATAAATTTGGATGATCTCCCCATGGATTTCGTCACCGGCGCCTTCTTCTCTGCCACGGCCCGGCGGAGCTTGGCCGGGAACTCCTGTTCCAACTCCTGGGGCGCCGGGGATCGCGCGGAGCGCAAGGCCGCGGACAACGGGGGGACAAAACGCACTTGTAGAAGTCAAGGTGTATCAATGGAAGGTCATATTTGTGTGTACCCTCTGGTAATTTAACATAGCTATTGAAAATGACCATAGAAATAGTGGATTTTCCCATTAATCATGGTGATTTTCCATAGCTATGTTAAATTACCAGAGGGTAAAGAATATTTGTGTAAGTATATTTTGAGGTACCCCCATGACAAAACGGAAACCTTCATATAGCTGGGTAAATTTGATCACGACCGAAGCCTGTTCTCCCGAACCCTGGAATCATGGTTAGGATTTGGGGGTGGATTTCCAGAGCTACATAAGTTTACTGGAGACGAGCCATGAGCCATGAAAAAATAACATGTTTTTCCCATCCCATGGCATACTCTTTGATTGATAGGTATGACCTATTAGAATCTCCAATAAGCCAGGTAGTATAACCCCGATTACAATACCTATCAATCAGAATCAAATAGAGATATAAGGATGTTTTTAGTGGCTCAAAATGGCTCAAATGTGTATACGTGTGTATAAATGATTATAAATGTGCGTATGCACAATATCCATATCAACCACCCGGGTCTTGGAAATGGGGATCATCTTTGAGATATGGACAAAAAAAACAGCCCAAAACCCCACTGTTCATGGTACTTTTTCCATCTTTTTCCCATGAAACCCTAAACATGTACCCTCTGGTAATTTAACATAGCTATTGAAAATGGTCATTTATAGTGGATTTACCCATGAAAAATGGTGGTTTTCCATAGTTATGTTAGTTTACCAGAGGGTTGTTTCCCATTTTTCCCATGATTTTTCGCATTCTTCATGGCCATTTCGTCTTCCATCTGCCGTGGCGAGACCGCCGGATGGAACCCCCAGTCCCGAAAAAAGGGCCTGGTTTACAGTCCCAGAAACCATGCTGACTGGTAGGGGATGAAATCACATATGACTGGGACATTTAGAGGCTGTAAAATATGGGGGATGTGATTATGATATACTATGATGATGTTAGGGGAATGATCAGAATGATCAGATGGGATCATTTCAAATGGGATCATGTTAGGGGAATGTTATGCCAACAAACATATTCGAAAAATAGAACACAGCCGGAATCTTTGAACACCGCATATGTTCAAGTAGTTAACATCACATATGTTGTAGGTCATGCCAACAAATATTTGAAACAAACGCCACAACCGGGGCAGAGAAAAACTCCGGTTAACCCAGGTCATCCTCTGCCGTTGCTCCTCGACCGTCTTCCAAGGGCAGTTCACCACGAAAGCAGCTCCCTCACGTGCCTAGAACTGATGGAGGTGATGGTTTGTTTTTTTTTATTGATAGATTTCAATAGAGTGATTTCATGTCGACAATCTACAGGATACCCTCTGGTAAATTAGCATAGACCCTGGCAGATAGGGGTTGGAAGATTAGTTTCCATTAAGTGCTATTTTCAGGGTCCAACTGTTAATTTACCAGAGGGTATCAGTTTTTTTTCAAGCAAAACATCTACGGTGTTCCCTCAAGATGTTCACAAGCAATTCTGGTAAGATTTGAGCTGGCTTTTCTGCTGCACAGACCGTCTGAACATGAAAGACGCCATGGCTTTGTACTGCTTTGACAAAGGAGGCACAGGTATTTAATATGCTTATTTCTTTGTCAGTATTGATTCATGGAAATATATACTGTACCAATTAGAGTTACCAGTTACCAAGAGCTTAATTGCACATACTGCTCATTGTTCAGGCACATTACTTGCATGGGTTTGTCTGAAAATGGTAACACCCCAAATTGCAATTTCAATGATGTTCTAAAACCACCAAATTCTGGGGTAACCTACTTTTCAGAGCAACCCAAATATCAAGCATATTTGTATGCCAAGCCCACTATATCCGCGTTCTATTCCATCATCATTGCTAAAAATTGAAAACATACAATGTTGCTATTCCCGTCAAAGAAACCCATTACATCCCACCAAATACCACAATTTTTGGTTTGTTACCCTCCTGTAAACCAACATAGATGTAGAAAATCGAGCATTTGTACATCATGTTCATTGAATTTTCCCATTGGTTTTCCATGGTTTTCCACATGTTTTTTGTATGTTCATAGGGCAAATCCACATTTTTATACGGCCAAAAAATGGGGGAAACCTCGGGCAACGTTTGGATCGAAATGGCAAACTGCTGAACCTTGGACAACATGTCGAACTTCGACAGGAAGGACCTGGAGCCAGGAAAAAAGCGATGGGAAAAATGCTGGATTTTATGAATATCTTCAGTTATGGACATGGCTATTAGTTCTAACTGGTGATTTCTATAGTGATTAATGGTGGATAATGATGATCAATAGTGATTATATAATAATGGTTAATAGTGGCTATGATAGTGATTGATGGTTATAACTGATTATGAATGGGATTATACATTCCATAAATGGTGATATAAGTACTTATACCAGGTAGAGGGCCATAACTGTTGGATTGGAAATGGGAATGTTTATATATAATGTTAATGGGAATGTTATATATAATGTTAATGTGAATGTTTAATGTTTTATATATATATATATATAATGTTTTTATATATATATTTATTGGGAAGTGAAAATGGGACTATGATTTTCTGGAATCAAATGGGTTTTCTGGTGGATGCCATGGGGATTGGGTATCAAAATCCCATGGATTCCTCAATGCTTCTTGGGAAATGTGTGGAATTCTAATGGTGACTGGGAATCGGAATTTGAATCGGGATTGATTGCGAGAACTGAACCATGGGAATCTGAATTGGATGTGAAAATGGTGATTTTTGTAGGGATTTCATAGGGATTTATGACCCTTGTTAGATGAAAAATGACATATGATTTTAGATTTTAGATTTTAGATGATTTCCACTGGAATGTCTAGAATTTTCAACATGACCCGTGCATTCTTCGCTGGGATTGGCAATTGCTTGGCCGTGCTTCTGAGGCGCGTATGGTGACAGGCCACATAGTCTGCTCCCGGGCTGCTCTCGATTTCATACTCCGAGCGGATGGGCTTGGGTCCAAAACCTCGAAAAAATGAGATGGGTCACGTAACATGGTTTTAATGGTGATTTAATGGTGGTTTAATGGTGGTTTATAGGGATTTAGTGGGATTTACTGGTGATTTAATGGTGGTTTAATGGTGGTTTATAGGGATTTAGCGGGATTTACTGGCAATTCAATGGGATTTACCCTCTGGTAAACATACAAAAAACTATTGAAAAATATTGAAAATGGCCCAGTCGAAATAATTGATCTACCCAGCTATAAAATGGTGATTTTCCAGTTCGTTACGTAAACGTTTACCAGGCCGGGTAACGTGGCTGTGGATGGTCGCGAAATCCTGCCCTGGGATGCTAGGCTTAGCCTAAAAACAAACTGCGGGATTTTGCAGTGGCCCATCCACAGTACAAATAGCTGGGTTGTGAATTGAGTGGTTGAAGATTTGAAGATTGTGACATTTTTGAGCCCAGCAAGGTACAGTTACTGGTTGGTGGTTGACCTACCCCTCTGAAAAATCATGGAGTTCGTCAGTTGGGATGATTATTCCCATATATGATAATATTAATTATGGAAAAAAAACATGTTTGAAACCACCAACCAGGTGATATTTGTGACCTACATTGTAGTCCGGGTATATACCAAAATATATGGCATTGTTTTTTGGATTATCTGGGAAGGTGGTACTGTATTTTTGTCAAGTCGTAATGCTTCATACAACAGCGTAACAGCAAATGATTGGTTGTTGGGGATGATATGACCTGGGTTTGGGGATGCAAAGATTCTTGAATGATACAGTCATGGGCTTCATAGCTTCTGCAACTAAGGTTACATATCACTTAAATGGGGTGATAAGCACGATACGACTGTTAAGGGTTTTGATATGGGCTATTAATGGTTTATTCATGGTTATTATAATTTAGACATGGTTAAATCCACCATTTATACACTAACCGTCTGCTAACACAGCCATGGTATAGATGGAGGAGAATTGCCCATTTAGTTCGATGATTTACCTATTGACAATGGTGATTTTTGCATAGCTATGTTGAATTACCGGGTATAGGTCATTATAATGAGACTGTAATGGTCTATGATTTAGTATCATATGTGCGATTTAGTCATGGTATATGATTGTGGTCACCCATCCCATGGTGGAAATCCAAACATGACCATCCCAGAATTATATAGAATTATGGCACTTCAAAAAGGTGACTAGGAAATTGGCAAATGTAGGCTACCCCAAGTATTTGGCATTTAATGATTTATGATGATGAGGTGTTTGAGCCAACCAACATATCAACATGGGGCGTTTAAGCACTGAATACTGGCGATAGAATCTTAAAACAAGACCATTTACATTCCATAATCATGTGTTAAGGCATTATGGATTCTGTTTTTTTTCTTCTTCAACTTTATTGAATATGGACATTAAGTTTTTTCTTTATTTATTTTTTAGAATAGTGATTCAACATTATATTGACGTTGTTTTACCAGTTCTGAACCAGGCATGCCTTTTCACCTATGAATTAACCCACACGGCCCACAGCATTTGTTTGGGGTCCACTCAAGGGGAATATCATAGGGGCTGGGATGTTTTAATGGGATACCTTATGATTAGGTGTACTGGATGGTAAGGGCAAGCCAACAATATGATTGTTATCATATCTCGGATGTGCTTGGCTAAGAAAAGAATATTGGGATACTAGATGATCTAAGCGAATGTTGAGCCAATATCCTCCAATATTGCAGAAAAAATGTGAGCATGCGCACGGATCAATAGCCAAAGGTAGCCAAGAACTTTCCACCTGAAGGTCAACCTTCCACCTCGTAGAGTATTATAATATCATGATATACTGTAGATAATATAAGATACAGCAGCCCGAAAATAGATCGAAAAGTAAAATCCTTAGTTTAGTTTTTTTTTCCCATGATCGTTGGTGTGTACTACCCTCTGGTAAACAAACATCTTGCTATTGAACATGGCCATGGAAATAGTTGATTTCACCAGCTATAAAATTGTGATTTTCCATAGTTTTGTGTATGTTTACCAGATGGTAATCCCCATTATATCCCAATAAATCCCTAGAAATCCTCATGGTATCCCTATAAATCCCCTATAAATCCCCTATAAATCCCACTAAATAACAATCCATTCGGACAGAAAACACATTTGGAAGCGGACATCAGCCAAGCGACGGAGGTGCGAGACTGTCGAAGCCCCGGCCTTCTGCGAGGAATAGTTGAAGTGACCCTGGCAAAGAAGGTCGGATACCCTCTGGTAAATTAAGATAACTATGGAAAATCACCATTTTCAATGGGTAGATCCACTATAAATCACCATTTTCAATAGCTATGTTAAATTACCATAGTATACAATGTGAGGCCCCCAAGATAGCTAAGTTGGTTTATAACTCCAATAACTATGGTTTATGGTACTTATAACTATAGTTACTGGGGCTGATAAACCAACAAACATCACTGGGGGGCCCCACAACCATAGCGCTGGTTCGATGGAGATCTCATGGGTACAACGAAGAATCTGCAATCTTCTGCTATCTAAATGGGGAAACATGGGGAAACTGATATTGAGGTATATGAGGATAAACATAGAGGATATTTCAATATATTTCATGGGTTTCTTGATGACAGTTCAACACATCATTGAAGCATTGGCATCATGGCTAAATGGGACTTGAATCAACATTTAGTTATTGTGACTGTTGAAAGCATGATTCTGTCTGAAAATAAGATCAATAACAATCTGGTTGGTGGTTTCAACCCCTCTGAAAAAAAATATTAGTCAGTTGGGATTACTGGTCCCAATTAATAATATATGGAAAGTCATAAAAATCCATGGTTCCAAACCACCAACCAACATCTTTTCTGGGCTAACATCATTTTGCCAACTTGAAATACCCTCTGGTAAACGTTTACATAGCTATGGAAAATCACCATTTTTAATAGGTAAATCACCGAACTAAATAAATGGTCCATTTTTCAAGTTCGCAAACCGTTCGTCATTACCAGAGGCTATTTGAAATTTTAAATTCTGGGGCATCCCCAAGGGGATGATTCCTGTTACTAAACATCATTCCAGTGACGTCGATAAAATTGTGAGGTGATCTGGTTGGTGGTTGGTGGATTATTCCATATATTATAGAAAATAAAAAATGTTTGAAACCACCAACCAGCTATGATTCATGGAGATCTATGGAGGCATTTGTTGTTTCTCAAACACTTGCTTTTCGTGGCATGTGTTTGACCGTTGTAACAACACCCCAACTGGGGCCAGCTATTACTCCCATGAGTCATCAACCGCCACATTCTAATTAGTAGAATCATTCAAATCCTTGAGGCATAGAGTGCCATTAAACCAAAATTGTTGTTTTTTTGTTATTCATACCTTTTGTCCACTAATTCACTCACATACATTCACATCTACTCACCATTGTACTAAACCGGTACCCCCAAAAAAACATCAAAAAACACCATGGTTCACCCAACACAAATCTCTTGAAAGGCCCGGCAAGGCCCGGCAAACCCCGTTTAGGGCCCGGCGCCTGCGAGTAGAACTCCGTGCGCTCGCCGATGATCGCGGCAGCCGCTTTGTTGGCGCCCACCGTGCCATCGGAGCCAAGGCCGAAAAAGATGGCCTGCGCGAGGCCGAGCCGGGCGAGTTGATCATGGTCTGAAAAATGATGGTTTTTGTTGGCAGTTCCACTCGGATTCCACCCATTTTTTCGCGTTTTGAGCGTGAACAACATCACCAGAGTTTCATGAAGAGATCCCAGATCCCAACTATGAGTTATGGTTCTATATTGATCTACTTTTGAAATGCGTTTTTTTCCCATATCCCACGTATTCCTATTCCCAACTTTTGCGTTTTTAACCAGCCTTCAGAAAGATGCTGTTAAAAGTGCATCTCAAAAATCACCATAAAAATTGGGGATGACCATCAAAATCCCATGGTTTTTGGGGTCACCGGTGATGTCATGCGCCTGAGTTACCTCTGGATCCTGGGTGTTGATCGTGGGCCCCAGGGGGAGGGAGGTGTTGGTCACGTCGTCGTTGATGCCCACGGTGAAGTGCCGCTTAGGAACCTGCTCCGGCGCCCAGGTTAGATAGATATTTTACCATGAAAAATGGGGATTTCATGGACTTCAAAAAACTGGGTTAAAAAACATGATTTTCCATGGGGTTCCAAAGAATTTCACGGGATCTTTTATGGGAACACAAGTGGAGAAGAACCATATGAGCATATGGATATTATATACTGGTTATTATATGTTATTATCATATGGTATTCATATATATATACACATGTGTACAGTATATATATATATATAATTATATATACTGGTTCTTATCATATAGGGTGCACATCCAGCTGTCTGTTCCAGCTTCCAGCGCATGGGTTCTTGAGATTACCAGACATGGAATAGAGCATGGTCTGGTTGGTGGTTTTTCGCCCTACCCGGAAAAATGATGACGAATCGTCAGTTGGGATGATGTCTGACATTCCCAACTGAATGGAAAAAAAAATGTGCCAAAACACCAACCAGATGGTTTTTTAATTAGGGGGTACTCCTCCAATAGTCATTTCACCTGATACTTTTTAATGGTGCCCTCCCAATTAAACAGCCCTTTGGGGTTTATTCATCCAGGGTTGATATTAATCATCTTCTGGACAACTTGGAATACGATTTTGCAGCAAATTCATCATCAGCTACTTTCTGCAGTTAGCAGAGTATCCCCAAGTGCTATGCTGAGTTGCTTGAAGGACGCAAGGCACTTCAGTACAAAAGCGAACGTAGATTTTCTGAAAGGCCTTTTTTGTGCCAAAATCAGTATAAACTGCAATGCAGCAAGTACTTTCTCAGAAAAGAAACAACTCAAGGTATTATAAAACATGATTAATGAATCCATTACCTTTGCCTGGTATTGTGAACCATGATTAATAAACATATAAGGTATTATATAAGGTATTATCAAACAATTATACCCTCTGGTTATGACTAACATAGCCACGGTATAGATGGCCCATATATAGATGGTTTACTGTACCTATTCAAAATGGGGATTTTCCATGGCTATGTTAAGTAACCAGATGGTATATATATAATAGATCATAAACATTTTACCCGATGAATCCATGTTCATTGCCTTTCCATGTGCCGACGTTTAACCCCTATATAACATCCGTCGATCTGCGACTCTTTATTCACATCGGCGGAATTTCAAGGGCCGTGAGTCGTGAGTAACAACATCTATTAACTACACTGTGAGGCCCCCGTTCGATAGCTAAGTTGGTTTATAAGTCCAATAACTATGGTTTATGGTATTTATAACTATAGTTACTGGGGCTTATAAACCAACTTATAACTGGGGGGCCTCACATTGTAGAATTTAATTCCATAATCAATTTTTATCATATTGGATTCTAAAAAATCTAACAATGTCATATTGATGATTGCAAACTCAGATTCTAAAACAAACAATCACATATATATATAATTATATATAATATATATATATATATATTTATAATATATATATATATGTAATTCGCAAGAAAGGAACAGCCTTTTCAAATGAAGGTAGTCATTGTTCAGAATCACCTCAATGTGAGATTCTGCCGCCACAACTAGCATGGCAAGTCATTGGGAACTCGTTTCATGTCGTTTCTGGCGGTGAATCAAACGTTGGGAATTGGTGGATGCTTCGGTTTTTGTTGTCATTCCGAACATCGCTTCAACCAGTGTCTTTAACCTCTGGTAATTTAACGTAGCTATTGAAAATGGTCATTAATAGTGGATTTTCCCATTAAAAATGGTGATTTTCCATAGCTATGTTAGTTTACCAGAGGGTAACCCAGACGTAGATATGTTCATCGGTTCCAAACAAGTGGTTCCATGACATCAAAAACCACAAAAACCACAGATCTGATCGAAATCCTAGGGGGATACCCCCCAGTTGTCATCCATGTATAGCTCGGGTTTTCCAGGAAAACCATCCATCTTTGGGAGGGCCCCCCAAGTCACGGTCACCATGGCCTCATTGAGCAAGTTGTCAAAGACCGCCTTGACGTGTCCTGATAGCACGCGACTCTCTGTTTGGAGATGTAAGTAGTTGATAAGCCTTTTTCTCATGACCCAATTAGATATAGAATTGTCATCCCTAGTTTAATATGAATTGTATATTATTTATATACGTATCATATATCTATATATATATATATCTATATATATATATACAAATATATCTCTTCTTTCAAAATTTCCTTGGAGATACTGGCTCTCTCGAGTCGGCACCCTTGTTGGCATTGCCACAAAACCACAACGACTCCCTGCAAAATGGAGGATTAAGATGGATTAAGCATCCAGGTATGGCACTCTTCAAGGGAACCCACAAGATTCGATGTTTTACAAGGGTTAAACAAAAACGTCACTATTTTGACCAGATTTTAATGTTCTATCATGTTTTGGGGTTGCTATAAAAGGCAAATGATGATTAACCGGTGAATAGAACGGGGTTTTCCCAACATTTTCAAACGAATTTCAAACAAAACAATATCATAGCCATGATCACTGTTTTGAACAGGTGACGCATCCCAGTTGATGGGAAATTTCCAGCACAGCATGCGTTAAGCCATCCAAAAATCTCAGCAACCAAGCGGCTGGGAGCAAACTCTTTACTGCCGAGGCCATAGTTGCCACCCACCACCTTTTTGTAGACCCCGGCCTGAGTTTGTGATGACCATTAATGACCACAATGCGACCACAATGCGACCACAATGCAAAAAACATCACAGGAATTGCAACATGTTTTTTTTTTTGCACTGTGTAATGGATTCAAATATGGGTATATAAATATATATAATTTCATCTTTTGACGCTTGACTCATGATCTTTTGACCAGGCCTCACTCATGGCCGTCAGGACATCTGCATGAAGCGGGAGTGACGGTGCCAAGTCTTCCTTTACAAGGCGTATGATGGGCAGATGGGCAGGGTGCCAAACAACACATAGAAAAAACCCTTTATCCTACAGGATGGATCCCCCGTTCGAGCTCGCGTTGGTGATATATCATGGGCCTATAGTCAATGGGCCTATAACCAGTTATTACAACTGAAAAGGCACCACCTTGTATCATATATCAGGTAAAATCCACCATGTTTCCCAAAAACTATATATATATATACTTGGTGGCTCATCCCACGGCTCGTAAGTGGGTTATAACCCCAGTGATTTACATGGGATAAGGAGCGGGTTAATCCACTGAAATAACTGGGGTTATGACCCACAAAAACGAGCCGTGGGATGAGCCACCAAGTATACAGTATATTACCGTATATATAGGTGTCCGAAGTCATGGGGGTATCCCAAATCATCCAGTCGGACCACTGGATGATTTGCTTTTTGAAAAACCCATGATGGCGCCAGGGAATCCCTCATGAATTGAGAACATAGAAAATCCCATAGAAAATCCCAATGAAATCCCGATGAAATCCAATCAAATTCCAATCAAATCACCATGAAAAATCACCAAATCACAATTCAATCACCATTCAACCACGGCTAAATCATCATTAAACCATTAAACCACTACATCATCACCAGAACCACCGTTAAGCCAACATGAACAATCACCATTTTCTATCACCATTGAGTCACCATGAAAAACCACCAACAAAAATCACCATATGGCAGTGTGTCAAAACCTTGTACCCCTTCTGTTCACATCAAAATAGCTGGGTTAAAATGGATGTTCATCCCCCTAAAAATGGCATGTATGGTATTGATCCATAGCCACATAATCATCTTTTATCACAATTAAAAAAATCCAATATATAAAAATCATAAATATAATCATATATATCATATATATCATAATCATATATATATATATACACATATCATAAATATAATCCATAGCCAACATGAAAAATCACCAGTAACCTGGTCCAACGGTTCCACCCATCCGACACCATCCGACACCAACCGGTGATGACCGGTGTCCTTGGTCCGGTCCAAAACTGCGATGGCTTTCACCTGGCAGCACTTGGTGCGTGCACGAACTAGTTACTGGGGCTTTTGTTAACCAACTTATAACTGGGGGGAGCCACATTGTATGATATGTATATGTATATATATATATATGATATGTATGTATGTATATATATACACATATATATGATATGATATATGTATATGATTCTATGATATATGATGTATCATGATTGATATGTGATAATGATGATATATGTATATATGGTATATACATATCATGATGTAGCCGATAAATGGTATGAAACCTGATATTTGGTGTATATATATATAATATGTATAATGCAATGCATAAATGATACGATATGTGATAATTATACATCTACCTCTATCGTCGAAACATGTACATAGTGATTCAGTCCAGCCTGCAACAGTCAGCCATCTTTAAACCAGCAAACTTCACTCAGACTCTTTCGTTCAAATTCAACAAACTTCAGAAGCAAATCACCCGCGGCTGACCAAGACCCCCCTGCAATCAAAACGGACAAGAGCACTTGTCAGGGTCACTCCTTGCAGGCTCTGTGTAAATTCTTCACCAAATGTGAGGGTTTCCAGACTGCTTGGCAGGTTCATTCCTTCATATTCAATTTAGAATGTAAATCAATAAACCATATATTTTACCTATTGCTTTCAGCCAAAAAAACATCAAAACATCACCCAGTTACACGTCCCCGTTGCTCAAGTTACACGTCTCCGTAACCCGTCCCGTTGGCTCCGCGGCACCGTGTCCGGCAGCTCCGCCAAAAAATGCTCCGTGGAGAAGGGACGGAAGAGATGAACCTTCAGGATGCCCACCTGGCACCGTGGCACCGAGAAACCAGGTGATCAACCGTGATCAACCGAAAGTGTAAAACCCCACCATGGCAAAAAATTGGGACAACAGCATGGTTTACCTAGTCAAAACGAGGTGGCTGGGCTGGACTTGGTTGGATGGTTTCAATGATCAATGATTGACATTTATATCTAATTTATGGTCTTATAAGTCACATTTTCCAAGCAAAAACATGGGTTTTTTCCTGGTTTTCAGCACATCTTTTTGGGGAAAAAACAAGATCCATAAAGGCTCCAGCCTTCTCCCCCTGCTGTCGCAGGTAATCCACCGTCTCCTCCGCAGTCTTGGCCGATGAACCCATCAAAACCACCACACGTTCCGCCTGGAACTTGCTGCGCTGGCTCGGTGATGGGGGATACCCTCTGGTAAACTAACATAACTATGGAAAATCACAATTTTTAATGGGAAAACTCACTATAAGTTGCCATTTTCAATAGCTATGTTAAATTACTAGAGGGTATGTCCTGGGAAAAAAACATCACCATGTGATAAGCAAATGATTTTGAACAAAATCCCCAAACGATGATTGATACGTGCGCTGGTGACCCCAGTTCCTTAGCGTTCAGTTGGTGCGTGCGTGCAAATAACTCCAATTTCGGGTTTATGGTAGATATATTGACATATTTACTATGGTTTATAAACTAACTTATCACCAACTTGGTAGATAAGTCATGTTCTATGATATGGGGTTGGGTCAAAACCTTGTACCCATTGTACCCCTGTAGTTCACATCCACATAGCTGGGATTTATAGATGATTCATCACCCTAAAGAAGGTATTTATAGGTATTGATACATCGCCATAGAATCATTCTCAACCAATACATATATATACATATGTATGATTTATGAACATATATTACGCTATTTATATATCTGGGTAAATTATAATATTGCACTAACCTGAATCTTGAGGCTATTTGGGGGTGATTTCTCTTATTAACCATGAGGCCAGTGAGGGAGAACAGTGAGGTCGTTATAATTTACCCAGATATATGTATATATGTAATACCATCCTGATGGTTTAAGTATATTAATGTACTATATAATTTGTAGTTATTCATGTTATCTATCCTTTTTAGTAATTACATTATATTACTATGTACTAAACATCAAAAGTTAGGGCATTTTTGAGGCAATTATATGTACAATATGTACAAGGTGGTGCCCCCCCCAGTTATAAATTGGTTATAAGCCCATGAAAACTAGTTCGACATATCACCTATAAACCACAGTTATTGGAGTTATATCATGTACAATATGTATTTGATCCATTACCATATGAGCGGTGTTCAAAACTTCAATTAAAACTGAATGGAAATGATTCATCCTTGCGCGAAATCCTTGCGTTGTGCCATATATATCCATATATTATATATAAAACCATAGTTGGGGGATATATCCCCCTTACATAGCCCTTTTTTAATAGACCAAAAAACATGTTATAAATCCATAGGTCCAAAGATCGCGCCCCAAGATGCCGAAGAACTGGGGCGAAACCACCCCAGGCTCGTCCCGGCGCCTCCGGATCGCCATAGTATTCAAAGAGTTTGTACTGACCTCGGCGATCCCTGCCAGGGATTTCATCTGTATAAAGATGTATAAAACAAAAAGAATCATACAATGTGAGGCCCCCCAAGATATAAGTTGGTTTAGATTCAACCCAGTAACTGTAGTTATAAATACCATAAGCCATAGTTATTGGAGTTATTTGCACCAACTTAGCTATCTTGGGGGCCTCACATTGTAGTAATAATAGTAATAATTGTTGATAGTTAGTTTGTAATAGTAAAAAAAAGTACTAACAACCATAGTAAACGATAACTAACAATCATATGTAATAATATTGTTAGTTTCTTGATAATTATAACCATCCTAAACAGTAATAAACCATCCCGCTTTTGATAGTTCATGATGGTATATATATATACGTATACCACCCATCTATGGCAAATTTCTGGATGGCTTTACTATTGCTTTACTAACATTACTGGAGACTCAGAGATCACAAAGTGATGACTCGTGAAGTACAAGTATATATGTGAACAAGTAGTCTGGCCTCGCTAGCTGGAAAATTGCACAACTCATTTCCAGCGATATTTGTTTGTCCAAAACTAATCAAAAATAATCCAATGGAAACTTAGGCTAAGTTTTCCAAAAATCCAATTTGCACAACTAGTATCGATTTGTTTATCCAATCAAAACTTAGGCTTTCCTCAATCAGCTGTCTTATGTTTAGTTTTTGCGGGACCCTGAAGCACTGAAACTAACATCAGTTTTTTGTTACGTCCTCGTAGGGAAAATATAATATAATAGTATATATATACATATACATAGAATATAATAGAATATAATAAAATATAATCAAATATAACAGAATATAACCGAATATAATCAAATATAACAGAATATAACCGAATATAATCGAATATAATAGAAGAATATAATAGAATATAATAGAATATAATAGAATATAATATAATAGAATATAATGGAATATAATATAATGTAAATATAGTTATAAAACTAATAATAACAATAATAATAATCATAATAATATATATATATACATAGATAGATTATATAGCTTCCAATCAAATGTGGTTTTCCATGGTCACCAAGTGGCGTCCCGTGATCACTGCCACCTGATCCATGACGTCTTGGACGATGTGTGGCACGGCATCATAATACCTGCAGCCCACCGTGCCGTAGTGACCGTGGTGACGTAGTATTGGTGGAAGAACAGCTTATAATTAATGAATATTAATGGGATATATAATTATATTCTATTATATTCTATTATATTCTATTATATTCTATTATATTCTATTATATTCTATTATATTCGATTATATTCTATTATATTCTATTATATTCTATTATATTCGATTATATTCTATTATATTCTATTAACACTTAGAATATTAATGGGATGAATGAAATAACTGCTGCAACTAAGGTTATATATATATATTAATATACATATCACTGAACTGAGGTTGTAAGCCAAATATAACTGTTAAGTGCTATAACCGTAGCTGTTTCATGCAAGTGTTTTTTTTTTTTTATGCAGGTTTCCTAAGTCATGGGGGTACCCCCAGTCATCCAGTCATGACGAAGCCCTTGGAGATTCCCCATGACTGGATTGACACCGAATTTGACATGGATTGATCAGTGGAATGAATATCAAGCGTATCACTTGCTGATTATTGATTCAATGGATAACTGGTTGGTGGTATACCTACCCCTCTGAAAAATATGAAAGTCAGTTGGGATGATGACATTCCCAATATATGGAAAAATAAAAAATGTTCCAAACCACCAACCAGATAACAATGCTTGTTGATTGTGGATACGAACTAGTAATACATTGGTTGAGTCCTTGTTAACCTGTCATTTTTTCATTTTTTCTTCCAACACATTGGGGGATTCTATAACATAAATTGCATGGGATGGGTCACAACATTTCACATAAATTGGGGACTAACATCCGTAAAGTAAAGCCATTTTGATATGAACATGAAGGTACCCAGCTTCTGTGTAATCCTGAGTTGTATCTTTTCGTAGCAAGTGATAAACTGGTTGGTGGTTTCAACCCCTCTGAAAAATATTAGTCAGTTGGGATGATTATTCCCAGTATATGGAACGTCATAAAAAATCATGTTCCAAACCACCAACCAGTAAACCACTCCTCAAGATCTGCGGCAACTTTCTGGTTTCAAGCCATCCCAAAAATCTGCTCCTCGTCATTTGGTTATGACTAACAGTTCGCCATGGTATAGATGGCCCATAGAAATAGATGGTTTACCCATTAAAAATGGTAATTTTCTATGGCTATGTTAAATAAACAGAGGGTAAATCTCAACCAAATATCCCAAGTACGGTTGAACAAAACAAAAGATTCCAAGCCCGAACCAGGTTTTTCATGTTTACGTATCCACATTGTCCACATAAGGTTCTCCAGATTTCCTTACAGATCACCTCTTGAGAATGCAACAAAAACGCCATTGCAGGACCTGTTGGACCCCTAGAATTCCTGGTTGGTGGTTGACCTACCCCCCTGAAAAAGCACGAAGCAGATTGAGGTCACACGCGCACTTGCAAGGACTGTTTTTGAAATCTCACATAATTCGTTCCTCTCAAGTTGCTTGTTCGCCGAGACTGCAGATTGGTAGTACACTTGCCTCAGACAACCAGCTTGGCTCGAACGGAAATTCATTACGTGCAGCTTGGGCTATTGATATTAACCATGATTGTTTGATGCGGTACTGATATATATATATATATATATACATACATATATACATACATATATACATACATATATACATACATATATACATACATATATACATATAAATATATATATATATGTATATATATATATATATATATATATATACACATACATACATATATATATATATATATATTTCTGGTTCATTGCCGCTTTTGCTTCCTTTGCAATTGTAGGATATGGCCCAGTCAAACCCCACAAACACAGCATGCCTCGCAAATGCAAAGTTGACTTTTTGATTTTAAACTTCCATGGTCAGCAAAAACTATCAGCAGTCACTGTAGTCACTATATACTTTATATCCCATAGGATCCATGTATGCTATTATGGTAACATTTACCATCCATATACCCCAAATGTTAGCATATATACCATACATGGATCCTGTGGGTATAGCAACCATGCAATTATATGCAAGTATTCTATCCACAATCAACATTTAAAAAACTATACATAAACCGCACATATAAATACTGGTTGGCGGTATACCTACCTCTCTGAAAAATATGAAAGTCAGTTGGGATGATGACATTCCCAATATATGGAAAGTCATAAAATTCATGTTCCAAACCACCAACCAGAATACCATGTGGTAACTTAACATGGCTCATTTAGTTCGATGATTCACCGAAAAATGTTATTTTTCCATGTCAGCTAAAGGTCGTGTCTCCCAATTCTGTTGGTTTAGTTTCATCCCATGAGCTACGAATATATCTTCCATAAACTATAGAATTCATCTATAGCTATAAACGAACTTAGCATATATCAACTATAAGTTCATTTAAATCCCCATGTTTCTTGGCTAAATTACCATGTATGTTGTTGCTATCTAAGGGGGCCCCACCAATATGATTTTCAAATATATCCGCTATAGTTGGTTATAATTGAATATCCGTTAAAGATTTCAAATATATCAGCTATTAAGCAAATATATTCCCAGTTTTCGTTGCTTAAATATAATATATTTGAAAATCATACGGGTTTTAATTTTTCCCGGTTATAGTTTTATATTATAACCAAATATATAGTTTTCAAATATCTTCCCAGGTTTCGTTGCTTAAATCAACGGTATTTCATATCCCAGTCGGAACCCCTTTAAAAAAAAAAAACAAAAACATTCGAAGTCCCATGAAATCACCATTGAATCACCATCGAATCCCATGTAAATCCGAGTAAACCCCAAGGAAATCCCAAGAAAATCCCGAGAATCATTCCACTTAGTGGTTGATCATCTTGGTTTCTAAATCCCAGATTCACCATGGTTATCTCATCTGTGGGTGTGAATAACACCACTTTCCATCAGATGGGGATCCGAAAATCAATCCATGGGCTGTTTCAATACCCTCCTCTGGGTCTATGGTGCTGGTGTATATGCTAACATGACTGGGGTATATGGATGGGATCCATGTTACCGTATATAGCAGCACCATGGATCCGTCATGGCTACGAATTCAGCTTGTCATCCTTCCTGAGATGACTGATGCAAAGAGATACCCAAAAATGACAAAAACGGCAAAAACCTCCAGATATTAATATTTATCGGGTTGGTGGTTTGAACCTACCCCTCTGAAAAATGTGAGTGAAAGTCAGTTACGATGATGACATTCCCAACTGAATGGAAAGTCATAAAATTCCATGGTTCCAAACCACCAACCAGTTATAGATCATTAAACATTATCCATCAACCATTACCAACCATTACGAACCACTAGAAAAACCACCACTAACCATTACTAACCACTAACTATTAACCATTAACAGTACATTAACAGGACATTAACCCCTATTAACCACTATTAACATCTATTAACCCCTATTAACCCCTATTAACCCCTATTAACCCCTATTAACCCCTATTAACCCCTATTAACCCCTATTAACCCCTATTAACCCCTATTAACCCCTATTAACCCCTATTAACCCCTA
>Ga0126342_10004379_pt1 | contig 24025 bp, 20 predicted proteins | sample Cyp1metagenome_FD_92528 | JGI IMG/M metagenome (GOLD analysis project Ga0126342, IMG submission 92528) | Coral microbial communities from Lord Howe Island, Old Settlement Bay, Australia - Cyphastrea 1 metagenome | ecosystem: Host-associated > Invertebrates > Cnidaria > Coral ...
GCCAGATAATATGCCAGAAGATATGCCAGATAGAATGCCAGAAGATTTGCCAGTAAGAAAATGTATAAATGTCATGGTGGGGATCACACGAAGTAAAGTATTTTTTTGTTGTATTTTTTCGGGGCTCCCTAAGCAAACTTCGCCAAGCGACAGCACAAGACATTTCATGCGAACCTCCAGAGTGACTCTGAATAAACCGCAACGTTATATAAGCCGATTTCACACCATGGCTGTGGAACTCCATAGGCTCTATGCACTTTGCTTGGACTGTCATAGAATTGGATGATGGGAACATTTACAGGAAACCCCATTCAATTTGATGGCAAAAACCATGGTTTCCGGTAGATTTTCCCTTCAACCAATCCATTGAGATTGGTGTTCGAAGCGCAAAACATCGACCAATTGGGAGCCACTCAGCCACTCAGTCGGCCGAACCTGGATGATCCCCATGGATCAGTCGGCTTGATGCACGGTGCTGGTGTTGATAGGTTTTGGTTATGATGAAAGTACTGTAGACTATCCCCCTTTCAAAGGTAGATCTTAGGCCTGGTGTATTTCTATGTATTTCTGCATGTCTGTCACCAACACATTAGATCCAAGATCCAATTGGCCTTGATTCTAGCCATGGTTTCTGCAGGCATCCGTCATACAGTGCTTCTCCAGAGTGATGGCATTGCCGTTGCCATCGGAGACAATAAACATGAACAGTGCAACATCCCGGCTTTGGATGAGGGAGTGGCATATACCCAGGGTTCTGCTGGCGGTGGTCATACAGTGCTTCTCCGAAGTGATGGCAGTGCTGTTGCAATGCAACATCCCTTCTTTAGATCAGGGAATGGCATACACCCAGATTTCTGCTGGGAATGCTCACACAGTGCTTCTGCGGAGTGACGGCAGTGCTGTTGCCATTGGAGACAATGGACATGGACAGTGCAACATCCCAGCTTTGGACGAGAACACGGTATACACACAGGTATCTGCAGGCATTCTTCATACAGTGCTTCTGCGGAGTGATGGCAGTGCTGTTGCTACTGGAAATAATAGAATGGATCAATGCAACATCCAACCTTTGGATGAAGGAATGCAATACACCCAGGTTTCTGCAGGCGGTAGTCATACGGTGCTTCTGCGCAGTGACGGCAGTGCTGTCGCCATCGGACGCGATTCAGAAAGACAGTGCAGGATACCACCTCTGGATGAAGGAATGGCATACACCCAGGCATCTGCAGGCACTCTCCACACTGTGCTTCTCCAGAGTGATGGCTGTGCTGTTGCTTTCGGAGACGATGGAGATGGAGAGTGTAGTATCCAACACCGACCTTTGGGTGACGGAGAGGTGTACTACCAAATCTCTGCAGGCCATAGTTATACGGTGCTGCTCCAAAGTGATGGCCGTCCTTTTGCCGACGGAAAGAATGACCACGGACAATGCCACATTCCATGGCCAAAGTCGGGAATGTACCGTGACAATTTTACATATGGCACGGACCTAGCTTTACAACTAGAGTTTGTGGATGAGGATGATGCTGTGAAGCTGATATGCTCAACGCTGGCTGGGGAAGAACGCCTCCATTTGACCGCACAGGGGGTTGATTCGGCCTGGGAGACCCACAAAAGGATTGCTCGTGAACTGAGTGTGAACCTCCCAAATCTCCAGCTCGTTTTGCCAGATGGGCAGTTGTTGGCCAACGTCTGCCGCGCAAATGCAGGTGCTTCGGTTGCTGAGGTGGCTCAAAGTACAAAGCACCAGCGACTGACATAAATTGTCACTCCTAGACGCTGCGCACAGCGGTCTTCACATATCTACTATACCTGTGTGGTGGTTGAAACATTGCTTGAATTCCTTTCGTGAAAAGGTGCCTAGAGAATGTTCATAGCTTCTCCAATGCTGATTTTCATAAAGGAAAATTCAGGATGCTTGCCTTGTGTAAACACAGAGTGCGAGCAGTAGCAGACGGCATGATCGGCCACAACTGCTTGAACCTCACGCCCGAGAACGCAAAGATGGCCACGTGTTCGGGAGCCGCTGCGGCTGATTGCCTACAGAATTGCGTGTTCACTCGTGTTGATGTGGAGCTTGACATTAAGCAGCAATCAATGGTTTCTAAACACAACCGGCAATAATAATGAGATAACGTATACTTAGTTGGAAAGGATACCCTCTGGCAATCAATCGAACCTGAAATTGTGGGAAAACGTGTTCCCAACAGGAAAATCATTCTATAAATTGGCAATTTTCCATTGCCAGATTATTTGACCCAAAAAATGATACGGGTCAATAATTACAGTGTGGGGGAAACCACCCAGCAGAAATCATTCATCTTTACCCTGTATAGATTGTATAGCCGTTTCTGCCATGGACGAACCTTTGCTGGACGATTCGGACGGCAACTGCTGCGCCAGTTTTCGCTGCCGGCTGCCTGGGCACATGGGTGTGTTGGTGAATGGCTTACGGATTGGTTGGTGGAAATTCCAGGTCCAATTCAATGTTGGGACCATGATGGACCATGTGGATTTGGCCTTCACTCACTGGGTATCCACAATGAACGGGCTAGTGCTTCGCCACTTCTATGTTTTAATGTGCGGTCCTGGTTTGAGTGATACATCCTTGGCTTAACATTGCTTAAAGCTTAAAATTCAACAAATTTGAAGGAGGAGTGAGGAGTACGATACATCTGAACTCGTTTCGGGGGAGGGTTCAGGTGAACCATGAAAATGGTTCCGCCGAGTGGTGCCAACTGCTGGAAAGATTAGAAGCAACTGGTGTGAACCACTTTCTGGATTTGTTTCCTAAACCTCCAACAATGTGGACGTATTTCTTAGATCCATGTTTGGGTGAATGGATTTGTTTCATTCACCCATCAACCCTACGTTTTGAACACCAATTCTCAACCCATCTCAACCCATCAACATGTATTTTTTTAAACATTGTATTTTACTTCATTTTCTTTATACTTTGAGCTATTTTTGCTATGGTGCTAAGAAATGATTCCGCGTCACTCATGTTGATACCTCAGGTCACCGTCGTTCCCGAAGCTGCAATGGTTGCTGCGGACTGGTGTCCTTCTTTTGCCTGTGACTTGGTCGGGTCGGTGGCGCAACAGGTGATGGGGAGATCCTATAGGAGACATATGGCATACCCTCTGATAATCTATATAGCTATGTAAAATGAAAAAGTTTTTTTTTCTGTACTTATGTTAGTTTACCAGAGAGTAAGCATGGAACATGTGGATGCACACATATTGGAACATCAACTATCGGTTTTGTGAATGGCAATGGCACCAGAGGGCACCTGTGATCTGAGGAAACCTTGGTTGGGTATAGGTTGGTGGTGTTATGTGGTAAACCCACGTAAAAGAAAGAATGCACGACCATGTGACCATATCATTCAATTCTTGTTCTTTTTGGACATTATGATGAGCCCAACTGAATTCGGATTAATTATTGAGTGCCTGTGCCACATTAATCAAGAAAGAATCGACCCTAAGTGAAGAAACACATTCTAAACCACAGGAGCACGGGATAGGTGATTGAAGCAGCCAAACAGAGGAAACATATGACTTCACGACCAACGACCATGTGACCATATAGAACCAACCTGACTCGTCAAATTATTGGGCCCTTGCAGGTTCACCGTAGCTTTTTGGATTGGTGTCACCAGCAGCTTGGAAAGAACGACTTTCGGCGGCTCAGGACCTTGTTTAGATCCTAAGCCCATGTGGAACACCACGCATGGGATTTAGACGGGTGTGAGGTAGATTTAGGTGGATGCAAATCGATTTTAAACTTGACTTTTTAGTACTTTTTATATCTTTTCTGTATGTTTCGATGCTCTTGCGATAGGGTTGGATCATGGAAACGTTTCTGGTTTCTGATGGTAAAACACCAGCACAACGTTGAGATGTTGAGAAAAGATCATGTGATTATACATGCACATATATATATACCTAGACTCACCGTGGGCTCTTTATTTTTGCGCTTGATGCTTGAGCACGTTTTTTAAGGGTCGTTGGATATAAAAAAGGCCCAACAAGATGAAAAAGAGCCATAAGGTGGGTGAACGCAGTGCACCGGTCAAGCCTGTGGCTCAATGCACCTTTTCCACCATGCTGCTCCCAGCCAATGTGTCCCCTGCTCAGTTGGAGATTCTCAGGGCAACGCTGTACACACACATGATAGCTCACATGTGCAGACCCAATTGGAGTTGGAACATTCGACCTAGCCAAAAAAAACAGCATCATATATATAAGATATATCATATGATATAATATGGGAAATTCAAATTTTATTTTCCTATAAAAGCCTGATAACCATTGATAACCATAGGTTTCAGGTCGAAAATTCAAACCATAATTTCAGAAGATAGCGGTCCAGCACCCGCCGTGTCATTGATTTAGCGTGGACCTTTCGCGATCCCCTGCTAATCTTTCCAACAAAATCTTCATCGGCTTCGCACAGGTGGGATGCCGCATTGAACATGTATGGGCATTCATCAATGATTTGTTTTCTCATGTTGACCCCAAAGTGAGCAAAGTGGTGTAGGCACGGTTCAAGCCTAAACCTGGTCAAGCCCCTCTCAAAGCACAATTTGGCTAGAGTAGAGTACGACGAGCAAACATCGTCACATGAATTGGCAAGCAACTCAGCTACTGGACACGCCAGCCACATCCCTTCCGTGTGAAGGATGTGAAAAAACTGTACAGCTCCAGCACTTCCCTTCAAGATCTCGGCAAACACCTGGGCTTCAAAGGGCTTGCGAGGCTGATTCGACAGATTTTGACCAGTGCGCATCAAATAGTCAGAGTCCACGGGGCCGTTCAAAACGAGATGCATCAACCACCGTACCAACATCATGCAATCACTTCCTTTGAAACGGGCAGAAGGGTAAGAATCCAACTTTGCAAAGTGGAAAATCTCCTTGGTGAAGGCCTTCAAATGGTTGATGTTTTTCCCCTTCCACTCATGTTTCACAAAGAATTCGAAGTCTGCGTAGGCACGGTCCAAGACATTTTGAACAGCTGTGGATTGACCAGGTGCTGTAAACAACCCCAAGTCAACACTGATCAAAACAATGCTGTTGGAAATGAAATACCCTCCCAAGGATTGCTTGTAGATGTGGAATGGGTCAGGTTTGTAGAAGGTCTCCGGTGACTCCTTTTGCCCAGGGATCTGGCTAAGAGGGCTGACACGGTCCTCCCGCCATGGAACCTGAAGGCCGATAGTACTAACCCAATCAGCTACCGGGCGACAATCCTCAAAGGGAATCCCCGCACATCCTGCAAGGCATTCGTGGCAGCAACCACGGTCCCTCCCCATGCTAGCAAAGTAGCGGGTAAAGTACCCAGCTTTGCCCAAGGCCGGGCCATCACCTTTCAGCCCCATGCAAATAGGGTAGTACCTGGTACCATTGCTAACCACACCAGAATGCATGAGGGAACAACATTCCTCAGCTAAAAGGCGTAGAATCCCATGGTACACATCATCGTTGGTTTTCGTGTAGTTCTTCTTGGGGATCGCCGTGAACAAGAATCTTGATTTGAAAGTGCTCCCCTTTGAGCAGTGAAATTGGGCCCCTGACATGCATTTGGCAACGCCATCGCGTGACCTTACCCCAGCAAGGTTGTAGGCTTCACGGTAGCGATCTGCAGTGTTCAGTCCAAAGCACCCCTGAGCTGCAATCACTAGGATAGCTCTCTTCCTTTGGGATACCCCTTCGTCCATGTGAAGGTAGAAAGGAATGCAACGAGACCGGGTTTCACGATCAAACATTGAAAACACACTGTGGTCCGGCATGATGTGCTCCATGTTGTCCCAATAGGTGCTCAGCAGCAACTGTGCTGATTGATCTTTTTGGAAACCACCCAGAAGGTACTCAGGATGGGCACCGAGCAAGTAATGGAACCACGTTCTCAAGTAGATCAATGGAAGGTCAATTTTTCCCAATCTAACTGTTTCAGGGCGGACTGCAACGACCATCCCCTCCCTTCTGAACAGATTGTGCAGATCTCTCTCTGCGTTTCGGAGACACTTGGTGTTTGCAGCTTTCTCCAAGACTCTAGTGCCAAGGCTGTCCCCAGCTTCAACTATGGCGGCCCGAGCAAGCTTCTTCAAGCGGCACGCAGGTGCCTCAGCCACAGGGTGTTTGGGCATATGGTGGGCTTGGGCAAGATTCCAAACTTTCACAACCAAAAAATATTTTGAACTATCACTACTCTTTCAGATCTTTCAGAATCTTAGGCCCAGTCCCCATCAGCAAGTGACTGTGCCAGAGTTCTGAGAAGGAATCCCGGTTGTCGATCCCCTGGCATGGGAAGAAAATGAATCATTTAGGATTTAGGAGGCATAATGGGGACAGTGTTGCAAAAGTCATATGAAGGATTGAAGGTTTCTTGAAATAGGGTTACCCCAAATCATACATGTTAAGAGGATTTCCCATTAAAAGCCTTCCATTTTGGGGTACCGCCATTTCAGGAAACTCCCAAATGACCAATTATTGATGATACAATAATTTCAATTTTTTCTCTTGCGGCCGTCATGTAGACAATCACCCAAAGGTCAAAGTAGCGGTTTCCACCAAGCAAAATTTCCACTGGCGAGAGCTTTTTGCTTTTAAACACAGGCCCCCACTAAAAAAATATAAGTTGTTGAGAAGCATCCTTATCCAGTGGTTAATTGCCTGGGGCTGCGACGCATCCAAACCCTATTGCCCACTCCCTCACCAGAGCATCATCTTGTGAAGGTTGTTTTGGGGCATCACTGGAAGAAAACCCAAAATCACTAGGCTGAACGCCTAGCTTGTCGCTTCGGCGCAGGCTTTGCCTTTGCCTCGGAATGTCCTGCAGACTTTGGCACAGCCTTGGGCTTAGCCTTGGACTTGCCCGCAGCAGCCTTGGCCTTGGGAACAGGAATGGCCTTGGAACGGGATTCCAGAGCCAAGGAATCCTGAGACCTTAGCGGTTGGCAGGCAGTTGGTATGAACTAAGTATCTATCAATGTTTGGTGGAGTACGGAGATAATATATCTACAATTATACATGTATTGTTGTAACTATTCAGTAACTCATCAGGCACCAGTGAGGCCCCTACGATTTCATAGCCTTCTTGTACAGCGCCATCAGATCTCCTTCTTGCCTTGGCAGGGTATATGTCATATGAGTCACATGTGTTTTTGTTGTTTACTTTGGAATGGCTGGATGGTCATATGAACTCTTCTGTAAAATGGGTCCAAGTGACTGTTCCGAGTACCCTTCCACTGCTCCGTTTGCATACACATCATTGATCTTGCCATGAAGATCGTCCAGCTCCGTGACTTTGTCCCCAAGCTTTGTAATCAACCTTGGGGTATAATAGTCAGTTGTGATACTATGATTCATGGTATGATTGTATGGGGTGGCTACAGCATAAGTTCTGTATTTATAGCACGTGGACAAGAAACGCTGAATGGGCAGCAGTGCGCTCTGGATCGGGAATGGTTTCGTATTTGCTTTTCAGCTCCTAGGCGTACCCAGTGTGGTGTCGTGATGACGCATAGCTGAAAAAATATCATATAGTTTGTGAACATATTGAAAGATATGATATGATAAGATGTGTGTTATATAAAAACCTGGGATGATGTATATAAACAAATAGTAACTAGCCTTTGCTACATCAATTTTTTAAAGACACAAGAAACACTAATATCGATTCGCCTGCCAGCTGCACAGCTGCAAGTACCAGTGCCCAGGCACGGCGTTCGAGTATGTGGCTCCATCAGCTGCACCGTCCGGTGCCCAAATGCAAGCCGGGTTTGTTATGAAATTTTTGAGTAAGGCTATATTATGGTTAATTTGATCCATGATTCGTTCACCTTCTGGCTTCGCTTCAAAATCCCATCCATGTATTTGAGAATAACTTCGGATGGTTTTTCATCACGCAGAACTGGTGGAAGACCTGTTGGGGCACCAGTAATTGGCCTGCTGGCGCTTGAGGCACCTCCTGCACCAGAAGGCATACCTCAGGGATACAAGAATGAATATTGACCCCACCCCAAAAATCCTTACACATGCTTCTTTCTTGAACTGTGGTTGGAACCCCTAGCCTGAATTGGCCAACCCTCGCATGTCAATCTGTAAGGGTGTCGCAGCTTGAAGCATTGCGTCCGCAGCGGTGGTCTCCACGGAAAATTCCCCGGTTTCCCTCCTGGTCCTACTTGTTGTCTTCTCCCATTCTGCCTCCACCTCGTTCTCAACCCAGTAGGCCATTTTGGCTTCGTATTTGTCCCACCTGGATCAAGAGTAAGTCACCCAATAAAAATTATATTGCGGTATATGCGGATTACTCAGATATCAAGAAACCAGCATGTGGAGAATCAAGAGAAAATTAGTTAGTCAATTAACTATTTGATTTTGGCCGGGGCACTTGGTGAATCCATCCCGTTTCTCACAGTACGCCTTGATGCCTGCAATCTTGGACCTGGGGACCAGAGGAAATGTGAGAAAGTCTCAAAGGTGTGCAACAACATGATGGACATTATATCTTTCTTGTTTTCTGATGATAAAAGGTAGCAAGTATTTTTGAGGGATGGACGCACTATACTTCAATTCGTCCCTCATCTTGTCTTCAGTAGCAAATCCCGCCCAACACTTCAATTTGATTTGTTCCTTCTTCTCATCTTCAATCTCCACCAGACGCACGAATTTCTCCTGCAAATAGGGTCCCCTAAATTCTATTAAATTCTTTTCTGGTATTTGATGAAAAATTAAAACAATAATCAATGGACACTGGATATCAATGGGTTGCATTTTATATGTCAATTGTTTTGCCCAGTCTCCTTGTCCAGCCCAGCATCCGTAAACAGCTTTATCAGCTGGTTCCTCTCCGCTCCGCCGGCCATCCAGGCCTTGTGAATCGATTCTGGTACCTTGATAGTCCTGGGCACCAAGATCAGGTGGAGTGATGGAGTGGATGGTCTAATAATACCATGTAATGCCCTTGATGGGTGGGAGTTGGTGTAAGTACAACATTTTTAAAGATATCGGGATATTGAATAAATTGACATGTTGAAGACATACAAAAAATATTGGGTTTAGCAATTCCGGGTGTCCCATCAGCTTTGCGGGAACAAAGACGGGCCAGGCGCTTTCTGACTGCCGCGTCACTCACATCCCCTTCATCGTCAAGTCCATTTCCATCTGGTTTCTCAGGGGACTTTTTCTGGGAAAGCAGCTGCTGGTTCAAATCAAGTACCTGGTTTTCAAGGTCGGTTTTCTCAGCCTGAAGGTGTCTAAGCTCCATTTCCAAAGTCGTAATTCTCAAATCCTTCGCGTCAGGAGGTTCCCCACTTCCACCCCCATGGTAGGCCTCCGGAGTCTTTGGAACCTGACAGGGACGTTGACTTGGAAATATGGAAATGACAAACCACATCATAATGACTGGGAGAGGCATCGTGGTTTTGAGGCCTCCATGAGTATAGAAACAGCATTTGAAATTCACCTTCATTGCGAAAGATTTCTTAGGTTTTGAAGTCCCCATGAAATAAAGTTATGAATGAATAAAGCACATCAACTTGATGAATTACGATAGATGTTTTTTGTTTTGAAGCCACCCAGTGATCAAATGACCACCAGCCCAACTTCATGTACCTGCTGAGATTCTTTCTGTTGAAGCGCTGCCCCATCAAAATCCAGACTCTTTGGAGCTAGACCTGGGGATCCGAGGCGCTGCTTCTTGGCCACCTTCAAGGGAGTTGTCTGAGAAGGCACCATACCTGCATTCTGCTGCTGTTCACGGAGCCGCTCAAGTTCCTGTTCGGGGGGCAGCCATCTATGAACAATTGTTGCTGGATAAGTACATCAACCAAAGATTGAACAACGATGCCTTGCAACATGGGGGTTCAACTAACTAAAGATAATTTGTTGTCAAACATTATATTCATTAATGTCATTGTGGATGGAAACATTTGGGTGATGGAAGTATAAATGGGAATCCCTGAATCCATTTTCAACAATATTGGGTCCTGAAGTTCAGCTTCCATGGCTTTCCTTTCCTCGGGGGATTCAACCTTGACATGCTGGTGGCTCAACTCCCGCACGCCATAAGCTAAAGTCTCATTGCTGAATGCCCTGCTTTGCTTTAACTCCAAAGCGTGGGCCATGGCTAAATGCCTTTTTCTGATACTTCGGAAATGAAAATCTCCCATTTGATCCGAAAAGAGTAACCCCATCAATTGAAAATACAACATATGGGGAAGGACCTTGACAAATCTGAACGCACATGACCAGCACCCCATACAAACCATGTATTTTGCTCTTTAGGTTGACATCATAGGTGACTATATAATCAGAAGCTGTTGTGAAGGGCCAATAGCAATTTTCAATCCAAATAATTCCCATAAGCCATCCCTTGGGATTACACATCTTCGGTTAAACCAAAAAAATCATCCGCTTTAATGTTTTGGACAGCTCCAAATTGGCAAAGCGGTTTCCTGCAATTGGCTACAGGTCATGCCGCAGCAGCACTTAGTGCTGGGATCTCAGCACTATGACGCCAAAGCAGGTTCTGCACTTTTAACCCCAAAACAACAAATTGTTGTGTTCTTTTTGTGTGTTTCTATGATATGGAAATGAGCAGCTATAGTAGCATTGGTTTCTCCATATGCAGAACCCACTGATGAACCATCGAGTGTTTTTATATCCAATTATCAAGAACAAAAATCACAGAAAACTATGACATAGATTATTTGATATTGCACCCCAGGAAATATAATTACTCAATGAAAATGATGTAAGATATTTCATTGGGTTGAAGTAGATAACGAATCAAGGTTAGAGATATTGTATATAACTTGATATAGAAATTCCCAAACTCCAAGCTCTTTGATATTCAGGGGGACTGTTTGGAATCCTTTGGGGCCTTTGGGGTGGTATTCTTGTTTGGGTACCATTAGTTTTTGTTGAAGTATAGACAAACCCAACAAGGGAATCCATTCATCAAGGGTGGCCCTCTTGGTAAATCAATGTGGGGTATCAAGGAAATTCAAATGGACACATTGTTTCTCTGATGTTTGGTATTTTTACCCTTTCAATCGCAGTTCCATGATGAATTTCAAATTTGATTGGCCATAATGCAAATTAGAATCCATTATTATATTTCAGGCAATATCACAAATTTGAAATTGCAAATGGAACTGCGAAATTGGATATTGATTCGAGATTGGCTCCCTCATCCCTAGGCACAAGGACCCAGAACCACAATTTCAGTCTTCAACCCAGACTTTTCATTGATCCTTGGATTGGTTTAGACTACATCGTGGGGCCGATCTTTTACTTGGAATTAGCCCATTATTTGGTATCAAACAGGCATGGACGGGTGTGGACGGTGCAAAAAAAGTACTTTTTGTAAAAAAAAGGACAGTACCTTTTTTTCCACATGGACGCGTCCAGAATGGACGGATATTTCCGCGTTTTGGACGGATATTTCCGCGTTTGGGACGGGTTGCCAAGGTGTCCCCCTAATCACCGTGTCAAAAAATGCGTTTTTTTCGTAAAAAAAGCTCCTAACAGGATATTAGTCCTCCATGGGTTCATCCAGGACGTAGTCAGGAAGTACTTCCCGCCATTCAACGGGAATGGAAATCTTTTTACTGCCTCGCAAGTACTGGGCTACCTCAGTAAGACCACTTTCACACCATAGATCACCCCATGGATAGTTCTTGTACATGTCGATGAGTGTTGAAGTTGTATCCACCTCAACTACAGTTCGTAGAAGACAACCCCACAAAAAGGTGGCTTAACCAATCGTATCCAATAGCCCCAAAGCATCCCCTATAGACAAACATTTTGATGGTGTCCTAACATAGCCTAGCAACATCAGGGATGATATCTCGAACTTCCTGTTTGGACAGCTCCCCCAGTTCAACCACCTTCGCTGCATACTTCCAAGTATAGAGCCTGGGCACGCCAAAGGCACTGGATGCCAGCTTGGGAAGCTTTGGAGAACTATTGTGCAGGGAGCCTCATCAAAATGAATGTGAAAGGGGAATAACTACAACCAAATCAGGAAACCAATAATTGTCATTGAAATCAAGAAACTGGGTACCCTTCAAGGCCTTGTTGCCTTTGAACCGGGCACGCCCAGCAGCATCTAAGTAACGATCTGTTGTGGACATGTCGCCTTTCAAGTCAGCCCGTTTCATAGAACCCCGGTCCAGCTGCTTGACAAGTGGGGATGGGCTGTATACAACGCTCCTCTTGGGTGTTGGGTGGTTCCACGCTCTCATCCAAAATGTTTGGTAAAAGACCTCAGGCTCCAACTGCTCCCTCTACAAAGAAAAGTTTATTTTATTTGATGATGATTTGGGGTCATTCAATTATTCTTTCAAACTTATAGGTCGTATGTAAACATCGGTCCCAAAACCCCCCTCAACAGTCTAAAGGGTATGATTTTCTCTTTTGGAAAATGACAAATGGTTTAAAATCCAGTTCCTTTGGAGAGATTGCTGAGCTACCCGAATACCCAAGTTCTGCAAAGTCTTCACCATCCATCGAAACCTGTCATGCCGAGAAAGCAATGAGGAATGGGGTTGTTCCAAGAACCATGCTGCCCCGCATGCCAGCAGAAGTAGTAGGAGGCAAACACACCTTCAGGGAACAGGTTTTCTTGATGATAAACTATACTGGTACGATTCCAATATCATTGAAATTGGTCATAAAGTGTTTTGATATTCCCCGGATTCCAACGTACCACTATATAATATTTCATGTCATGGAACCACCTTTTTTTATCATGGTGAACCAGCTTCACAAATGCCCAGGCTTGCCATGGTGAGTTACGAGAATCAAAGGACTTCGGGTTTTGGTTGGGCCAGGATTGAGCCCAACAAAATCATGTAATGTTCCCGGCCACCGTCCTTGATACCATTCGGTTGGCAGCAGTCACACTGCCATGAAGTAAACATCCCATAGGACATATCCATGATCTACCGGTTGAACCTCGTGATGCCACCACCCAGCTCGAACAACAAATGCCTAAAGCAGCCCAAAAATCTTCGAATTTTCCGTCCAGCACGGCCAACAGCCCAAGCCTTGGGAAAGCAGGCGATGAAACCAAATTGGGAACCATATTGAAAATTCTGGTGTTTGGGGAATCCCTATTGGGGTCCAGGGTAATGAAAATTGAATAATTAAGAATAAGTCAAGTAACGTATACCCAGCTGAATCATTGAAATCAAAGACTTTCTTGTTTGGATGATATCCCACATCCAAAGCCACTGCTTTACGACCAAGACCCCGAGAAATTTTGGCAACCCTTGCGGCTCCAGCGAAGCAATCTACTGTATCCAAGAGATCTCGGTTCTGGTAGAACTCCGTCCAGGATAGCAATAGAATAATAGTGATAAACACCTCAGGATATAATTGTTGAAGCTACAGGGAATCCATTGATCATAATCATCCTCAATTCACTGCAAACTTTGAAACTATGCTCCCGGCTTTAGGAACTTTCAGAGCAAAGAGTCTTCGGATGACCAAATCCAAGTCCGATCGCATCACCATGGTGCTATAAATGCAGACTAAGTGAACAAGTATAAATAGCAAAATGTTCTCTTGTTGACTTGATTAATGGTTATGCATTTGGGTATCTTTAAAACTGCTTTTGAATGAATGTTTCTGTTTTAGGGCTTGGAAAATAAAGGTTGCAGCAGCAAGCTGAAGGAAATGATTGGATCAGAATGGAATTCTTAGCGCCGCTGTTTTGCCACTCAATTTGACAACTTGATAATTTAGCCAGGCATACGTTGTCTACGTTGATCTTGGGCACGCCGGTTGAAGCCATAGCGAACAAACCATGAGACCTCGGAATCATGATAAGGATGACACCAAGTCTTGGGGGTCTTTATTCAGCAGAGTGACACTATTGTGATGCATGCATACTTGTTCATACCAATGTGTTTCATTCTTCGAATACAGAAATTTCTGCAGTACCACCCAGGAAAGCACTCTGAACCTTTTTTTTCACTGGTGCGACGCGCATCTAATCAAGATCTAATGCACCAATGGTCCCACACATATCGCTGTCAATCTAACTTCCAATAGTATGACTTGAACTCAAATCACATGGCACACACCTACACCCCGTGTTGCTATGGGTGCACAGGTGGCAATGTATCCCAGGCCCAAAAGTCAAACTAACTTGACGAACCTCAAATGTCCGGATCTGCAAATTTTGCAGGGACAACTGCGAGCTGACCACCCCAAAACAAATAATGGTAAAATCATGATATGGAAATTGGATTTTGGTAGTATGGGTTTTCTTCTAGAATTACATCACGAGAGTCATCTCCGACTGGGAAGGTCATGCGTTGTCATGTCCCGGGGAAAAGCTTACCTAAGTATATTTCAGCTTCAAGCCATCCTTGAGCTGAGCGAATCGGGCCCTGATGTCCTGGCGCTCGTAGGACCCAGCTTGCTCCACAATCGATGCCTCAGCTTGGACCCACGAGGCAAGGCAATGGCAAATAATGGGATGGGAACTTAATTAAAATTTGGAGGGTAACCCAACATAATGGATGATAAAAAATGAAACGGAATCCAAATTAACAATTGAGAAACGATTTCAGCAATAGCATCCACCAACTCTTTCATGGGTGCTCCACGGACTCCCACATAGAAAGCTTGGGTGACTTTGGTGCTGAGATGTTCAGGGTCAGTCTCTGGTCGACCCAAACGCACTGGAACTTTCAAACCACAGGCTGGGCGAGACCAGTAGGGGACGATAGTGCAAGAGGCAAACATAGGGATGGGCGGTCTGTCGTCCTTGGAGGGCATCTTTGGCTCCTTCGGCTTGTTTGCCTTCGCCTTTGCCTTTCCCTTTGCCTTTGCCTTGGCAGCCGATCGTCGGCCGGGGGCAGGCTCTGCCTCAGGTTCTGCGGATGGGGCGGGCATGGGTGCTTCTGCCAATGGCGCTTCTGCCACAGGTGCTGGCGAGGGTGCTGGCTCTGGCTCTGCACTCTGACCTGCTGTCTGCTTTCTTGGTGCTCTCTTGGCTGCTGCTGGCCTCTTCATGCGGGGAGGTGCCCTTGTTCGGGCAGGTGGCTTGCGACTTGATGCACTGGCAGGTTCAGAAGCCTGTGGAGCTTCAGAACCATCTTGGTCTTGGCATCCCTCATCACCACTGTGAAACAAAGTTTTGGCAAGTCGGTCCTTCCTTGGTCTTTTGTTGGGGGGTGCTGGTGCTTCCTTCACCTCCTTTTTCCCACGCCCACGCCCACGACCCTTGCCCTTGCCCTTTCCTGATTCCTTTCCCTTACCTGATCCCTTGGCTCGGCCTCTCTTCTTCCCACCCCTCTCAACATACAACTGGTCCTGTGCGGCCCTGGTGAGAATTCTGTTAGCGAGATTATCAAGGATGTGGTGGCCACTGCCATCAACATCAGGCTGAGACGGCTGAGGGGGATTGTCACCAACAGCAGGCTGAGGCTGCTGAAGAGGGGCTGGCTCACAAATCATGTCAGCTGGCTGGGACTTCAAAAGCCTTATCTGCTCCGGGTCTGCGGGGAGGTCATCGTCGTGGACACCTTTCTCCCCAACTTCCTCCATCTTTCCCTGATCACCTGTCTCCTCACTCTCCACCTCAACATCCTCACCCGTGCCATTCCCTGCTTCGTTGCCCTTGGGGTCTTCCTCACCCATCTCCTCTTGGTTAGGTGGGAGGTCCAACGTTTCAGGCACAGGAGCGCCTGCTTTCTCCAGGAACTTCAGCTCATAGATGTTCAAAGGTCTGGCTGGCTCAGCAGGTGTTGGCAATGGCTGGGACTCTTCAAGTGGCTGAGACTCTTCCACTAACACTAGGTGTGGACCCAAGGGTGTGACCTCAGACCCTTTGCCTGATGGCAAAGCCCGTCCCGCTTGAACTTGACTTGGGCAGGATCCCAAAGAAGAGCTGGAAGATGGGAGGTGGCCCAAGCGCATCCTCAGGAGACAAGGGCTACCAGGGTAGAGTTGATAAACTGGCTTTAGAAATTTCAAACCCCTTCCAAAGTATCCAACCACAATATGGGAAATAGAAATCGATACGGTGATTATAAAACCGAAGATCTTCAGGAAAGCAATCCTTTGATCGATCTCAGATAGACAAGGGGAAGCTGTGGCACTAGGTGATCCATCCATGTTCACGCTATCCGGGTTGTAGGGCAACGTTTCAAACGTACTCGGATCATTCGAAGAGGGCATCCCGTTCCCTGCTGTAGCAGGGGCAGGGCTGGGGCCTGGAGAGGCAGTATTCCACCATCCCTGTCCATCTTCAAAGGCTTCCATTGGGGTCTCATCTGGAACTTCATGGGTAATGAGAACATCCGGTGAGGTATCGATCATAGTTTCAGCAACCACCGACTGAGGGCCAGGGCTTTCAGCATTGGGTAAGTCAACTACCGGGTCATCCGTGTGTTCACACTCAGACTCACAGTCCTCACCATCATTTTCTTGATGGGCTGATTCCGCATTCATGTCCTCAATAGGTAACTCATCACCATGGAAAGGTCCCACATTCGGGAACTCATGATCAGAAGGTTCTTCCTCCTGCACCGTTTTGTTTTTTAAAACCAATAGTTGAAATACTATAAAAGGGCCCCATATTATATAGATAACAATTTCCCAAAACAATGGTTTGCTTACCCCCAGTCCTCTTCACCCTGGTTGCTGTCCAGTGCAAGCTGTGCCGGGCTACCAGGATACCAAGCATCAAGGAAGATCTTCATGAGCTCTCGTGTGCCAGGAGTCTCAGCAGTAGCGGGGAATGTGGAATCTGGAACGGGAGTAACCATGGACAAAGGGATAATGGGGCATAGACAAATAGGAAGTGCCACTACCCCAAAAAACATAAAGAAAAAGGTATACCCCTGTAGCTGGTGCAAGTAGCCCGCGGAATGCGCTCCAATCGCAAATTTCTAAGACAGTGACTGATCAACTTGCGGATGCCCCATGCATCAGCATAGCGGGCTGTTGACTTGTCTCCAGCACTATTCTCATTGCCGTCCATGAGTACCCAGAACTGCACGACCTAGGACATTCGATTATTTTGATGGTCCCTTATTTGATTTTTTGTTTCCAATTTTGAGTGGAAAGATAATTGGAAAAATGCTGAACTTATCCAGTCCACTTCAGCCACGACCAACTTCAGAGGCAGGGTCTTGGGTCTAGAGCCACCACCCTCAAAGTCAAAAATTGCCACCCACTTCAGCGCAGCTTTCTTGAGAACATCAGCGTTGGTCTCCACGGTGACCCTTAGAGATTAGTAAGCCATGTCTTGAAAACATAAAAGTATCGTAAAGTATTACAATTGGAAACCCGAGGACATACTCCCATGGAAGAACATAACACAGATCCCAAAAAAGTATCAAAATTAAGATGAGAATCATGCTTGGGATGCCAACTTTATTAGGCTCGCCCCAGTTCAGAAGAGACCCAAGTTGCCGAGCACGGTGACGGATGCCAAGATCACTTTCCCAGTCTTCAGCTAACCCAGAAAGAGACAAGCCTGCCGGAACCTGATCCTCTGGCTCAGGTTCATCAGCCCTGACAATTGCCATGCTGCAATGAGACTACCTGGTGAACCTGCGACTTTGGATGGCTGCGGGTCAGGGGTTTAGTTGACAAACCACTGCCAATGCTTTTGACTTTTGACATGTTTTAGATCCTGTGTGCTTTCCCCCGGCTCCACTTAAACCCTGGGGGTCCGAACCATCCAATAGATCCAATCGAAGGCCAAAGGCTGAAATCACCTGCGAGGGAGTTGGAATGAGATGGTATACTATAGGTAATCTTCTGGGATGATAGAAACCCAAAGGGATATTGAATGAACTGACACATAAACTAAGAGTGCGTAGGAGTTGAGCTTGTTTTTTTATTGCACTGTATCGGCAAGCTGACATTCAGCTCAAATCCCCTAGGAGATATGGTACAAAATGTATCCCATCTACGCGTCAAAGGATCCAGATGAGGAATAGTCCTTAGATCCAATGTATGAAACCTGTGTTGGAAAGATGTGTGAAAAAACGTCGTTCGTCAGTTTTGTTTCACCAGACTCTGCTCACATTTCGCAAGTTTCAAAAGACAAGCGGCTGACCAGGAGGCTCCTGGGAGGATCCATGGATGTGAATGCAGGGCATGCTTAGGGTATATCCCGTTTTTTTTTGACATGTTATCTAAGTAAGCTGGCTCCTCGAAGGTGCTTTTTCACCAGGTGACAAACTAGGCCAGCGGAGTCATAATTCGAGATCATGGTCTGGAAATATTCCATTGTCAAGTCACCAGCCTGAGCTCAGAGGGTCCCAAACTATACCAAAGTCATGTGATATCAAATGTGCCGTGTTACTTCCCAATACAAACTTCCATATACTTCCATGACCATCTTAAGCTTTGCAACCTTGGGAGGGTACAGGATGTTCATGATCTCTTGCCAGAACGAATCAGGCAGCTCATGTAAGCCTGGGCATATGAGGGGGACATAAAACAAGGAATTCCATGTAATCTACAGTAAAACATGTGTGATGAAAACTTTCTCTAAATACGGGCCTCTCAAACGAAGTTGGGTGCCACACTCCGGGTTCTTCATGACAAAGGCTTCCATTGCTATGGAAACACCAGAACCCTGTCAGAGCCTAAATGACTCATAGGATTCATGGATAAACAAGTGGCATCTCTTTGATCTGATTGAATAAATGGAGAAGAGAGCAAGGCGGGGGATCCAGGCCTCAGGGAAGATGGCCAAGAGGCCACACCAATCGTGTGTTTGATCCACAGGGCTGCGATGTAGTGAATCCCCTCATGGATTCTCGGAAGATGCCTGTATTTTTTTGCATAACCCCCCAAAAGATAAAAAAAGGTCAACTATATGTAAAAATGCGTTTTATATAAAAAACCTCTTTTTGGGGAAAAAGCAAAAAAAACAGGTACTTCCGAGACTCCAGGTATATATATGGTTCAGATGAACTTAAAGCTTCTTAAGTATGTTTTCATGGGTTTCCCTGAACTCAAGTCATAAGCGCCGTTGTGAACTCAGGAAATTTACATTGCGATCCTGACATTTTGAGAAACATCGATCCGCCCTATGAGGGCCAGTTGCTGCCCGCAAATTTCACCCTGGTCGAGCGGAGTCTTGGCCTGACAGGAACCGGTTGGCATGGTAGTTTTGGGGGCTAATGGATGTTTGGCATTGTTTGTGCCACGTGTTCAGCTATTTTCAAATGAAACATGATGAACATTCAGCCAGAAATGAGGTTTCCGAGCATGGGGGTACCCCCAAATCATCCAAAATTAGACCATTTTAGTATTGAAACATATAGTTTTTGGATTTTTTGGATCCCCCATTTTAAGAACCTCCAGAATGATAGATTCTCAGGAAATACCTCTTGATCCAATTCACCAAACTTGTGGACGTGTACGACGCGGAGCGGCGTCATGTTGGCTCTCTAGCTGCAGATGCTGGCAGGGGTTTGGCCCGGCTGTCGCTGGGAATGTTGGACCTAGGATTTGGATTTTCCTGGAAATGGGGTATCCTCCCACATGGCAATTTTCAGAAGGAAAGGAATGATAGCCCATGAATGTCCATGATAATCAATAATCATCCGATAATTCATTGGGTTTGGGGGTCTCCCATGTTCAGACAAAGACAACCCAACACAAGTTGCGCACTTCAATCGTATATGTAGTATATGCACAACACACACACAAAAACACACACACACACACGCACACGCACACGCACACGCACACGCACACGCACACGCACATACACACACACACACGCTGTGTCATAGAGATTGTTTCACAAAAACTGTGGCCCACAGAGATTTCAAAGACTGCTGATCGTTTTCACAGAAAAAAACGACAAGCCGACTTGTAGATCACTGTAGGTCTCATGCAGTTCACTGCTACGTGACCTTCACATTGAGGCTATTTCTACGACATCAACCTCTTCATCATCATGCGTTTTGGATTTTCAGATGCCAAAGGTCGCATCTGGTTTGAAGCGAGATATGCTTCCTTCCTCTCCCGCTTCAAGCCCATCATTGCTTCTTAGCTGCCTGAAATCCAACATGGGCCTCTCGAAAAATTGGTCGGTCAAAAAATGTGAAGCATCCCCAAATCCAGTGCTATTAACCATGTTTTCCCCAAGGTGAAAAGTTTTGGGTGTCCCCCATATTCGAACACGCAAAAAATTGGCCTGTTTCAGGGCCGCAGTTTTTTGCACGTAGCTGTGGATCAAATCCCCCAAGTTGAGCTGGTGAAAACCAAATTGATCGACATGTGCTGATGTTTTTTCGCAGCTGTTCAAATCCAAACCCAAATTCATCCAAATTCTTTAGCTTGCACCTCTACACCCTCCAAGTGCCATGAAGAAGCATTGTTTTACTATGTTTTACTCATAGCTGGTCTGGTTGGTGGTGTCAAACATTGTTTATTCCATATATTGGGAATAATCATCCAATTGACTATCATATGTTTCAAGATGGTTAAAACATGTTAAAACCACTTTTACTCATAACTGGTGTATGTTTCGCCAAAGTTATGGACACTTGGAGGGTCTCCACGGCAGCATTCCCTTCCACCGAGCCCGCTCCCCAGGAATACATCGTCCAGCGCTGTGATGCGGGCGCCCCGGGGCGGCCGGAGGTCTTCTACGAGCTCCGGGAGTGGCTTTGGAGCACGGCCATGTATGGAAACCCCAGGGGTAGATATAGGGGATCCATGGGGATTCTATAAATGGAGGTACCCAAAATGCATGGTTTTTAATTTATAATGGAAAATCCCATTAAAATGGATGATTTGGGGATACCTCCATTGCAGGAAGCCTTACATATAGGGCCTATAGGGGAATATAAATAGGTAAATGAACGTAGCCAAGATCAAAAGTGACTATAGATGACTGTGGGCTATATATAGTTGTTTTAGTGAAGGTTACTTGGTATAAAATAGGGAGTCTAATGTGAAAAGTATGACTATATGTATATCCAAGATCAAAATTGACTATAGCCTATAGACTATAGCATTTTAGTGAGGTGAGTGACATTTAGTGACTATCAATGTGTGGTAAACACATCATGAATAAGAAACACCAACCACAGACGATTCCATTAGTTGGGTAAGCTTACATCATTCCAGAAGGTGGGACTGTCATTGTGGGTCGAAGATTCGCGCGTTTTTCACATTGTTTTACGCATTGAGAATGCATAAATTGGATGGTGATGTGCCTCCGCACATCATGTGTCGCATTTTTTCAATCGCATGATATACCGATTTTCCATGTCTAAGTTTCATATTGACATCTCATCATCATTTTTTTCATAGAATACCATCCCTCTAATATGAAATACCTCCGTATGGGCTCCCCAAATCAATAGATACAACAATCATCAATCATCCAGTATATCTCCAATTATATATATATATACTTGGATTATCTCCTTATCTCCGCTGTTGTTAGTTATATAATGTTAAGTTATATCATATACATATACATATATATTGTGTGTGAATTATATTATTATATATATATGCCTCAATCATAGTTGGTTAATCCCTGTGAATCCCCAAGATTGGTTGATTGGTCATGTCCCCATTAAAAGAAAACACCATGATCTTTTTGTTTGCCATGTATAGTTGGTATATTGATATCCCAGAGGAAGGCTCCATAGTGTCACCGGGTCAGGTTGTGGTGGTCCGAGTCCTACTGGCACTGCCTGGTGAACTGCTCTCGGCGCTTCAACTTGGCCCACGGCACCGCGGACGCTGAGGCGCTACAGATCTTTCTTCGGACGGGTCGCTATGGCTGGGTGTGAAATTGACCAGTTGAGTTCATGGGATTCCTATGAACCACTGGGAATAGTAGGGCTATCATGGGAGGAATCAATAGAAATCAATAGAAATCATCAAAGAATCTACGAACGCAGGATTTACCATCCACAGTATGTTTTGGTGGTTTTGTTGTGAAGTTGTGCTTGAAATTTCCGGTCCACGAAGTATATAAATAAATGTCAAACAGACAGAATAAGAAACATCAAGTCACAAGTATTCGAACAAACAACAAAATACCCGAACAAACGCAAACATAAATATCTCGCCAAGAATCTCAAAAGTGAGAGAACCATGAAATCGATAGCGCAATATCTATCAATATATCTTGTACAAAACACGAAGTTCCGCATACGTCGTGAAACCTTGGTAGGTCAGGGAACATTTGCTGCCGCGCTGGGGCTTTGGAACGAATCCAGAGTTCAAAGTCCGGTCCTCACTGCGGAAGCGCAGGGGCCTGGCAGAAGAGTCAGAAGCTGATTGAAATTTAGCCTCAAGTAAACATACAAAAAGCTATTGAAAATGGCCATAGAAATTGTTGATTTACCCATGAAACATGGTGATTTTCCATAGTTATGTTAGTTTACCAGAGGGTAACTGAGTAGGTATATAATACGGTATATAATATTATATAATGGGGACGGGCATGAACTATATTTCTGGGTGAATTGTAGTGATCTCACTGTGATGTCACCAATAGAAATGGTGTTGCCATGTGGATGGAACTGGATAGAATGGGATATTAATGGCATATTAATGGGCATAGAAGTGGAATAATTATCAATCATGGATTATTTTGTTTTGAAAGTGGAATGATAATTATCATAATTATCAATCACTAAAGGTGGAATGATTATCAATCATGGAATATTATGGAACTATTATTATGTCTGGATTAATTATGGTGAGCTCACGTGGTGATGTCACCGGAATGATAGGACTTTGGTTCGGGGAACTACCTTCCAATGGCCTAATTTCATCCAACGGGATAACATGATGCGCTAGGAATATGCAAAGATTTGGAAGATGAGTGTCCTATTGAACATCACAAAAAAACGATGAATTATCATGATTTTTGTTGAATCACCAAGTTTGAGAAATAATTGTGATGAAATTATCATGAATTATGATGAATTATGGTGAATTATCTTGAATTTAAGACAGCTTCAGGCAGATGGCAACCGTTCCGCCCAGTGCGAAACATTTGATGTTCCATCCCTTCGCAACGATGGTCCCGGTTGGGAATTGAAACCACGATGCAGGATGCTCATCGACCTTTCAACCCATCAATGCGCTAAAAGAATGTTACAATCCATGAAAATGCGGCCTCTCTATCCCAATGAGCCAGGAAAAAAAAACAGGGGTTTCTGTTTTTGGTTGCTTTTCCTTAATTAATATAGAGAAACCATCAGTTTGTTTCCTTGGGGGGGATCCCGCAAACCGTGTTTAATGGTAAACTCCATGATCTTATATCATACTATCATATATGATCTATAGTCTATTGATATGTTACAGGTATCTATACCATAAACCATAGTTACTGGTAACACACACACACACATATATATATAGAGTTACTATAGCTAAACACCATTTAAAACTCACCTGGCACCATGCCATCTCACGCTTTCCATCGGGTTTGTCGAGGTCTCCTTCGACGGTTGGTTGGTGCCGACGATCCGCGGGCAGATCACTGGAACCGTGGACGCCTTGGGGACCGGCGTGCGACCGGCGACTTGGCGGGTCATGGCACATGGCGACGACTGGGATCTGGGAATATCAACTGGAAATGATGGATATGTATACAGTATATATATAATATAGATGTTTGATAGATCTATGATGATATATGATAGATATATGATAGATATTGTGCATGATATGATATAATGGAGATATTTAATTAATGCGACGTAGGATGGGATATGCAATTGGGACGTACAATGGGACATACAATGTATGTAATACATATATATATATACATATATATATATATTTATAATGATGATAACACCAATAATCATAATAATTAAAAGTGTCAGTCAAAAAACAATCATAATAATGGATTTTAAATCGCATACACACACTGCTGAATTGGGTTTGAAATGGACCGTCATGTGAATGATCTCGTTCTCGCCTTGAATTCCTTAGAAACCTGGCCAACACTGCTGATAGAAATTGCACCCTACTCTACCAAACCGC